>Ga0180009_10003179_pt1 | contig 18843 bp, 15 predicted proteins | sample OS_PC_MetaG_FD_123537 | JGI IMG/M metagenome (GOLD analysis project Ga0180009, IMG submission 123537) | Groundwater microbial communities from the Aspo Hard Rock Laboratory (HRL) deep subsurface site, Sweden - OS_PC_MetaG | ecosystem: Environmental > Aquatic > Deep subsurface > Groundwater...
AAACTGGATGTTGAAAGCATACAAGGTGACATCCTTGATCCGGCAAGTCTTGACAAACTTGTTAAAGGTACCGAGGTTGTCTTCCATCTGGCCGCCAGGATCAACCTCCACGGAGATAAACAAACAATGTACCGGACTCATGTCAATGGTACTGGAAACATCATCCTGGCCAGTGAAAAACACAATGTGAGGCGCTTGATCCATTTCAGCACCATCCATGCTATCGATCATAGCAACACCGTTAAACCGCTTGATGAAAACCGCCCCCTCATTTCGGAAAGCCGTATTATGTATGAATTATCAAAGGCTCACGGAGAAGGGTTGATCAGAAAACATCAAAACAGGATCCCTGAAACCATTATCATGAATCCCACTGCCATAATTGGCCCTCATGATTATGAACCGTCACTTCAAGGCCATTTCCTGCTCCAGCTGAAGAACAGAACACTTCCTGCGCTGGTCCCCGGTGGTTATAACTGGGTCGATGTCAGAGATGTCACCGCTGCCGCTGTCAAGGCAATTGACCACGGTGAAAGTGGCGACAGGTTTATCCTGTCCGGATACTGGCACGATTTCAGGGAAATTTCAGAAATGGTTGAGGAAATAACGGGAGTCCGAACTCCTAAAACTGAGATGCCCTTGCTTCTGGCCTGGATCGGATTACCCTTCATACAAGCCTGGGCATTGATCAGAAACGAAAAACCTCTTTACAACAAGGATACGCTCAGGGTTGTTTCTTCAGGAAGTAAAAACATTGATAATTCAAAAGCCCGTAAAATCCTGGGATTTAACCCACGCCCGGTTAAGGAATCCGTAAAGGATACTCTGAACTGGCTGGAAGAAAACAAGAAATAAACTCCGTAACGCTTGCTTACCCTACGTGGCATAACTTTCGCAAACCGGCACCATCTTTAATTGCAATGGTTTTCCCGGTTATCTCCACCAGTCCGTCTTCCTGGAAATTTTTTAAAATACGGATCACATTTTCTGTTGACATTCCTGCAAGCTCAGCCAGCTCCTTTCGGGTCAGATGCAAATCGAAAACCTGAGATTTAAAAATGTTTCCTGAAAGACACAGCAACAGGTCGGCAAGCCTTCCGTATGATTGCCTGTGCGTCATGAAAAAGAAACGGTTATTGATCAGGTTGGCATCTTCGCTCATGATATTGATGATGCGTGAAGCAAAAATCCCATTCTCGCGGACCAGGTATTTGAAGGTATTGATATCGATCAACCTGGCAACAGAATCCTGATATGCAGCAGCAGTATAGCGAAAAGTATCCCCGTCGTCGGAAAGGGCATTAAGCCCAACCAGGCTGCCGGGACCAATAATCTTGAGAATCAGGGTTTGATCGTTGTCTTCCAGGAAGACCTTGACCAATCCGTCACATAAAAAAATCACATGAGTGGCAAAAGCACCATGTTTGGCGATGATTTCCCCTTTCCTGAATTTTACCTCTACCTGCTTTTTATCCAGCAGCTCCTTCTGATCCTCTGTTAATACATCAAAACAGCGGCAATGGGAGTTTACCACCTTGCATGTAGATGTGATCGAGTTGTCCGTCATATATGTAGTTAAGTGATTAGTAAATAGCAAATTTAACAAATATCTCAATATCAACATATGGAAATTACAGTTCAAACATTGAACCAGATCAGTTTTCTCATAAACGAAGATCATTGTTTGCGCATTCGAAGGTAAAACCTGTACTGTTAATTTAGTAACAATAAATTCTGCTTCAAAAACACTAAAAAATAACAAATGAGAAAATTGGTTGTAATATTCCTGGCCATTTCCTTTCCTTTGCTGTTATTGGCAATTGTGGAATACCAGGAAGAAAAGGATGACCAGACGGCTAAGGAGATCAAACTGGTCAATTACGTCAGAAAAGCTGAACGGCAGCCCACACAGGTGGTGGATCACTCAAAGTTTGAGATCCTGCAAGGCACCTTTGAAAATGCGCATAAGGTTACGGCGGCCTGTCTTACCTGTCACAACGAACGCCATAAAGAGATCATGGAGACTTCCCATTGGCTTTGGCAACGCGAAGAGTTCATAGAGGGTAAGGGAGTAGTTCCGCTGGGCAAAAGAAATATCCTGAATAATTTTTGTATTGGCATTTCAGGAAGTGAGGGTACCTGTACCCGTTGCCATATTGGTTATGGCTGGGCAGATAAGTCATTCGATTTCCAGGAACCTACCAACATCGACTGCCTGGTATGTCATGATAAGACCGGAACCTATGAAAAGGAAAAAGGCGCGGCAGGTTATCCGGCTGCCTCTGTAAACCTGAACTATGTTGCTATGAACGTCGGTTCACCGGGAAGAGGAAATTGCGGTGTATGCCATTTCTGGGGAGGCGGTGGCAATAACGTAAAACATGGAGATCTTGAACAAGCCATGATGGATTGTTCCAGGGATGTTGACGTGCATATGACCACCTCCGGAGAAGATATGGCCTGCGTTGAATGCCATATCACCGAGAACCACCAGATGCTGGGCAAGCTGTATGCCCTTTCTTCAGAAAATAAAAACCGGGCTACCTGTGAACAATGCCACACAAGCGCACCTCATGAGAAAGACATCCTGAATGAGCATAATTGCCGGGTAGCCTGCCAGACCTGCCATATCCCCTACTATGCCAAAGCCAATGCTACCAAAATGATCTGGGACTGGTCGACGTCAGGGGATCTTGATGAAAATGGACATGAAAAACATGAAAACGATTGCGATGGGAACCACAAATACTTATCTATAAAAGGAACCTTTATCTGGAACGACCAGGTTGTTCCTGAATATTTCTGGTTCAATGGCATTGCCAGTCATCAGCTGATCGAAGACCCCATTGATACCATTCCTGTCCAGATGAACTCCCTTGACGGGAAATACCTTGATAAGGGGCTATGCCAGAAAACCGAGATCCCATCAAAAATCTGGCCGGTGAAAGTCCATCGTGGCCGTCAGATCTATGATACAGTGAATATGACCCTCATCCAACCCAAACTTTGGGATAAGGAAGCAGGCAAGGGGGCATACTGGACCGATTTCGACTGGAATAAAGCTTCTGCAGAAGGCATGGCTTATGTTGGATTGCCTTACAGCGGAGCCTATGACTTTGTGGAAACGGAAATGTACTGGCCGTTGAACCATCAGGTTGCTCCTGCCAGCCAAAGCCTGCAGTGCATCGACTGCCACAGCCGTGAAAACAGCCGTATTGCCGGCCTTACGGACTTTTACCTGCCGGGCAGGGACTATAAGGCAGGAATTGATTTCGCAGGAATTCTCCTGATCACCCTTGCCATTGGCGGTGTCGCAGTACACACCATTTGCCGTATCATTTCAGGAAGAAACTGCAAACTCCGGAAAAAATATTAAAAACCATCAATATCATGAAAAAAGTATATTTATATAAAGGCTATGAACGTTTCTGGCACTGGACGCAAACCGTGCTGGTATTTATCCTGTTGATCACCGGATTTGAAATCCATGGATCATACAGCCTGTTGGGTTATGAACAGGCAGTGAATATCCACAACACCAGTGCCTGGGTTTTCCTGGTACTGACAGTATTCACAATTTTCTGGCATGTTACTACCTCAGCCTGGAGACAATACATCCCAACAAGGAAAAATTTTAAGGAACAGATCGACTATTACATTTCGGGAATTTTTAAGCGCATGCCGCACCCGACAGGTAAAACCCTGCTCAGCAAACTGAATCCCATCCAAAGGGTCGTTTACCTCGCACTGAAAATCCTGGTTTTCCCCGTTATGTTTGCAACAGGATTCCTGTACCTGTTTTTCCATTTCCCGGTACAGGGTATTGAGCTGCAAAGCCTTGAAAGCATTGCTGTGATCCATACCCTCGGAGCTTACGTGCTGGTTGCTTTCGTGGTGGTTCACCTCTACCTGATCACTACCGGACGAACGACCTTCTCTAATCTGAAAGCCATGGTTACCGGCTGGGAAGAAATCCCCGATGCTGAAGTTAAGGCTGTTATCCAGGATGTGATCGATGAAACCGGTCAGCTGATCCGTCACAGTAACGGCAAAAAGGGAGAAAAAGAAAGGAAAGAAGTCAATACTGTCGTTTCCGAAGCATTCAATGAAAAGATCAATTAACCAACTAAAAAAATGTGTAAAATGAAAAAATATCTTTTTTCCATCCTCGCAACTACCATATTGATTGCAATGTTATCGGCTTCCTGCAGCCGGGATGATGTTTATAGCGGCCCGGACGAATGGGTGGATAATGTAAAGGGCAAATTACAAACTACTACCGTACAGGAATTGAAAGCAAAACTCGATAACTACGATATGTTTTATTTGGTTGATGTAAGAGAAGCCGATGAACATGCATACGGCTATATCCCCGGTTCTATAAATATCCCGGGTGGATCACTGGTTTTCAACATTGGTAATGAGGGATTCTGGGAACAGGAAATGCTTTATGTACCTCAAAAAACCGATGAGATCATACTTTATTGTAAAAAAGGTAAGCGTTCCGTACTCGCCGCCGATGCGCTCAGAAAAATCGGCTATACCAATATAAAATATCTCGATGGCGGCTGGAAAAACTGGGAAATGACCTATCCTCTTGAATATGAAAAGAAAGAGATCACAGGTCATCATGAAGAGAAAAAGGAATCAGGAGGGTGCTGATATCCGGCAAGACTAAACCCAGCCTCTTTTCCTGTAAAGTTCAAGGCCCTTATCCAGGGCCTTTTTTATGTGACCCTCCAATTCCGTATCAATAGATTTGATATGGAAACATGACTTCCCCTTGATCAATTTCAGCCAATCAGGATGAAATACTTCCTGTAAACTGTAAATGTGTGTAAGATCTTTCTCTATGGATGAAACTTTTGGGAATAACAATACAAAACCGGTAATGTTTAACGTATATAAAAATCGGCTTATGAAAATTCCCCTGTTGCATTTACAGGTAATATTTATGTATTTTTATCACTGCATAAGTATTAATTCAAATCCATACACAATGAAATCCCTGAAAATCGTTTCCGCCTTTTTGCTGATGTCCATCATGACTTCACAAGTCATTCTGGCACAGAATTATGTCAGCACACAGCCGTTAAATAAAAACGCCATCCTGGAGGAATTTACCGGAGTGCAATGTCCAAATTGCCCCGCCGGGCACACCGTAATGGCAGGTATTTTGGAAAGCAATCCAGGAAGAGCTTTCTGTGTAGCCTATCACCCTTCCAATTCAAACTTTACTACTCCATATTCTGGTAATCCGGATTTCCGCAGAACCTACCCCAACGCTTTTTATTCCACTCCCTACTGCGGATCGTCACGGTTCATGCCCAGTTCCTTCATACAGCGACGAGAATGGAACGGTGAGAAAATTCAAAGCCGTACAGTTTGGGTACAGTATGCTGATATCATCATGGCAGAGGCTTCCCCACTGAATGTCGGGATGGCTTCAACGTACAATGAGGTAACCCATATGCTGGATGTTACGGTGGAAGTATATTTTACTCAGACTATAAACAACACCCTCAGTATTTACGTAACCCTGGCAGAAAACGACCTTGTTGCCCAGCAATCGGGAGGCTCTGCAACCTATGTACATAAACATACCTTCCGCGAAGCTTTTGTCGCTCAATGGGGAGACCCGATGAATGGCCCAACCACCCAGGGATCTTTATTGGTTTTTGAATATGAATTCGATAATACTTCTACCGGCTACCTGATGGAAAACTGCGAACTAATGGCTTTCCTGGTTGATAACACCACAGAAGAAGTCATCAGCGGTGTGGGAGTGCATGTGGGAGAACATACCATGATCCCGCCCACAGCAGATTTCGAGGCAGAAGACACAACCGTTGGATTGGGCACCAGCGTTACCTTCACCGATATGTCGACCGGTGATCCCACAGAATGGGAATGGACCTTCGAAGGTGGTGATCCCGCCAGCTCAACTTTGCAAAATCCTCCACCGGTATTCTATAACTCTATTGGCAACTATTCGGTTACTTTGTCGGTCAGCAATGACGCCGGCCAGAACGAAACCACCAAAACCGGCTATATAATCGTTGGATATCCGCCGGTAACCGATTTTGAGGCCGACCTTACCAGCATCCTGGAAGGAGAATCCATTATCTTTACCGATATGTCGATACAGGATCCTGCTGCCTGGTCGTGGACCTTCGAAGGCGGAGACCCGGGAACTTCCAATGATCAAAATCCGCCCGCCATCACTTACAATACTCCTGGAGATTATACTGTTACACTTGTTACCTCAAACGAATTTGGCGAAAATACCATGACAAAGGAGGCTTATATTCATGTCGGAGGAGTCGGTATCGAAGAAGGTATTGATAGCCAAAGGGCAAACATCTATCCTGTCCCCAGCAATGGAAATCTCTACTTTGACTTCGGTACGGATCCCTTGCAGGAAGGAGCACTGGTCAGCATCACCTCATCCGATGGCAGGATAGTCCATTCAATTCCACTCGCCCCGGGAAAAATCAACTTTCTCAGCCTGGACCTCTCGGATGAACCGAATGGAATATATTATGTGATACTACAGGATAACGGATTCAAAGAAGTAAGGAAAATAATACTAAACAAATAGAGTCATTTCAATGATGGATTAAACGCGTCAGGTCCTTCGGACGCTGACAGGGTTTTCCCATCCCGGCAGAACCATCATGGCCTGCCGGCGATGTTGGTAAAAGAACTTTTTGGGGTTCACATTACTACAACTTTACCACTAACAATGCTTTGACCTTCAATGAAAATATTAAAAAGATAAAATCCATTTTTAAGCCATTCCCTTTCCAGAATGAATTGATTATCCTGGGTCTCCAATTCCAGTACCCGCCTGCCGGATACGTCAAACAGCAGCAAGACCGCATTTTCATTCTGCGGGTTTTCGAATGTAAGCACCGAACGACCATAAACCGGGTTAGGTTGTAGTAGATAACCGGTTTCACCCAGGATGTAATAATCGATGGTTATTGGACTGGAGTTACCCAATGCCCCCATCTCTAAACGATAAATATTGGTTTTATTCGGAAGAGGTTCATTATCAGTAAAATCATAGGATACCGAAATATCCGGACTGCCGCATACACCGGGGATTTCCCCTATGTTTTCGAAGCCTGTGCCTTCTTTGAAGCGCTGTATCCTGGTTCCATCACAGGTATTACCCGCCTGGATGGTCCAACGCAGAAATATCCCCTCATCATTTTGAACTGCAAAAAATCCTGATAAAAATTGATCCGCTTCCTGAGAAAATCCTCCGGAAAATGAGAAGATAAAAATGACAAGAATTACAATTTTCCTGCTGAGGTTCATTTACATGTAACAATATGCATTAATAAATGTTGTCAGAAAAACAGCAGAAAAATGATTAATACAGGATGATTTTACTAGTGGAATTTAGCTGCCAGGTATACATTTGAAGAAAATAAATACCGGGTGGGAGTAAATTTGTCATCAAACGAATCTTTCCCGCCACTGTGGAGGTAACCTTTTCTTCAAGAACCAATTTGCCGTCGAATGAAAAAAGACACACTTTTCCTGGCAGGGTTCTCAAGGGAAATTCAATGATAAGCTCGTTTCCAGTTCTCAGAGGATTTGGATACACCTTCCATTCAGTCCACAGATTTTCACCTGCAAAGGTCAGGTAATCATAGCAATGATATGCGCCCGATTCTGTACATGCAAAGATATGAATGGATGACATCCAGTTATTCCTGACCAGTCTATTCACGTGTAAATTTGGTAAACCATCGTTCAGGGATATCAATGAACCTCCCATTGGGTCAAACCAGGCAACCCCCTCCTCCTGGTCCCTTGCACTATTCCAGGGAATAAAAATATTACCCATGGCATCAAAACCGACGTCGGACATTAACGCTCCTGACTCAAATTCCGTGTTCCAGTTTTGACCAAAATCCGTTGAGCTCAGCAGAGAAGATGATCCCTTCCCGGTATTCACAATAAAATAGGTTGTTCCATCATTGTTTATAGAAAGATCCGTTATAAAACCCGGGTAACCCAGGTATGAATCCCATGTCAGTCCTCCGTCATCGCTATGATAAATATGGTTTTCCGATCCTATGTCAGAAAAAACGATATGGTCTCCCCATGAGTCAAACGCCGTTGCGATATTGGTAAAACCTGCCACCTGGGTCCATATTGTTCCATCATCCGATTCCAGGAGTCCGTACTCAAATCCTGCATAATATTTCCCGTTCACCTCACAATATTCCAGGAAGTTTGGGAATACTGCCCACTCTGCTACATACCACTGATGAGTATTAAGGTTGAATATCCATATCCCGTCAGACCAGGAACCATCACCAATGATCAGCAAGATGGTGCTGTCGGTATGTGATTCTGCATCCCATACAGGCAAGCCATAAGAATAAAAACTCCATTCCTGGTAAGGAATGATATCATCAATATAGATGCCCTCGTCTGTGCAAATCACACGAACATCTGCGGATGTTTCAAAACAGATATTGTTAACCCCGGCCGTGTCTGGGCCAAGAGGGATCCAGTTATATGCAGACACATTGGCGGATAAAAGGAACAGTATTACAAATGCATGATTTCTCATAAAAATAACACATTGATTTTCAGCAATAAAATTAATGAATATCTTTTGAAAATACAAGTAATACGGTCATAAATCAACCAACTGAGGTTCGGGAATTATTGTTTTTTTGCACTCACTCCCGACTTTCGTTCCCGACTTTCGTTCCCGACTTTCATTCCCGACTTTCGTCGGGACCTGCGTGACCAGCGTGACAAGCCATATAACAATATAATACAAAGTTCCCACTATGCATTGTCAATAAAAAAACCGGCCCTGAATCAGGACCGGCTGGGAATTATGAAAAAGCTAAATTTATTTGTTTGGTGGCAGGATAACCTGGTCGATCACGTGAATGACGCCATTGGCTCCCTGTACATCCACTGCAATAACTTTGGCACTACCGTTTAGAACAACACCCATGGAACCAACTTCTACATTGATATTTGCCCCGTTCAGAGAAGGAATAACTCCTGTCGACACCATATCCGAACGAACATTTCCGTTGGCCACGTGATACAGGAGTATTGGTGTTAATTGTTCGGCCGTTAAGTCGGCTATTCCCGACACGCCCAATACTGAGAATAAAGCCTGGAAAGCATCGTTTGTCGGTGCAAAGACCGTGAACGGACCCGGTGCATTCAGAGCATCCACCAATCCTGCTTTTACAACTGCTTCAACAAGAATGCTGAAGGTTGTATTGCTGATGGCCAGATCAACCACTGTAGGAGGTAACAATACCCTGTCGATCACATGAATAACGCCATTCGATGCCATTACGTCGGCAGCAGTTACATTGGTATTCCCATTCAGGACAACCCCTTTGGAAACATTTACATACAATTGGACACTGTTCCCATCAGGCCCGAAGGTGTTCAATGTTTCAAAGTATCCCGAATTAAGGCTTCCCGATTCAGCTTTAACACCAAGAACATGATAGAGAAGGATCGGTGTCAGGGTTTCAGCAGTAAGGTCGTTGATTCCGGATACACCCAGAGCATTGAAGAGCTGATTGAAAGCATCATTTGTCGGAGCAAATACGGTAAAAGGACCTGCACCTTCAAGTGCCTGAACAAGATTAGCCTTTTGCAAAGCTTCCACCAGGATGCTGAAGTTGTTATCGTTTACAGCAACATCAACCACAGTTTTTTCCTGAGGCACCGGAGCCGGTTGCACATCGTTATCATCGTCTTTGTCACAGGATGCCAGGATCAGCGTAAGTGCCAGAACCGGCAAAACATACATATATTTGAGAGTTGTTTTCTTCATCGTTTTAATTTTTAAGGTTGTTAATTAATGAATTGGAATTATGAACCGCATCCCGAAGATTTGGCTTCTTTCTTTCCGCTTTCGGGTACAAGCACGTTGTCAATCACGTGAATCACACCGTTTTTTGCTACTATGTCAGTCTTTACCACCTTTGCGGTTTTATTGATCATAACACCGGAACCGTCAACAGATACATTCAAAGATGCTTTATCGTTCAAAGTTGCTACTTCTCCTGATTTTACATCAGAGGCCATTACTTTGGCATTAACTACATGGTATAAAAGAATCGGCATTAGCTGCTCCTTTGAAAGGTCATCAATGCCACCAACACCCAACTGACTGAACAAAGCAGTAAAGGCATCATTGGTCGGTGCAAAAACCGTATAAGGTCCATCGGCATTCAGGGCATCAACAAGTCCGGCCTTTACAACCGCGTCAACAAGAATGCTGAACTGTTTGTCGGATGATGCTACCTCAACAATTGTCATGCTCTTTGAAGGCTCGCTTGCAGAAACAGGAATAGTTAATCCTGCTACAAGAACTGCCATTATAATACTGGATAAGAATCTTTTTACTTTCATTTTTGTATTTTTTTATTGTTATTAAATCAGCGTTTACAAATTATAAACAAGCAAAAAGATTTTTTGTTTAATCTTTTTTATTTTTTGTTAAACAATAATACAAACAGGGCTAAAAAAAAGAGTGATCTATTCTTTGGAAAGCCATCTTTTACCGGTAAACCCGATGGCCCAGGCACCCAGGGGAGCAGTTAGAACAATACTTAGAACAGCTACGGCCAAAATAATTTCACCGGGTCCGGTATCCATACCGGCAATTTTCATTGCAGCCAACGGAGCTGCACCAATAGCAGCCTGTACTGTAGCCTTTGGGATATAAGAAATCACGACAAACCAGCGTTCCTTGAAATTCAGGTTGGTTCCCAGGAGGCATAACCAGGATCCGAGGCTTCTTCCTACAAGTCCTGTAAAAATCAAAAGTAATCCGGCTAAACCCGACTCAAAAGCCACATTTATGTTTACTGCCGATCCAACCATGGTAAACAAAAGGATCTCGGCAATCACCCATACCTTTGCAAACTTCAGGCTAAGTTCATGTGCATATTTGTCTCTTTTCTCAAGGATAATAAAACCGATGGCCATAACAGACAGCAATGCCGCAAACGGAATCCAGTGACTTATCAGATGCTCAACCCTCATTAGCAAAACAGACACAGCCATGATGATCAATACTCTTTTTGTGGCACGGGGATTAAAACGATCAAATAACTTATAAAGTAAAATACCTATCCCTAATCCTACAACAATCCCGAGAATGATAGAAATGGGGATACCGGCAAGAGCCCAGGCTATATTGACGCTGCTTCCGGTATAAATTCCTATCAGGATGGAATACAAAACAATCACAAATACGTCGTCGATGGAGGAAGCTGCCAGTATCAAAGTCGGAATACCTTTGGCCGTGCCTCGTTTTTTTTCTATCAGGTTGATCATCATGGGAACCACTACTGCCGGACTAACTGCACCGAGTATGGTTCCCAGGATTGCACTTTCCAGATATGTTAAACCGAACAGCAAGGGAGCAAGAAGGGTTATTACGCCTGCCTCTATAACAGCCGGGACAAATGACAAAAACAAAGCGGTTTTTCCTACCTTATTTAATGTATCTTTTCTCAGTTCAAATCCCGCCCTTAAAAGTATCACCAGCAAAGCGGCAAGCCTCAGTTCACCTGAAATATCGATCAACTCCGGATTCAGCAGATTTAATACGTATGGACCGAATAAAACACCTACCAGTAATATTCCAACTAACTCGGGAATTTTCATTTTCCTGAACAACCATGCAGCCAGCAAACTGGCAATGATCACTTCGGCAAGAGAATCAAGCATAATGCTCTTTTTAATGGGTTACGGCAAAACAAGCTTGCTTTGCAAAGATGAGAAAAAGAAATTTAATACTATAACTGCCTAAGCATGAATGATATATTCCTTAATATCTGCCTTGAAGTTTTTAAATCAGCAATGATTTTTATAATTATTTCATTTGCAATTTTTACGCTAACTTAGTTTTTTATTTCCGGATTGACTGATTTTAAAACATGGATAATCATAAAACACTTAAGAAGGAACTATACAATATAATTTTCGAGGCAAATACTCCAGGAGGAAAGGCTTTCGACATCATGCTGCTCATTTCCATTTTGTTGAGCGTGATTGTTGTTTTCCTCGATAGCGTTGCTTCGATTCATCACGAGTTCGGTCATGAATTGTACCTTGCAGAATGGTTTTTTACCATTCTTTTTACCATTGAATACATTCTGCGGATTTATTCCACTACCCGGAAAATACGATACATTTTCAGTTTTTATGGCATCATTGACCTGTTATCTATTCTTCCGACTTTTATCAGCCTGATCCTCGCGGGCACCCAGTTTCTTATTGTCATCAGGACATTGCGGCTCATGCGGATTTTCCGTATCCTGAAACTTGACAGGTATGTAGGAGCTTCAAGCTACCTTGCTCAGGCAATCCGGTCTGGCAGACATAAGATAATGGTATTCCTTACAACCGTGTTTTCCATTGTTATCATTGTGGGTGCCATGATGTATCTGATTGAAGGTCCGGCCAATGGTTTCACCAGCATCCCTCGCAGCATTTACTGGGCAATCGTCACACTGACAACGGTTGGTTATGGGGATATTGCGCCTCAAACTGTCTGGGGACAGTTTCTGGCATCACTGATCATGATCCTTGGTTATTCGATTATTGCTATTCCCACCGGCATAATTACTGCAGAAATGACCCGGAAGAAAGCAAGTAAAGAGCAGAATAGTATATGCAAACATTGTGGAAAGCACGATCATGAAGACGGGGCAAGGTTTTGTAGCCATTGTGGATCGGGTCTTTCCGATAACTTATCGGAAACGACCGATTCCTGATAAATATTTGCCTGAGAATAAATATTCTGCTAACTTGAGAGGGTTAAATTTAATTTATTTATGAAAATGTCTCTCCCAGGAATAATCAACTTAAAAACCAGCCATAGTATTGGTTTGGTTTTGGCTGCTTTCATTCTTCTTTCATCCTGCGAAAATGAATTTGATATGACCGGCGAGTGGGCGGAAATCCCCGTTGTGTATTGCCTTCTCAATACACGCGACAGCGTTCAGTATGTGCGTGTTCAACGGGCCTATCTTTCCGATGACCCCTATCCCTGCATGATGATGAAAGATTCCATCTACTATCCTCCTGAGGAACTGAAAGTATCCCTGCTCAGGATAGAAGAGGATGAACCCGTTGGCGACACAATCTTTTTCCACCCTACTTCAAGAATAACCAAAGAAGACGGGGATTTCACCAAGGAGGGCCATGTGATTTACGTCTCTTCCACGAGATTAGCCGGGAATACCATGTACCAGCTAACCGTTGAAAACAAAAGGACCGGAATCATCGCAAAATCGAGAACCACAACCCTGGGAAATTACAACCTTGACTATTCTTACCTTGAAACCCGATACTATAACCGGGCAATGTATCCAGCGGAAATGCTGGACTACCATTCTACTCTGAATCCTGCATTCTATGATATGAGGATAGTCAGGTTCCTTTACCTCGAAGAAAAGGATGACAGCGTTTCTCAAAAATATATTGACTGGATACCACAGCTTCAGCCACTTACTAAAAACAATCCCGAAGATGATACATTACAACACCAGTTCAATGATTATTATTACGAGTTTCTCTCGCAACAAATACCAATAGATCCTGATGTGAAAAGAACGGCTGTTGGCGTAGACCTGATGTTGCTTATCGGCAACCGGGATGTCTTCGTGTATATGGAACTTGCCCAACGCCCCGATTACTATATCACCATCTTCGAATATTCCAATATTGAAAATGGATACGGACTGTTCTCCAGTCGATATAATTATAATTTCTTCGCCCAGAAATTAAAACCGGAAACACGCGATAGCCTTTCCTGGGGAAGGTTTCTATACTATCACAGGTTTGCCGATTCCGAAGGTAATTGGCACTAAAACATATAAAAAGGGATAGACGGTCGGTGACCGTCTATCCCTTTTATATAATATTAAATTAGTTTATTAATGGCTTAGGATCAGTTTCTGTACTTCCGACCGATCGCCGTGTTTGAGGTTAACGAAATAGCATCCCTGAGGCAGGTCACTACCGTCAAAATCATACTTAAAGGATTCTGAGCCACTGATTCTATCTTCAATGGAGAATACTTCAGCACCCAGGATGTTGTATACCTTTAAAGTCCAATGCTCATTAGTTTGAACACTGATCTCAAAGGTTGCGTTTCCATTTGCCGGATTTGGATAAATAGACAAATTGCTGCTCACTGAGCCCGGGTCATCAATACCGGCCAGACTGTTGATCACCAGCGGTATATCCGGAGTTCCAAATGTTGAACTCATCCCGAAATCATCAAAAGCTTTCAGATAATATTCTGTTCCCTGGTCGGTGATAAACTGTGCAGGAATCTCTCCCTGATAGGTTGAACCGCTCACCAGATTCATATTTGCAACATCATACACAGGATTACCTCCTTTATTTCTGTAATACAGGAATCCCTCAGCCACATAATTTGTAATGTCTGTAATTTCTGCGTTTATGGTTACAGGCTGATTATACGGGGCAGTTGTAACAGGGGTGTGGGTAATCACCGGCAATACATTGGGTAATACTGCAATGCCATATGGATTATTGCCCGGGTCAATGGTTGGATCTGTTGAACCCAGTTGCCCGTCGGTTGCATAAATGTAATAGAACACACCTGGCTCGAGCACATCATTGGCAGGTATCTGTGCCGACCAGATATTGTTACCCTGGTCGGTCATAGGAACCGTTGTATATCCTGTCTGTGATGCTTTCCGGTAATAAAGTGTTGCCGACTGTGTAAATGGCGTTTCCGGATCGGTTATCTCAGCGGCAATGGTCAGTGCAACATTCTGTAACTGGCCCTGGTTCCCCAGATTAATGGTTTCCTGGGTACGATGGATTACAGGTGCGCTTCCTGAGTAAATGATTTCGAGCGACAAGCCTCCGGCATAACCGTAGGAATCATAGGCGGCAAAGCCATAGGAATAGATGCCGAAGGGAGTTCCTCCTGTATTTACAAGGGTATGGGATCCTTCCGTTATAGCTATTCCTGCTCCTGAATACCCTGTGGTACCGATAGAGGTAAACATGGTTGGATCGACCGGAGTTCCATCAAGTTGCAAGGTTGCTATTCCTGCGGTTGGAATGGTAACTGTAACATAATGGTATAAAAAACCTGCACTCGGCGTAGCAAAAGTATAATGATCCATGAACTGTTCTGATGGAGGTATCAGCATCATAAACGGGTCTCCGTTTTGTGAAAGGTTCAGATCCCAGTCATCCCCATTGGCATACTGCATTACCAGGATGGGATTGGATGCTTCGATCTCAGCCGGATCGGTTAAAATGGTTTCGTAGAAATCGCCAAAATTCAGGGTAGCAACTAAAGCTCCGTCAATATAAAGGTTGGTTCCGTTTGAGGCTGACAGCATCCTCCAGGTATCTCCATTTTCCCTTCCCTGTAATGGGAAAGCAATAAAATAGGAGCCCCAGGTGCTGACCGGCGGGATCTGCTCAACGATGTGATCGCAGGCTGCTGTATTCTGAGGCACGCTGGCACAGGCATTTCCTGCAAAAACAGCAACCGGAAGTGAAGACTGAATAACCGTACCAGTGAGATCCGCACTGGGATCGTTCGACAGGAAACATTGTACCTGATAAGCCTCGCCCCTGTTCAACAAAACATTAAAGGGCAGACCGGCAGGCTGTCCGTTGTATGTTGCACAGGAAGGAGTTATGGTAACGGTCACATTATCGTAAGGGCTCACGATCCCGATCTGTGAGATCAGGGTCTGGTCTACTGCACCACTGAACCATGTAAGATTGGGATATGACATCAAAAGATATTGATTTGCAAGGATATCCAATGGCAGCCCCAGATATCCGTCGGAGGAATGGGACCTCAGGCTGACTCCGTAAACTGCAACCTCCTGGTCCGAAACAATATGAATCCCTTTATACTCCTTACTTTCGCTGGTAGAAAGCTGAACGTCGTTGGGAAGCGTAACCCTTGTAATGGAGCCCGGAGTAGCCGTAAAGGCTTCATAGAAAGATAAACCCGGAATCTCTACAAAACCGGTGGCACTGAGGTCGCTTGTGATATCCAGGTATATGCCGCTGACAAGAAGGTCATGATTCCTGGGCATCATCAGCCAGAACTCCGTGCCTTTATTGTCGATCTGTACCCGGTTTACGGGAATCAGATTCTCAACCTCCCAACCCTCAGGCATGGGAATGTTTGAACGATATACGGTCGGTTGATAATTGTCGATGTTAGCCTGTTGAAGGGCCGGGTCAACGTTGTGATTTACACAAGGACTTACTATTTGTCCAGGATTATTCTGGCTTATAGCAGAATTGAACCCGGTAAATAAAATTAAAGCCCCGAAAGTTAATAGAGTAATGGTCTTTTTCATAGTCATTAGTTTAATTGGACAATAAATTACTTTAGTTAAGAAACTTACGTAAAGTTACAAATTAGATTAGACAAAAAGCAATACTTGTTATGTCTTTATTATTATATGCTGTACTTCATCGAATAAAAACCATGAAACACCTGATAAATGCCTCACTCTTAAATGCGAAAAATACGGAATTTTACGTATTATCATTTCTGCTATTGCTTTTTGGTTCTTTACTCCCTATTTTTGGACAAAATAAATCAAATGAATTTTCATACGGTAAATAGCGCATGGTGGTGGCACAGGAATATACCCTGCGTAAACAGCATTGCCGTATGATTTAGAAGCAACTAAAAATATATAAAAGCAAGGAGGAATGTTGTTTACAGCGTTCCTCCTTCTTTTTTTTAAACCAAACCTAAATATTATAAAACCATGGAAACTAATTACAAGATTCAACTCAACGAAAGTGAAATGCCACGAAGATGGTATAATATCCTGGCCGATATGCCCAACCTTCCAAAGCCTCCTTTACATCCAGGTACCCTTCAACCTATAGGGCCTGATGATTTGGCTCCCTTGTTTCCGATGGGGCTGATTGAACAGGAAGTTTCAACGGAAAGGTTTATCGATATCCCGCAGGAAATTCTCGACATTTACAGGATATGGAGACCAAGTCCTTTAATCAGGGCAATGCGGTTTGAAAAAGAACTGAACTCTCCTTGCAGGATATATTTTAAGTATGAAGGAATAAGTCCTTCAGGTTCTCACAAAACCAACACCGCCGTTGCTCAGGCATACTATAATGCCCGTGAAGGAGTGAAAAAAATGACAACGGAGACCGGTGCGGGCCAGTGGGGAAGCGCTCTCAGCTTTGCATGCCGGCAGTTTGGCATCGACCTGAAGGTCTTTATGGTCAAAGTAAGCTATGAGCAAAAACCTTACCGCCGGTCTATGATGCACACATGGGGTGCGGAAGTAATTCCTTCTCCCAGTATGGAAACCGAATCGGGCAGGAAAATCCTTACCGAACATCCTGATTCACCCGGCAGCTTAGGTATTGCTATTTCCGAAGCGGTGGAGGTCGCAGCAAAAAATCCCGATACGAAGTACTCTCTTGGAAGTGTCCTGAATCATGTCCTCCTGCATCAAACTATTATAGGAGAAGAAGCATTGAGGCAATTCAGTAAGGTAAATGATTATCCTGATATTGTTATAGGATGCTTCGGGGGTGGGTCTAATTTCGCCGGTATCAGCCTGCCTTTCCTGCGATATAATATCATTGAGGGCAGAAATACACGATTTATCGCCGTTGAACCAAATTCCTGTCCCAAACTTACCAGGGGTAAATTCACCTATGATTTCGGGGATACGGTTGGTCTAACCCCATTAATCCCTATGTATACTTTAGGACATGAGTTCATACCTCCCGGTATTCATGCCGGTGGCTTGCGTTACCACGGAGCCGGAGCTATCATCAGCCAACTGCTTCACGATGATCTCATCGAAGCCCGCGCCGTTCCCCAACTGGAAACTTTCGAAAATGCCGTGAAATTCGCACGATGCGAAGGGATCATCCCTGCCCCTGAAACGGCCCACGCCATCGCTCAGGTAGCCAGAGAAGTGGAGATTGCCAAACAGGAGGGGAAAAGCAAGACTATTCTGTTTAATTTCTCCGGCCACGGGTTGATCGATTTGGCAGCTTATGACCAGTATTTCGCCGGGCTCCTGGAAGATTATTCCATAACCGAGGAGGAGATAAACCACAGCCTTAATGCTTCCGTGAAAGTCTGAGTCCGGAATTTTCCTGCAAAGATTTAAATAATTACTATAGTTCTGGGTTTATTGCATCGTATCTGTCCACCGGGTCTTTAATCCGGTGGACAGTTTTTATTCTTTGTCGCCCCGTAAAGAAAGTATTTCCGAGGCTATTTCCTCTATTGACTTCCCGGTAACGTTGACCTGAGTCCATCCCGGATGCCGGCGAAAAACCGAAGCAGCAAATAACAACTCTTTCCTGGCATGCTCGTGAGTTGCATAATCACCGGTGGTACCGCCCAAATGCTCTTCCCTGACCTTCCTGAGCTTACATAACGCAGCCGCGTTGGTGGTGAGAAAGAAAACCTTCTCTGAAGAAACCTTATCCAGCTCCTCTGGTGGAGCAATATTCAGCACTAAGGGTACATTTGCGACAAACCACCCCTTGAACGCCAGATAAATGGAAACCGGAGTCTTAAAAGTCCGTGAAACCCCTACCAATATTATTTCCGATTTGCATAACTCCTCAGGCCTCTTCCCGTCGTCATGCTTGAAGGCAAACTGCATCGCATCGATCCTCTGGAAGTATTCACGGTTGATCTCATGAAAAAGACCGGGTTTCTGAGAAGGTGCATTCTGAAACTGCTGTTCAAGCCGTCCTAACAGCGGACCCATCAGATCAATGGTTTCTACATTATACAAA
>Ga0180009_10003180_pt1 | contig 18834 bp, 16 predicted proteins | sample OS_PC_MetaG_FD_123537 | JGI IMG/M metagenome (GOLD analysis project Ga0180009, IMG submission 123537) | Groundwater microbial communities from the Aspo Hard Rock Laboratory (HRL) deep subsurface site, Sweden - OS_PC_MetaG | ecosystem: Environmental > Aquatic > Deep subsurface > Groundwater...
CAAGCGCAACACCAAGCCGCTCGGCCTGTCGACCGACACGGTTGAAGAACACCTCACCTGGGTCAAGGATGTCGACGAAACGCAGGGCGTGACGCTGACTTTCCCGATCGTGGCTGATGCTGATCTGGAAATCGCCAAGCTCTATGACATGATCCACCCCGATCAGAGCGAGACGGCGGCGGTGCGTTCGGTGTTCATCATCGATCCGGCTAACAAGATTCGCCTGACCATGACCTATCCGATGAGCGTGGGCCGCAATTTTGACGAGATCCTGCGGGTGATTGACAGCCTGCAACTGGCTGACCGCTGCACCATTGCGACCCCGGCCGATTGGCGTCCGGGTGACGAGGTGATCATCCCGCCTTCGGTGAGCGATGAAAAGGCCAGGGAAATGTTCCCGCAAGGTTTCAAGACGATCCGGCCCTACCTGCGTACCACCAAGGTTGCATAGGGTCGCATGGCGCGCCCGCTTCCCCCTCCCTCCCGGCGGGCGCGTCAACCTTTTTCCGCCATCGCCCTGCGGACCAATCCCGCACAGAGCGAGGAGCAGTCTGAACCGTGATCGAGATTGACAGCGAACGTCAGGAACTGGTCGCGGAGATGCATCTCCGCCCTGTTCCCGCGCTGCGTGCAGGGGCACGGATGATACAGGTGCTATCGCTTCTCCCTGCCCAGGGGGCCGATCACTTCGCGCAATTCCTGTTAACCAACAACATCGAGGTTGTTGGCGCCGGAATACGGCGTGATGGGAAGGTCATCGAAGGCGCTGCCACCATGATGTGGGAACGTCATTCGGAGGCAGCGACCGTTTCGGTCATATTGCCCGGCGACATGGAGCCCGCGCAGGCTGCCGCGTTCATTGAGCGGATCGAGACGGTTCCGGGGCGCATCTTGCGCGCCATCCAAGTTGATATCGCATCTTCGGACAGTGAAGCGGCCGCAATGGTTGCCAGACTTGGCATGCGCCGCGATGCCACGATTGCCGGAAAGGTCGGAGGAATAACCTTCTGGTCTGATTTCAAGCTTCGGGAATCGGATGGTTACGGCCGGCTGGTCGTCCTCCCGGAAGATGAGGAAAGCATCGAGCTTGGGCGAGTTGTCCGGGATCTGCAGGAACTGGGCAACTACCGCAATCTTGCCCTTCTCGCGCTGCCTCTGGTGAGGCGGAACGCCTCTTTGCTGGCCGAACTGGAGGCGGCGGCCTTGCGCGCGACAGCGCGTCTCACCGATTCGAATGAAGATCGGGCATCGCTCGATGAATTGATCCAGTTGTCTGCGCGCCTGTCGCGCCTTCGCGGCGAAACGGCGTATCGACTCGGGGCCACTGCCGCTTACGGACAAATCGTAAGCGACAGGATGAGGGATCTCGACCCAATGCCCGTCGCCGAGTTTCAGCATCTGAGCGAATTCACCAACCGGCGGTTCCTGCCCGCGCTTCGGACGTGCGAGAATTTCTCTCACAGGCTCGATGCCCTCGCAGCGCGAATCGAACAGGCAACCAATCTGCTTCGCGCCCGGGTGGACGTCGGGATCAATGAAAAGAACGCCGATGTTCTGCGTTCACTGGATTCAACAGCGCGAAGACAATTGCAACTCCAGCACCTGGTCGAAGGACTGTCTGTTTTTGCGATCGCTTATTACGCAATCGGGTTGCTATCCTACCTGGTCGGGGCGGCGCCAGACGGGCTTGTTCCGGACAAGCATCTGGCGATTGGTCTGATGGTCGTTCCGGTCTTTCTGGCGCTCACTGCCATTCTTCGCTGGCAACGGCGGGTGAAGAATTAGCAATTGACCCGAAGTCCAGATCAGATTATCATTTTTATGTAAATATGTAAGTGAAATGAGTTGAGATGACCATGTTCGACCAAGCCGACGCCCTGCTGCTCGCCCGCATCCAGTTTGCCTTCACCATAAGCTTCCACTTCATCTTCCCGGCGTTCTCGATCGGGCTGGCGAGCTTTCTGGCGGTGCTCGAAGGGCTGTGGCTCAAGACCGGCAAGGCGCTCTATCTCGACCTGTTCAAATACTGGCTCAAGATTTTCGCCATCACCTTTGCCATGGGCGTGGTTTCCGGCATCGTGATGTCCTACCAGTTCGGCACCAACTGGTCGGTGTTTTCGGATAAGGCCGGGCCGGTGATCGGCCCGCTTATGGCTTACGAGGTGCTGACCGCCTTTTTCCTTGAGGCCGGGTTCCTCGGCGTGATGCTGTTCGGGATGAACAAGGTCGGGCCAAGGCTGCATTTCATGGCCACGCTGATGGTGGCGGCCGGGACTTTCGTCAGCGCCTTCTGGATCCTGTCGGTCAACAGCTGGATGCAGACCCCGGTCGGCCATATATTGGGCGCGAACGGCCAGTTCCTGCCGGGTGAGAGCTGGTGGGATATCGTGTTCAACCCCAGCTTCCCCTATCGCCTGGTGCACACCGTCACCGCCGCTTACCTGACCACCGCCTTCGTGGTGGGCGCGGTGGGCGCGTGGCACCTCTTGAAAGACCGCGCCAACCTGCATGCGCGCAAGATGTTCTCCATGGCGATGTGGATGGCCGCGCTGGTCGCCCCGGTGCAGATCTTCCTTGGCGACATGCACGGGCTCAACACGCTGGAGCATCAGCCGGCCAAGGTGATGGCGATGGAGGGGCATTTCCAAAGCCACCCCGAAGGCGCGCCGCTGATCCTGTTCGGCATTCCCGATAGCGAGGCGAAGACCGTGCGCTATGCGATCGAAATTCCCAAGGCGTCCTCGCTGATCCTGAAGCATGACTTGAACGCGCCAATGGCCGGGCTCGACACCATTCCCGATGATGAGGAGCCGCCGGTCGGAACCGTCTTCTGGGCCTTCCGCATCATGGTCGGGATCGGGTTCGGCATGCTCGGCATCGGGCTGTGGAGCCTTGTCGCGCGCTGGCGCGGCAGGCTTTATGACTGGGGCTGGCTCCACCGCGCGGCCATCGCCATGGGGCCATCGGGTTTCGTGGCGGTCATCGCCGGGTGGATCACCACCGAAGTCGGGCGCCAGCCCTGGGTCATCTACGGCCTGCTGCGCACCGCCGATGCGGCCAGCCCGCTCGATGCCCCCGCAGTCGGCGCTTCGCTGCTCGCCTTCGTGGTGGTCTATTTCGCGGTGTTTGGTGTCGGCACCTGGTATATCCTTCGCCTGATGAAGAAAGCGCCGGAGGCAGGTGAGAAGGGCGTCGCCCGGACAGAGACCGGCCCCGTCCGCACCGCCGGGATCACCCCCGGCCTCGCCAGGGAGCAGCTGCGCGAAGGAGACGCCCAATGATCGATCTGACTATCATCTGGGCCTTCATCATCGCCTTTGCCGTATTCGCCTATGTGGTGATGGACGGGTTCGATCTTGGTATCGGCATCCTGTTCCCGACCTTTGCCGTCGGGCCGGAGCGCGACAAGGCGATGAACTCCATCGCGCCGGTGTGGGATGGCAATGAAACCTGGCTGGTGCTGGGCGGCGGCGGGCTGCTTGCCGCTTTCCCGCTCGCCTATGCCATCATCCTGCCTGCGACCTATCCGCTGATTATCGCCATGTTGCTGGGGCTGGTGTTTCGCGGGGTGGCGTTCGAATTCCGCTGGCGCGATCCGGCGCACCGGGCGTTCTGGGATTTCGCCTTTACCGCCGGATCGCTGATCGCTGCGATGGCGCAGGGGATGACGCTTGGCGCCCTGCTGCAAGGTATCGAGGTCGCAGGCCGCGCCTATGCCGGAAGCTGGTGGGACTGGCTGACGCCTTATACGCTGCTGACCGGGCTGGGCACGGTCGCGGGATACGCCCTGCTCGGCAGCACATGGCTGGTGTGGAAGCTGGATGGCGAGGCGCAGGCCCATGCCCGTAAACTGGCTTTCCGCGCCGCCATTGCCACACTGGCGCTGCTCGGCGCGGTCAGCCTTTACACGCCATTCCTCGAAGCGGAATATTTCGCCCGCTGGTTCACCATGCCCAGCATATTGTTCGCCAGCCAGGTTCCGCTGCTGACCGCTATCGCCGTCTATTTCCTGTTTCGCGGGCTGGCGAAAGGACAGGATGCGGTGCCGTTCCTGATGAGCCTGGCGATCTTCCTGCTCGGCATGGCCGGGCTGGGGGTCAGCATGTGGCCGCATGTTATTCCCGGCAGCGTGACGATCTGGGATGCCGCCGCGCCATACAGCAGCCAGATGTTCATGCTGGTGGGCGTGGCGATCACCCTGCCGCTGATCCTGGGCTACACCGCGTGGAGTTACTGGGTGTTTCGCGGCAAGGTCGGCGACGAGGGGTATCACTGATGGATAACCCCGCGCTCAAGCAGCGAAGCGGTAGCGCAGACGAAGACGCCCCCCTGTGGCAGCGCCTGTTGTGGATGGCGGGCATCTGGACGATGAGCGTCGCTGCGCTGGGCGTCGTTGGATATATCCTGCGGCTTTGGCTGAAGAGCTGAAGCTCCCGTTTTGCCGAACTTAAAACAGAGGAACCCTCGATGCGCCCCCTGATCCCGCTACACGCGCTTGCCGCAAGCGCTGCCATGTTGCTTGCTGCCTCCGGGTGCGCCCCAGCGCCCGAAGCCGAACTGCCCGATCAGGCATTCATCGAACGGGCTAGTATGATCGCCGACCAACAGCAGCAGACGTTGAAGGCGGAGCTGGTCTCGGCGCTGACCCAGGCCGGGCCGATCGGTGCGATCGGGGTCTGTCATTCCGCTGCACCTGCCATCGAACAGTCCCTGTCAGAAGAACACGGTGTCGAAGTAAGCCGGATAGCCCGGCGGAACCGCAACAGCAGCAATGCTGTTCCGGCCGAACTTGCCTCCTTGTACAATCAGCTTGAAAGCCAGCCACTGATGGACGGCAAGCCTCACGTGGTGTCCGCCCGGATTGGAGACCGCCAGGTTTTCATGCGGGCGATCCCGATGCAGGATCAGCCCTGTGCGGTTTGCCATGGGACCAATGTTGCCCCGGAAGTGAAAGCGCAGATCGACTTGCTTTACCCGGACGACAAGGCGGTTGGCTTCGCGGCCGGGGATCTGCGCGGCGCATTGCTGGTATCAAGCCAGACACAATGATTGCGCCCGGCCACCTGGTCGGCACCAGACGGGGCCTGCGCATTACATGATGTCACTCCTCCACAAACGGCTCGCAGCGAAAGCTTAAATCGATGGCGAAGATACGACCTTATGCGGCAACCGGTATTTTGGCGATTCTCGTCGGCCTGTTGTTCTGGTATTCGTTCTTGCGGGTTGAAGAGCCGCCTCAGATCATCGCCAGCAGCTCGTCCGATATGCGTGAGGCGATCCACCTGAACGCCGAACAGGGCGATTTCGCCTTGCGCCAGATGCGCGGCCTTCTGGTTACGCTGGCAGAGATCGACGAGGCAGAATTTGCCGACAATCTGGCGGCTGCGGCTGAGATGGCGGCCACCCAGGAACCTGGCAAGGGGCCACCCAATCCTGCCGGTTTTCAGGCCGCCCTGCCCGATCCATTCCGCGCCTTGAGCCGCCAGATGCGCGAAGATTTCCGCCGCGCGAGCCAGGCCGCTGAAGCTGGCAACTTGGAAGAATATGCCGCAGCCAAGCGGTCAATCAACAATGCCTGCATAAGCTGCCACGAATCCTATCGATTTGACGTGGCGGACAAATAGGTAGGTCAATACTTGCTCCGGCTACCGCGCAGCGATGAAAGGCCTCGCCCAGATCAATCCCGTGGGTGCCTACTGCTCAAACCGTGAAATCATGGAAGCGTGACATGCGGGTGTGACCGGCGGCATGGCAATTTCCAGCACGCGGTTTTCCTCGTCGCGATCGACCGCGAAAATGTGCCGCTTGTCATTCTCGCCCCAGGTAAATGCCTGACCCTTCGCCTCAACGGCTATTGTGGCGATGTGGACGAGCATCGGCCCCATGGCAGGTTTGGCAAGCACATAGACTTCGGGCAAATCATGGCCCGAGACATAGAGATAGCCGTCAGGCCCGATCGACCCTCCCGAGGCGCCGTGAGGGGCCATCGCCTCCAGTATTGCTGCCGGATAAAGCCAGCCGCCCATGCGCCGCCACTGCGCATCGAAGGCGACCACGCCTGAATAGCGGTTGTCCTTGTAAGGCAGCCCGCCGGGTTTGCTGTAGTGGGTAAAGCCCGCGATCCATCCGCCCTTCACGCGGTCGAACCAGGTCAGCGAGCCTTCATCCATCACCCCGAAGCTGTGCGACGACAGCGGTGCCAGCGTTTGCGCGTCGAAAATCTCGGCTGACGACCCCATCGGCACTTGCGGATAGTTCGAATTGGCACAGTAGAGGCGGCCGCCCTCATGAAAACAGCTGTTGATATGCCTGACCTGTCCGGCCGCCTCGCCCGACCAGCGGCGAATGAGCGCGCCTGTCAGGCGATCATGTTTGGCAATGACGGCATTGTCGATCGCGTAGAAATGCCCTTCGTCAGCCGCCGCGCCCTGATCGGCATCGGCAGCGGGCCAGGTGTTGACCGTCTTCGCGACAAGGTGCTCAGGTGCGCAGGTCGCGGCGGGGGCCGCGCCCGCCAGCATCAATCCTGCGAGTAATCCGATCATTCCATTTCTCCCCTGTCATACCAAAGCTCGATGAGCTTGACTCATCGGGCTTTGGTTAAGCCCGTGCGGCGCCTGAGCATTTCCAGCGCGGGGATAGCGTTAGCATCTTAGCGCGCTGGAATCAGGTGCCCGTCAGAAACCGACGCTGGCACCCAGAAAGAACGTCGCCCCGACAAACTCGCGCTCGGTGTTCCATGCTTGGCGGCCACCCTGGAACTCGCTGGTCGGCTCGTTGCTGAGGTTGACGCCCTCGACGAAGACCTTGAGGTTGTCGCGCAGGTTGTAGGTGATCTTCGCGTCCCAGCGCCCGAACGATCCCTGGTCGAGCGAAAGATCCTGATTGGCATTGGGATCGGTCAGGAAGCTGTCATTATAGGCATAGCTGACCGAGGCATCGATCGGCCCCTTCTGGTAGAACAGCGAGACAGCGTAGGTCGTCTTGGCCTGCCCGACGAGCGGAAGCTTCTCGCCGGTGGGCAGCGTGTTTTCCCCGTCGAGAAACGCCGCCGAAGCCGACATGCCGAGGCCGTCGAACGGCGAGGGCAGGAAATCGAACTGCGTCTGTGCAAGCAGCTCGATACCCTTGAGATTGGCCGACGAGCCGTTGATTGTGGTCGAAAGATCGAGCCGGGTGAGCGCCGAGGTATCGACCGAACCGGTCAGCCCGCGCTCGGCGAGCGCGGCGTCCATTTCCGCCTGCGTGGTCAGCGACTGGGTGAAGGGAATGAATTCGTTCGAAATGTCCTTGTAGAACAGCCCCACCGAAAGCGCGGTGAAATCGTTCGGATACCATTCGGCCGAGACATCGAAGTTCCACGAAGTGCGCGGGCGCAGGTCGGGGTTGCCGATCCTGACCGAAGCGATCGGCCCGCCATCGTCGGTCGCGGTCGAACGCGGCGCGATCACATCAAATCCGGGGCGGCCGATCGCCCGGGTCACACCGGCACGAAACACCAGACTGTCATCGGGGCGGAAGTTGGCGATCAGCGAAGGGGTGACGATCGCATAGTTGCTGCCGTCCTCGACCGGGGCGGCAACGCCGTTGAGAAGCAGATTGCCGTTGCTGGCGATGTCGGTCCATTCGATCCGCGCGCCGCCAATCACCTCGAGCGCGCCGAACTCCTTGGCGCCCATGGCATAGCCCGCAACGATCCGCTCGCGCACGCCATAATCGGCTGCGTTGTCCGCCACAAAATTGTCAGCGGCGTTGGCAACGAAGAACGAAGCGTTGGCCGGATCGTCGAAGAAACCGTTGAGCGCGTCGAGATTGACGAACAGGTTGGGCACATCGCCCGCGTCGGTGTTGTTGATGAAGGCACCATCGGTGAAATCGGCCGAGGTGCCCAGCGTCAACGCCGATGATCCGGGGTCGAAGCGGCGCCGACTCTCGTCAAGCACGCGCTTGGTCGAACTATATTTGAACCCGGTCTTGAGGTAGGTCGCATCGTCGAGATCCCACTTGAGATCGAACTTGCCCGTCCAGTTGTTCTCTGCGGTCTCACTCTCGAAAAAGCGCACACGGCGCAGGCCAAAGAGCGATGGGTCCTGCCGGTCGGGCGTTCCCGCGTCGGGCGTGATGTCGACGATATCGAATTCGTTGAGCACCCAGGTGTTGGGGCCGAAAATGCGGTCAGAGCGGAACTCCCAGAAATCGTTGGGCTCCGATTTGTCGTTTTCGGTCCGCTGGCCAAGAAAGGTCAGCGTGAAGTCGCTGAACTTCTTTTCGCCGCCCGCAGCCAGGATCAGTTGCTGCTTGTCGATGTCCGAGAGTCGCAGGTTGACGTTGACGCGGTTGGGGCCAGAAGTCCCGCTGCGTTCATCCAGCACGGTCACGCCGGTGTCGAGATTTTCCTCGAACCGGTTGCGATGCTGGAATTCGTTCCAGTCGGCATAAAAGCCGCGCACGAACAGCTGCGTGTCGCCGTCGGGGCGCCATTCAAGCGCGCCGTTGACGTTGAGCCGCTCGCGCCCGATGATGTAATAATTGTTCTTGACGTTGATCGGCAGGCCGATCCCCAAGGTTTCCGCCCAATCGTCCTGGTAACGCCCCTGCGCCACATATTCGCGGTCGGACCAGGATGCGCCAAGCAGCCAGCCCAGCGTGTCGCCTGCCAGCTTGCCCGAAACCAGCGCATCGATGGAATAGGGATCATCTCCGCCAAAGCCTTCGTCCTTGGGGCGAATTTCCTCATAGCCATAGCGGCCCGTGACATAACCGTAGAACAGGTCGCTGCGGTCGAACGGCATGGCGGTGTCGACATTGACGGTGCCGCCGATACCCTGCGCGTCCATGTCGGGCGTCGGGGTCTTGATGACCTGCACACCGCCAAGGACGCTTCCCGAAATCACGTCGAGCGGGGCGCTGCGGCCAGCGCTTTCGGTAGAGCCAAGCGAAACCCCGTTGATGGTGACATTGTTGAGCGCGGGATTGATCCCGCGAATCTGCACGAAGCGTCCTTCACCCTTTTCCACCAGCATGGTCACGCCCGGAAGCCGGTTGAGCGATTCGCCGACGTTCTTGTCCGGAAGCTGGCCGAGTTCATCGATGCCCAAAGCGTCGATAATGCGCGATTCGCCGCGCTTTTCCTCGATTGCCTTGAGGCGCGAAAGCTTTGTTCCGACGACAACAATGGCGTCGACTTCCGGCTCGTTCGCACCGCCGCCGACGTTATCCTGCGCATAGACTGCAGACGAGCTCAGCACACAGGCTGCGCCAACAAGGAATTTCGATTTCATGATTTACCCCACACGTTGCGTTAGGGCAGCCACTAGGATCGCTTCGCTGCGATTCCGGGACGGTTCGGTTGCCATTTGGGGACGGAAACACGACGGGTTCTTGTCACCTGCCCGTTGCCGATAATGGTTCAGCCCGCCACAAAGATCATCGCAATCGGCCGCATCAAGCTGCATTCCCCGCAATGTAGAGGATCTGTCGTGCGGCGCTCATTCGACAGTGCGGGATGAGGTCGGCCCGCCTCCGCCCCCCATCGCCACATAGAACGCAGCGCTGTTGGCCAGGCGATCAGACCTTGCGGCGATGACAGAAAGGCTGGCCTGTTGCGCCTGTTGTGCAGCAATCAGCACCTCGACGTAACTTGCAGCGCCCAACTCGTATCGCCGCTGCATTGTTGTAGCTGTTCCCTGCGCCGCAACGGCCGCCCTTGCCTGCGCCTCGAGAGCGCGTGCATTGGTATCCACTGCTACAAGAACGTCAGCCACGTCGCGCAAGCCGTCCAGCACGACAACCTTGTAGCTGGCCGTAGCGGCATCAAACGCGGCAAGCGCGGCCCGTTTTTCATGGCTGAGGCCGGGATTGAACAGCGTCTGGGTCAGCTGGCCGATGATGTTCCAGACGGTCGATGATCCGGCGAACAGCGCGCCGGTTGAAAGCGCCTGCGTGCCCAGCGTCGCGCTCAGATTCAATTGCGGATACATTTGGGCGACTGCGACGCCGTAATCGGCATTCGCAGCATGAACGCTGGCCTCTGCCGCCAGAATATCGGGCCTGTGCCGGACCAGCTCCGACGGAACAATCAGTGGCAGCTCCTGCGGCAATGTGAATTCGGCGAGCGTGAAATCGGGGATGTCGCCCTGCGCGGGAGCACGGCCTGCCAGCGTAGCCAGGAGATGCTCGGTTTCCGCCAGCTGCTGCCTGAAAACGGGAAGCTCTGCGCGCAATTGTTCTGTCTGCGTCTCGAGCGCGAACAATTCATCCGGCGCGGCATTGCCCAGACGCACCCGCTCCCTGGCAATGTCACGCTGGGCCTCAAGATTCTCGATCAGCGATGCGGTGATTTCAAGCTGCGCCGCGATCCGCGCCCTGGCAAAGGCGGTGGTCGCGATATTGCCGGCCAGCGTCAATCTGGCTGCCTGCAATTCGAATTGTCTGGTGTCTGCGCGCGCCGAAAGCGCCTCGATTGCCCGGCTGTTCCCGCCCGCAAGATCGAGATTGTAGCCAACCGATACGTTGGTGTTGAACAGGCTGAATTCGCGAGCGTCCAGATCCTGGCCCAGGCTTCCCGGATTGAACCGTTGCCGCTGAGCGGTCGTGCCAAGTTCTGCCTGCGGAAGCTGTGTTGATCCGGCACGGGCATTGCGCAGTTCCTGCGCCTGTCTCAGCGTTGCTTCTGCCGCGGCAAGTGTGGGGCTCTGGTTGAGACCTTCCGCGATGAGAGCATCAAGCCGGGGCGAGCGGAAGCTGCGCCACCATTCAGCCTGCACTTCAAGCCCCGGCACGGCGCGCTGCGAACTGTCAAAGTCCGAAGGAGCAGAAGCGGAAACTTCGTTGGGAGCATGAGGCGAATAGGTTTGAACGGATGGCGGGGCCGGGCGCTCAAAATCGGGCCCGGCGGCGCACCCGGCCAGCAGGGAAGCCAGGGCAAGGCCCGCCGTCAGCCGCAAAGTCGCCGGGCGGCGGGCTGCCGGGACGATCCCGCCGTTTCTCATTTTTCCCAGATTGGGCATTGTAACCGCTCCTGTGTCCGCGCAGCCGGTGCGAGCGCAACCAACGGGCAGAATTGCCGATCCAGTGCGCGTTCTGTGCCAGGGTTCATGCAATGGGCTTTCCTTCGCCTGCTTCCTCGGTCGTGATGCCATCGCGGATGTGGTAAATCCGCCTGAATGTCGGGATGATTTTCTCGTCATGTGTCACAATGATGATGGCAGTCTGATACTTTTCGGCCATTTCATGCAGGATCCGCATCACCGCCATGGCCCGTTCGGAATCGAGCGGTGCAGTAGGCTCGTCTGCCAGGATCACCGGAGGGCGATTGATCAGCCCGCGGGCAATCGCGACGCGTTGCTGTTCACCGCCGGACAATTGCGACGGCATGGCTGCGGCGCGGTGATGGACATCGAGCGCCGTCAGCAGATCGAGCGCCCGTTCGCGCGATTCCGCATTGGAATGCCCGGCCAGCATTGGCAGCAGCGCGACATTGTCGACCACATCGAGAAAGGGGATCAGGTAAGGCGCCTGAAACACGAACCCGATCTTGTCCCTGCGCAGCGCTCTCAGATCAGTGACTTTCCAGCCATCATCGTAAATCACCTTTCCGCCCAGGGTCATACGCCCTGCAGTCGGATCGATTACCGCCCCCAGGCTCTTGAGAAGTGTGCTTTTCCCTGATCCGGAAGGGCCGATGAGGCCAACCACTTCGCCGGGCGCAACTTCCATATCGACATGCTTCAACGCATCGACGGCGGTGTCGCCTTCGCCGTAGCGCTTTCTCAGCCCTTCGATGCGGATGCCTTCGGATGTCACATCAGCCTCCGATCGCTTCGGCGGGATCGACCTTCAGCGCCATACGGATCGCGATCAGGCTGGCCAGCGCGCAAATCGCCAAGACTGCCATGAAGCCGGTGATGGCGTCCTGCGATAACAGCAACACATATTTGGGGAAGTATGGCGCGGTGAAAGTGGCCGTGATCTTGCCGACGGCAAAGCCAATCGCACCCAGCGCGAGAGCCTGTTGCAGGATCATCCCGGCGATGGTCCGGTTGCGCGTTCCGATCAGCTTGAGCACGGCAATCTCGCGGATCTTGTCCATTGTCAGCGAATAGATAATGAACGCAACAATCGCAGCACTGACGACGGACAAAATGGCAAGGAACATGCCGATCTGCTTCGACGATGTGGCGATCAGCTTGCCGATGAGAATGTCCTCCATTTCGGCGCGTGTGTGAACTGTGAGCCTTTTCCAGCGGCGGATCGACTGCGCGACGGCTTCTGTGTCGGCGCCGGGCTCCAGCCGCACCAGAATGGCATTGACCGACGTGCTGCTCGCCTGCGAGGCATTCACGGCGTCGAGGATATCCGGCTGTCCGGGGCGATTGAACGCCGGATTGGCTGCGGTCCGGCGGCGGTTTTGCAAAATGGCTTCATTGTCTTTCAGGAACTGGGCTTCCTGGGCATCCTTCAGCGGAATGAACACCATCGGGTCGCCGCTGGATGAAACCATTCGCCGGGTCAGGCCCACAACCCGGTACCGGTTGCGGCGGATGGTGATTTCGTCGCCCAGGCGGAAACCAGCGGCGATATCGGCCACCGCCTCGTAATGGCCGCGGGTGATCTGCCGGCCGTCAACCAGATAGGGCGGCCATCCGGGGGAGCCCCATGCATCACCGGGAATGATGCCCACCACCATCGCGCGGACATCGTTATCACCCTGGCGGACCTGCATGGTCAGATAGGTGACATTTGCGGCCTGAGCGACCCCGGGCATGGCCAGCACCGTGCGATACAGATCATCGCTGATGCTCGATGATTCTGCATAAGGGCCGAGCGTGTCCCGCTGGACCACCCAGAGATCGGCACCGCTATTGTCGAGCAGCGCCTTGCCGTCATCGACCATGCCGCGATAAACGCCGGCCATCACCAGTGTAACCCCGATCAGCAGGCCAAGGCCGAACCCGGTAAAGACAAATTTGCCCCAGCTATGGAGGATGTCCCGGCCTGCAAGGCTGATCACGGCGTGCCCCCGGGGATGCGCTCGACGATACTGATGCTGCTGTTCGCGGAAAGCTCCCTTTCGCTGTAGACAATGATGGTATCGCCTTCGCTCAGCCCGCGCAGGATCTGGACGTGCCCGTCGAGATCCGATTTGCCGGGTGTCACCGGGACAAACACCGGTTCCCCGTCCTCCAGCCGCCAGACCCCGATGCTGTCCCCCTGCCGCCGGACGGCAGCATTGGGCACGGCCGGCCCATCGGGCAGCGGTGCAAGGTCCACCGTTACTTCGGCATATTCGCCAAGGGGGGGCAGGGGCACAGGAAGTGTATCGAAGACCACTTTGACCAGAGTTTCCTCGGTAACAGCATCGGCCCTCGGCTCGATGCGCAGAACCCTGCCGCGCAAGACCTCTCCATCACGGGACCGCAGTTGCACGCGGGCCGGCAGACCTGCCATCAAACCGGCGGAACTCACCTGATCGAAACGGACATTGACCCATAGGCTGGCCGGATCGATAATCTCGATGACAGTCTGACCCCCGGCGACGGCCGCACCCGGCTCCACTTCGCGCAAGCTGACAATCCCGGTCGCCGGAGCAACAAGGCGCAGGTTCCCGCGCTGGGATTGCAGCCCCGCATAATCCGATCGCATGCGATCCAGATTTGAGCGCGCCGTCGCGGCGGCAGCTTCAGCCACCACCAGATCCTGACGCTTGGCGGCCAGCACTTCTTCGCTGGTGGCCCGCGCTTCGAGGAGGCTCTCATAGCGATCTGCTTCGGCGGCGGCATGGGCTCGCCGGGCGTTTGCCTCGCTGACGGAAGTCTCGGCACCCCGGACGGCGGAGACTTGCGCGGCCAGTCGGTCATCCAGATCAACCGGGTCCATTTCGCCGATCAGCTGGCCAGCAACGACCCGATCCCCGACGTTGACTGTCAGACGCCTGACGCGACCGGCGAAGGTCGGCCCGACCCGATAAATCCGTTCCGCATCGATCGTGCCCACACCAAACAGCGCCGGTCGCAGCGTGCGGTTTTCGACATCGGCAGTAGTGACCGCAACCGGTGCCAGTGGGCCGGATCGCAGCGCCACATAGCCCAGCGACACGGCGAGGATTACCAGAACGGCAATCAGCGCCACCTTTCTGCGCTGCATGGTGGTGATATTCATACACGGACCTCGATTGCGAGCCGGAACAACGAGAAAACGCCCGGTGCCTCCTTGCGGATAAGTTGAACGTCACCGGCGAGTAGCGACTGCATGACCAGCCCTTGAATCATGCCGATGAAGAGCGTGCTGACAGAGGCCGTGTTGATGCCCGGCGATAACTGACCGCTGGCTTTGCCATCCTCGATCACCGTGACGAGCCGCTCCCGGTATCGATGCAGCATCTTATGGGCCATACGCTTTGGCGCGGTCATTTCAGCTCGCTGCAATTCCCCAAACAACATCCGGGGAACGCCGGGATGCTCCACAAAGAACGCGACATGCGCCATGAACATGGCGTCGAGCGCCTCAAGCGGACCTGGCGCCCCGTGGGCCGCCTTGTCGATACGCGCCAGCAGCCGATCAGCGACCCAATCCATGACCGATTCAAGAATGGCTTCCTTGCTCGGAAAGTGCCTGAAGAGCGCTCCTTGGGTGACGCCCATGTGGCTGGCAATCGCAGTGGTCGTGATGTCACTGGGATTTTGGTGGGCCGCCAGCTCCAGGACAGCTTCAACCGTGACGGCGCGCCTTTCGTCAGCGGGCAGGTGTTTTGTTCGCATAGTTTGGCACCATTGATAGTAAGTAACTACTACCTTTAATGCCTCCGAGCTTCGCCGTCAACGGCCTTCAGATCCCGCCAAACAACCAGCGCCGTTCAAGCGGAGGGCACTTTAGCTCATAATTTTAGGCAATCGCTGGCAAGTGATCGCAATTTGCTGGATGGCAGATGAAGCGATGATTTGCGGTTGTTAGTGGCTTCTTGCGGCTCCTGCCGAGGTGCGGGACCACTCCGCTCGGCAGTCGCCCTTCAGCCAGGGACTGGACGCAATCATCGCGGCAAAACTGCAGCCGCAGCCAGAGACCGGGAAGGAGCCGCTGCCGACCAAAGGCTTGCCCTCCGAAGACGATGCACTCGCTGCCGCCGTCGGTCTGGAACTTTGGGCGCTTGGTATTCAGCTTGTCCTAGCGGCCGATTCCGACGCAAAAGGGTAGGCACGAGCCGATCTTTGCGTTGGAGTAGGGGAAAGCCTTCCCCTGAGCCGGAGCCGCTTTGCTGTCTCCGGCTACCCCTACTGCGGGGACACCCCGCAACGCCCCGTGAAGCGGAGCGGGGCTGTTGACGCGCTCTGTCCCGCAGGCCTTTTGGCCTGCTCCTGAGGGCGCGGCAGTTCTGTTTCTGGGCCCCGCGCGCGCTCTGATTGCGGCTTGGACGCCTGCATGGATCGGCCTGCCCGACGACAGGCCCCGCCGGGGCGGCCAATCCCGTCAACTGCAGCACACGCCTCCATTCAGGGTGCGCATTCTCTTTCTTTTGCATTTCGCTGGTCGCTTGGCCCCGACTGGCGGCATGAGCAGGTTGCTGCGGACGGCGCACATTTGCGCGCCGGCGCTGTTGGTGTCGGCCCGCGAAAGCGGCGGGGTGGGCGGCGCTCCCGTCTGGGCACAGTTCGGCCACCCGCAACCCGGCCCTGAAGGGTCCGGGTCTTCCATTGCATTGCAGCCCCTATTCGACTGGCTGGACTGCCAGCCATTGGCGTCATGCGGGTGCGGCTGTCCGCCCCGCACCTTTCTGGTCGCTGTCACCGCCCACCCCGCCCCTTCCGGGGGCCGGTGTGCGGATTTGGGCAGTTCGGGAGACAGGCGATGGCGCGTAAGGTTTCAAAGGGCAGTGCAGGTGGCAGGCATAGAGGGGCGGCGCGCAGCGCCGCGCGCGGGAATGGCTCCCGCGCATCGCTTTATGACGAGGTCACGCAAACCATTATCGCGCAGCTTGAGGAGGGCGTGTTCCCCCACAGCATGAATGCTGTATCGGTCGAAATCACCACATCGCTTGCCGGGAGTCAATTTCTTGCCAGATTCCAAGCCTCAATCCGAAAAATTCAAAGACCTTGCCCGCGAACTCGGAACGGACGAGGACGAGGCCCGATGGGATGAGCGGCTAAAAAAGGTCGCGAAGAGCAAGCCGGAGCCGGAGAAGCCTCAGTGAACATCGATCATACCTTATGGGTTGCGCTGGCAATCGTCGGTGTCGGTCTGGGCATCACCTTTGCGCTGGATCGAATTGTGAAACTCCTAGAGCACATTGCTAACGCATTGGACCAACGCCGCTAGGCGTGTTTGCAAAAGATACAATCGCTATTGGTTTACCCTGCCGGGCAGGCTCAGATCGCCCGAGGCAATTTTGAACACGTTGGCCACGCACAGCAGCGGTGAATGTGCGCTTTCGTTGACGCGCAATCCGGCCGTCACACCGTCAAACCCGGCGGTTTCAACGATCGAGATGTCACCGAAGGGCACTCTGACTTCAACCATCTCCTGGGACAGATTGGGTTGCCATCCCGGACTGTCGAGCAGGATCGGCGCCCCTGGCCAGGTCATCGGCAGCCTCGGGCTGGTACCTGCGGGAATATCCTGCACCTTGAGACCATTGGCGCCGCAAGCCTCGTCCGGCCCGAGCACCACCCAGTGCATGTGCCATTCGCCGCCATCATTGGCGAGGTTGCCGTCCCTCGTCTCATCGAACAACGGTGTGTCGTCGAAATCCGGGTGAGAAGTGACCGCTAGTGCCAGAATGCCAGCGCCGCGCTCGAAGCCGACCTCGTAGGGATCGATCGTTGTTGGCCAGACGTAGGAGAAGACGCTCGATCCCTCGAACCGACCGGTTGCATTTGGGCGCGTAACGCCCGCTCGTCCGGAAACAGCCATGTGGAATATGGCCACATTGCCCTCCGTCCTGATCTTCGCGTGGACGATATCGAACGGTGCCTGCACGGCAGTATCCGCTGCTGGACGGATACCGCCGGTATGGTCGTGCGAGGGCGCAATTCGCTCGCTCGACGGGTCCTGGGGATGAGCGCGGCCATCGTGGGCATGCACCGCCGGTGCGGCCAGGGCCAGCGCGGCCGCGACTATGGCAGGAGCGCGCATCATTCCTCTCCCTTGACCGCCGCCATCGAGGCAACCGGCGTGATAGAAAATGGCCTTGGACTTCATGATAGGACTCCTAACATTCAAAGGCACAGAAGACGCTGTGCGCGTTACCCCGGTGCGACCCGAGGGCATCTAGGCTGAGGAGGAGGCCTCCTCGTGTTCGGGACAATTGAGGCGCAGATCGGATGGGCGAAGCGGCGCCTTGATCAATCGGCAAAAGTGTTCACCCGGCTCGGCCAGGCTCGCATCGGAGACGAAGTAACGGCAGGTCAGGCACATGCGCTGCGGTGCTATGCGTCCGGCTCTTTGCATCTGTGCGATGGTTTGCACGACTATGGAGTGCAGGTTTTCGGCATTGCCGTCGCTCAGCAGACCGACAATGTCCGCAAACCCATCCGGAAGCTGGCCAAGCAGGGCGCACCCTTCCGGGGTCAGGGAAACCCGGATTGCCCGGCCATGATCAGGGTCGGGCCTGCGTTCCACAAGGTGTTTGCTGGCGAGAGCCGAGACAGCATCGCTGGCGGTTGACGAACGCACACTGAGCTGTGCGGCAAGGTCCTTCAGGCGCAAACCCTCCGGACGGCCAGCCAGCAGCCTCAGCGCATCCCCCTGGGTGGGGGTCAGCCCTGCGCCTTCGCCGGTCTGCCAGTCCTTCTGGCGAGCCAGGGCGGCCAGACGGCTGAGGCCATAGATGAGCTGGTCACGAATCATGTTAGGAGTCCTAATCAAATGGACTCCGGCGTCAAGACCGTCGTTGAGGGCGCGCTGGGCCTACCGTGATGTCTCCGTTCGCTGAGACAAGGTTTTGGGGCCGTGATGAGCCGCAGAGCCAGTAATGCGCAGACATTTTGCTGACAGCTAAAACATTGATTTATAACGTATAGTGGCAATCCGCAGGTGAGCCATACTCACGTGATCAGATCTATGCCGACCACTGCTAGCCGGGAATCATACTCACCAGCGCCATAGTGCGGACGGCTTTTGCGTATCCCCCCAGTTCATCTCTCAGTGAATTCGTGGGCGGATGCTCTCCCGAGCAGCGCTATCAACCCAATGACACCTGCCGCCTCAAGCGTTTCAATCGGATCAACAAGTGGACCCATGATCATCTAAGAGTCCCGCAAGAAACATGCTATCGCAATAAAAACTTCATGCTCACGCAATGCTCAATGACTATCAGCCCCTCTAGTCATGTTTCGAAAGTGGGGAAGATCATTATGACCAGTTTGCTATCAATAAATCACAATAGCTTTAAATCAATATTGTTCATAACAACATTTCTTTCCGCCCCCGTCATGGCGCAGGAAGCGGCTGACCAACAAGAAGCCGAGATTCCCGAAGGAACAATTGTCGTTACCGGCTCCCCTATACGTGATAGCCTTTTTGCTTCGACCGAAGCGCAGCGACGGGCGGATAACATTGTTAACGTTATCGCATCCGACACTATCGGGCGCTTCCCGGATTCGACTGCCGCTGCCGCACTCGCCCGCCTGCCCGGTGTCGGCGTTCAGCGCGATCAAGGTCAGGAACGATATATTCAGGTTCGCGGCGCACCGACCCGCTGGACCCAGGTTTCCTTTGACGGGATCAACATTCTGGGCGCGGAAGACCGCATTTTCCGGTTCGACTCGGTGCCCGCAATCCTGGTTGACCAGCTTGAACTGAACAAGACCCTCCTGCCCGATATGCCCGCCGAAGCGTTGG
>Ga0180009_10003181_pt1 | contig 18833 bp, 16 predicted proteins | sample OS_PC_MetaG_FD_123537 | JGI IMG/M metagenome (GOLD analysis project Ga0180009, IMG submission 123537) | Groundwater microbial communities from the Aspo Hard Rock Laboratory (HRL) deep subsurface site, Sweden - OS_PC_MetaG | ecosystem: Environmental > Aquatic > Deep subsurface > Groundwater...
ACACGGTTTTTTAAAACGGATGAAAACCTCGGCCGGCCGAAATATTTTGAAAGCAAGAAGGGCCAGGGGTAGAAAAAAACTGACGGTTTCAAGTGAAAAGAAAATCAAGCGGCTTAAAAAGAGGTAACTTAATAAATTTCTAATTCCTAATTGATCTAATCCCGAAGGGATCCCTTTAGGATTAACCTAAACAAATCCCAAAGGTCAAGTTTTTTTGGAATTTATATCTTGATATTTGAAATTTATTTGCCTGCCCCGTAGCGATCTCGCTCTGCTTTGGGGTAATGTGGACTTTGATTTTTTGGTATTTTATTGAGATTATTAATCTCAATTTCCTATGGCTTTGCCGACGAAGTACCGTTTAAAAAATAGAAAAGAGTTCGATTCAGTTAAAAAAAAAGGCAGATTGGCAAGCGGGCCTTTTTTTTCAATGCTGGTTTTTAGGGATAAAACCGAAGAACCGGCTAAATTTGGCTTTGTGGTCAGCAAGAAGATTGATAAAAGAGCGGTAGTGAGGAATAAAATAAGACGGCTTTTGTCGGCGGCGGTAATGGAAGTCGCGGCAAAAGCGCCGGCCGGGCTTAAGATTGTTCTTTTGGCAAAGCATCCGATAAAAGAAGCTAATTTGGCCGAAATGAAACAGTCTTTAAAAAGCTTAGCGGAGAATCTTCGGTAAATATGCGGAGATAAAATCTTTAACAGGGATGGCTTCGAGATAAAAGTCTGAAACAAATGCTTAATTTTTAAATGCGAAATGATTAAATAAAAAGATGTGGCACACCCTTTTATACCAACCTTTAGTTAACGGACTGATCGCTTTTTACAAGCTTTTTGACAACTTAGGCTGGGCGATCATCAACTTCACCATGGTGATCCGGATTCTGCTTTTGCCTTTGACGCTGCCGGCTTTGAAAGCGGCTCAGAAAATGAAAGCTTTGGGACCGAAATTGGGAAAATTGAAGCAGAAATACAAAGGCAACGCTCAAAAGTTGGCGGCGGCCCAGATGGAGCTTTACCGTTCGGCGGGGATAAAACCTTTATCCGGCTTATTGCCCCAGATTATCCAAATTGTCATTTTAATCGCTCTTTTCCAGGCTTTCAGGCAGGTTTTGGGCAACGGCAGTTCGGTTGAGGAGTTAAACAAGCTGCTTTATCCTTTTTTGAGATTTCCGGCCGAGGCTAAGCTGAAGTTGAATTTTTTCTATTTGACTTTGGATAAGCCGGACTTGATTGATTCGGTTAAAATAGCCGGCAAAAGTATCCCCGGCATATTTTTAATCCTTTCTGCTCTTTCCCAGTTCCTTTCGGCAAAAGCAATGATGCCGCTGAGCAAAAAACAGGAAAAGATTGCCGATAAGACCCCGGCAAAAACCGATGATTTTGCCGCGGCGATGCAGACTCAGTCGCTTTATGTTTTTCCTTTGATGACAATTTTAATCGGCTTCAGTTTTCCTTCCGGCTTGGTGCTTTACTGGCTGGTTTTTTCCTTGTTTAATTTGGTCCAACAGATTATAATCAGTCGCAAAAGAGGAAAATAAGGTGGCTAAAAAAACAGACCAGATCAAAGAATTGGCTCGGGAGTTGCTTGAAAAGATGGGCTATGCCCCGGAACTTTCGGTAACGGAAGATAAAGAGGGCGGATCTTTTAACGTAGCGATCAAAACCGATGATCCGGGCAGTCTGATCGGTTTTCACGGCAGAACCTTGTCTTCTTTCCAGCTGATTTTAGGACTGATGGTTTTTAGGAAGTTGGGTGGCTGGCAGAGGGTAATCGTTAACGTCAATGATTATAGACAGGAGCAGGAAGAGAGATTGAAGAATATCGCTTTAACCGCGGTGGAAAAGGTCAGACTTTCCGGGCGGCCGGTGGCTCTTTCTCCGATGAATCCGTTTGAACGAAGACAGGTTCACATCGCTCTGTCCGGCTTGGAGGAAGTGGAGACGATTTCCGAGGGGGAGGGTAGTTTTAGGCATGTGATGGTTGTGCCCAAGGGGAGTGTTGGGGCGGCGGCTGAAAAAGACGATTCGGCAGAAGATGTTTTGGACCGGCAAGAACAAGAGACAAAGGAAGAAAAAATTACTTCGGTTGATCCTTCTTCAGAGGAAGCTCCGGAAGAATAACTTCTTGGCTTGTTTAAGAATTCTCCTCGGTTGCTTCGACAAAGCCTTAGGATTATGAATCCTCCGACGGGCTCAAGATTATGAAGCTCATTCTATCGTTCGTCATCCTGAGCGAAGCCCTGTACCGCACCTGCCATGTACCCTACGTGGTACTATGGTGGTACGGGGGAATTCCTGATGACGAAGGATCCCCGCCCGCATCGCCTGACGGCTCTCGCCCGCTAACGCCTGAGCGTAGCGATGGCGAGCAGGCAGCGTCTGGCGGGCGCGGCCCTTGTGTAAGCAAATTGATAGTTCCATGGGGACCTGCCTGCCGGTTTACCCGCCGGTAGGAGGGCAGGCAGGTTCTTCGCTTCGCCCTGTACCGAATGGTACGGGGCTCCGCTCAGAATGACGGGGGGACGACCCAGGATCGAAATATTCTTCTCGGCCACGCTCGGATCTTCTCGACTCCCTCGACAAGATCGGGATTATAATTCGCTCGAAGAGTAAGGGTAAAAGAAGGGTGAATCCTTTAGACCATGGAAATTTATTTATCCTTCCCGGTTGATCCAGTTTTCCATGATTTTGAAGATAAGGCTTTCTTTTTTGTTTTTTTTCCAGTCTTCCAGAAGAATATTGACCGAAGTTCTGATGACATCGTTTTTATTGACCCGCTTGCCTTTTAAAGCTTTTTGCAAATCCAGGATAGCCAAATCAAAACTGCTGATTTCTTGCATGGGAAAGCGGTAAGTGACCGATTTGATTCCCTGTTCTTTTAGAGATTCGACCAATTTTTCAACCAAATCCTTTTGGTCGACCTTGGGTATTTGGCTTTGGCCGACCATTTGGCGCATGACATTGTCCACCAAAGGATTAAAACCCAACCGGGGAACAGGAGCCTGTTTTTTGTTTGCTTGCTTAGACATAAGAAGATCTTAGATTTTTTGATCCGGGTTTGTCAACGGGCAATATCTTTGATTATTTGCTCATTTAACATTTAGCATTAAACATTAGTTATTTATGATTTATGATTTATGATTTACGAATTTTCAACCCTTGACTTTTGAACCGTTTCGTCATTCTGACCCGCCCAAAGCTACGCAGTTGCTGGCGGGGAAGAATCCCCTTGTTATGGCAACTTGCTAATCCAGAGGGCCGCGCCCGCCATCGCTACCCGCCCAGAACTACGTAGCTGTTGGCGGGTTGCGGGCGGGGATCCTTCGTCATTAGGAATTCCCCCGTACCAGTCGGTACAGGGCTACGCTCAGGATGACGAGGGTGGTGGAATTGCTCGGGATAACGAGGAATATAATCCTACTTATCAACTTAACAATTTAGCAATGTAACAATAGAGCCATTTGACCTTTTATTTTTCGAGTGAGTCTTCGAATCGAGAAATTCTTCTAATAATTCAATCGCCTGCCTGCCGACAGGCAGGTTTGTCAACTTGACAACCTGTCTGACAATTTAATAGTTTAACTATTTGACAATCTAACCATTTAAGATTTATAAAGAAGTCTTTTGAAAGAATTTGGGGTAAAATCTAATCAGAATGGCGAGAATGAAGAGGTTTATTAATAAAAACGCTTATCGTATTTGCGCGGTTGCGGAGAAATTAACCGCCGGAGTTGTTTTGACCGGAGCGGAAGTTAAGGCGATCAGAACCCGGGGGATAGAGCTGAAAGACGCCATTGTCCGGATAAAAGACGGCGAGGCTTTTTTGGTCAACGCGGTGATCAATCCTTATCCTTTTGCCAGGATCGAAGACCAGCAGCCAAGCCGGGAAAGAAAGCTGCTTTTGAAAGAGAGCGAGATCAAAAGATTGATTAATGCGAAAAAAGCCAAATTGACAATTGTCGCCACCGCCTGCTATACTAAAGGCCGCTGGATTAAGATTGAGCTTGGAATAGGCAGAATAAAAAATAAAAGACAAAGAAAGCAGGATTTGATTGAAAGAGAAGCAGAGAGAAGATTGAGGCAAGGATTAACCCAGTAGTTTTGGATTTAGCCCCAAAATAGAGCAAAGCTCAGTTCGGGGTTGAAAATTTCGGATTTCTTGCGCTTTGCGCAAGCAAAGGGGATGACTAAGACTTGACAGAAAAAGCACTTTTAAAAACAGCAAGCGCTCATTGATCGGTTGAGCTTAAACAAGATCAAAAAAATATGCTGAAACTAAAAAATCAGCTTCGGCTTTTTTTGCGGTGACTAACCCGTTCGTTAATTTCGGACAGGGTTACGTTTTCGCTTAAGCTGAACATCCGCTTGTCTTTCGCCTGAGAGGATAAGTTGGGTGCCAACTATTCAGGCTGTTTTTTTAATTCTTGGTCGGGATTAAAAAAGAAATTTAGACCGTTTTTAGCTGAAGGTTTGGTTATTTTACTCAGCTAAATTAAACCAGAAATAATCTATGCTTGTAGACGTTTTTAAAGTATTTTTTTGGACCCCCGCTCACGGCGGGGCATCTCCACTAAATTAGCTGAAAGCTAAAAGCTAAAAGAAATTTAATACCTAACACGGGAATAGAGGGTTATTAAATACTTTGTTTCCGTCATTCTGACCCGCCCAAAGCTACGCAGTTGCTGGCGGGGAAGAATCCCCTAATCTCGGGCAACTTGCCTTTTAAAAGGGGATACTTCGTCATTAAGAATTCCTCAGGATGACGAGAGGGTGGAATGCCCTCCCCTTCCAGGCGGTACAGGGCTGCGCTCAGGATGACGAAGGGGGGGTTGTTCAGAATAACGACTAAGAAGGTAAAAGTTCACTGATTAAAAAGTTTAAGAAAAAAGATTTGTGGCAAACAAAAGACCGGTTTTGAAGGTAGAAAAAAGAGAGATATTTGGCAGAAAGGTAAAAAAGTTAAGAAAAGACGGTCTCTTGCCGGCGACGGTTTACGGCAAAAAAGTCAAATCCATCAGCGTTAAAGGCGATTTGAAGGAATTTGTCGCTCTTTTGGACCAGGTGGGAGAAACCGGCTTGGTTGATCTTAAAGTTAAAGGCGACAAAGAGGAAAAAGCGGTCTTGCTTAAAAATCCCCAGTACCATCCGGTCGGAGATCAATTAATCCATATCGATCTTCACCAGGTTGACTTGAGCGAAAAAGTAACCGTGGCGGTACCGGTTGAAATCACCGGCGAGGCTTTGGTAGTTAAAAGAGGAGAGGGTGTTTTGATTCATCAATTGACTGAGATTGAAGTTGAGGCTTTGCCTACCGACTTGCCGGAAAAATTTGTGGTTGATGTTTCCAAACTGGAAAAGGTGGATCAGACGATTACTGTTGCCGACCTTGGTATAGACACTAAGAAAATTTCTCCTCAGGTTGAAGAAACACAGGTAGTGGTTAAGATTGACCCTCTGGCTGAGGAAGAAGAGGAACCGGTGGCGGTGCCGGCTGAAGGCGAAGAAGCGGTCACAGAAGGAGAAGAGGGAAAAGCGGCTCCGTCGGCAGAAGCTAAAGAGCCGGTTGAGGGAGGAGAGCAAAAGAAAGAAGCTAAGGAAGAAAAGAAATAATAATGGTCTTAAACCAGCTGCATTTAGTCAACTTCCGCAATTGTTCGGACTTAGTCTTGGATTTTTCTTCAAAAGTCAATTTGATTGTCGGGCCGAACGCGATCGGCAAGACCAATATTTTAGAATCAATTTACCTATTGGCCACCGGCAACAGTTTTAAGGCGGTTAAAAACGAGGAGATGATCAGTTGGAGCTCGGATTTGAGCTTGGTGGAAGGAAAAGTAAACGGGGACAGTTTGAAAATTTCTTTGAGTAAAGAAAACAGCCGGATAGCCAAAAATTTTTGGATCAATAAGGTGAAAAAAACAAGGCGGCTGTTCTTGGAATCCTTTTTAGCGGTTGTTTTCAGGCCGGAAGAGATCAGGGTAGTTACCGGGTCTCCGAGTCGAAGAAGGGAGTTTTTAGATCAGATCCTTTCTCCTTTGGATTGGCGTTATTATCAGGCGCTACTCATTTACGAGAAAGCCTTGCGGCGGCGCAATTTGCTTTTGTTGAAAATTGCCGAAAGAGAGGCCAATGTTCAGGAACTTTTTTATTGGGATCAGACTTTGGTTAAAAACGGCGAGCTGATTAGGCAAAAAAGAGAAGAATTTTTTAATTTTGCCAACCTGTTTTTTAAAGATTTTCAAAAAGGCCGGTTGAAACACCTTTTCTGCCGTTATTGGCCCAGCCCGATCACCGCCGAGCTTTTAAATAAAAAAAGACAGGAGGAGTTGATTAAAAGAACTACGATAATCGGGCCGCACCGGGATGATTTTTCGATAATCAGTTCCGAGTTTAAAGTGGAGAATGCTAATTTGGGGCTTTGGGGATCCAGAGGCCAACAGAGATTGGCGGTTTTTGCCTTAAAATTGGCACAGCTTAATTATATTGAAGAACAGAAAAAGGAAAAGCCGGTGCTGTTGTTAGATGATATTTTTTCCGAACTGGATCGGCATAGCCGGGAGTTGGCCGTTTCTTTGTTGGGCGACTACCAATCTTTAGTGACTGCTTTGGAGGAACCGAAATCTCTTTCTTTGCCGTTTAAGACGATTGAGTTGGGGTGAAGAGGGCGAAGGACTGGGGTTCTCGGTTGTTTGGAAAAAATACGAAGACTATCAGTGTTTAGGGGTTGGAAGTTAGCGACGGCTTCTGGGAATGGGGACGAGTTCTCTTTTGTCGGCTGTATATCGATAACCTCTTTCAGCGAGGACGATTGCGTTGGCACCCGAAATGCGGGACATCGCCTTTAGTAACCTCGGGCCGTAGTCAATATCGATCGGCCGCTTTGTATAGGGATAACGGTCAGTGGTTAAGAGAAGTCGACTCCTTACCTTTTTTGGAAATTTTCCCCTTAATCCTCGGGCCAATTTCGGGTCGGTTTCCCGAAGCAAGCCCTGAACAGCGATGGAGTGGATACCCTCAGAGAGGGGGACAGGCCCTCTTTCTGGTCCAGGAAGACCGACGTGAGTGCAAGGGACCAGAGCGATTATCCCGGCCACTCTTTTGTCTTTAAGGGTATGTCTAAATCTTTTGGCGTTTCTGGGAGTGAACCTGTCTGGGCGGACATAGGGTTCGATTTGGTGATCTTCGATGAACTGTCGCCCCGTCGTTGGCTGAGAGAGTCCTTGAGCGGTTACTCTTATGTTGCAAAGATCGGGTCGGAGCATGGCAAGAGCATAGTGGACGCAACCACTATCGCCTTCTTTAATCCCTCTTTCTAAACAAAGGTCGACAGCTTGGCGGTACAGCTCGAAACCGGCGCGGACTCTGGCAAAAACATCTTTTTTGGCCATCGGGAGATTATCGCACGGATAGGCTATCTTTGCAATTTACAAGTTTCGCGTCATTGTCATCCTGAATTTATCTCAGGATCTGATTGTTGTTTAAACGATAAAGACAGATGCTGAAACACTCTTTCGCCTTTTGGGCTACAGAAGGGCAAGGCCCCAAAGGGATCCCTTAGGGACAAGTTCAGCATGACGAGCTATGTTTTTAACGCGAAACTTGTAAATTGGAATGACGAGCAGGACTGGAGGGGTGAGGTAGAAAAATCTGAAAACTGTTTCTTTACCCCTTTACATTTCCGATCGGAGCTAATTTGGCGATGGGCAGGCAAATGCCGGTTTTGCTGACCGCGTCAACGACATCATCGATATTTTTATAAGCAATGCCGGCTTCCTCGGCCAAGCCGGCGTAGGAGGCGGTTCTGATATAAATGCCTTTATTTTTTAATTCCTGTTCTAAGATTCTTCCCTGGACCATTTTTTTGGCCATTGATCTGGACATAGTTCTGCCGGAGCCGTGGCAGGTGGAGGAGAAGGTTAATTCTTCCGCTTTTTTAGTGCCTAACATCAAATAAGAGAAAGTTTCCATTGAACCACCAATTAGAACAGGCTGGCCTAACCTTCGGTATTTTTCCGGCAAGGCGGAATTGCCTGGTCCGAAGGCGCGGGTGGCTCCTTTGCGGTGGACTAAAAGCTGTTTTTTTGGGTTGCTGAAGTAGGCTTCTAGTTTAGCGATGTTGTGGGCGACGTCATAGATTAAGTCTAACCCCATTTCTTGATCGCTTTTTTTGAAAACTTTTTCAAAAACCTGGCGGATTTTGGCAGTTAAAACTTGGCGGTTGGCAAAAGCGTAGTTGGCAGCGCAAGCCATAGCGGAAAAATAGGCCTGGCCCTCTTTTGAATTTATCGGGGCGCAGGCTAATTGGCGGTCGGCTAACTTGATCCGGTATTTTTGGGCCACTGATCCGAATTTTTGAAGATAGTCGGTGGCGATTTGGTGACCGAATCCCCTGCTGCCGCAGTGGATCATAATGGCGATTTGGTCTTTTTTAAAAACGCCTAAGGTCTTTGCTTTGGCGGGGTCGAAAATTTCAATTACCTTTTGAACTTCTAAGTAGTGATTGCCGCTGCCTAAGCTGCCTAATTGCCTTTTGCCTCTTTCAAAGGCGAACGAAGAAACATCTTTAGGTTTGGCATTTGACATTTGACCTGATTCTTCACAAAAAAGTCGGTCTTCTTCCCGGCCGAAACCGTGGTCAATTACCCACTTGACTCCTTGGTTGGCCACAGCTTCAATTTCTTTTTGGTTGAGTTTAAGATTGCTTCTGCCGCCGACTCCGGCACCGGCGATAGAAAAAAGCTGGTCGACTAATTGCTCTATCTTTGGTTTTACTTCCTTTTCCTCGAGTTTGGTGGTGATCAGCCTGATGCCGCAATTGATGTCAAACCCGACGGCGCCGGGGGAAATGACCCCGTTTTGGTCCGGGTCAGTAGCAAAAACAGCCCCTACCGGAGCGCCGTAGCCCACATGAGTGTCAGGCATGGCCCAGACCGGTTCGACCACTCCGGGCAAAGCGGCGGTGTTGGCGAGTTGTTCCAAGACCTCGGACTCAACTTGGGGGATCAATTTTTTGGTGGCGATGATTTTTCCGGGAACCCGCATGCCCTTTTTAAACCCAAGGGGCAGTTCCCAAATTGTTGGGGAGATTTGCCGAAGAGGGAAATGACGCTGGTCCATTTTAAGTATAGTCTAACATTTTCTTGGGATAATCGGTTATCGTGGTTACCAAAGATAAAGAGGTGCAAGACCTTCGTCGGGCGTTGGTAGAAAATGGGATTAATTTTGATCTTGAAGCACTCATGGATTCCCGGATCAGAGATAGAGAAAGGGAGAAACTCGTTGTTTAATTGCATGGTCGAGAGCTTACTTCGTCTACCGCGGCCAGGATGGTTGATCGGGCTCAAGGCTGGTCTTTAAATCAGGTTGGCGAGCGCACCGGCGTCAGTGGAGAAGCGGTTAGAGGCAGTATTAAACCGGCCTTAATCTTTTGCAGCGGAATACCCGATCTTAGACATCCACCACAACGGTGGCTTGCCAGTTTTGACCGATTTTTTCTACTTTTAACCGGTGATAAGTGATCGCTTTGATTTCTACCAAGAGCAAGTCCGGATCATTAGGGATGGAGCATCCTTTTAGAATCGCCTTTAGATAGTACCGGCCGGGTTTGGTTTTAAGGCTGATTTTAAATCGGTTGGCCAAAAAAAGATCGGTATCTTTGATCAGGAGCAGTTTTGACAGGAAAAGATACATCAATTCGTTGATGTTTTTGGCGTTAAGGGAAAGCTCCTTCTCTTGGTTTGATTTGACGGTTTTAGCCTGAATTTGAGTGATTTTTCGCCCTGATTTAGCGAAAAGAAGAGGCAAACTTTTAGCCTTGACTCTAAAACCGGCTTCAGCGAATGTTTTCGGCCACCTTGACATTGTCTTGTTGAATAAATATAATATACCAAAACTTAGAACTAAAGCTAAGTTTTGCTTTTGTTTCGGATAGTTAGACGCAAAATATGAGAGAAATTCAGTTCCAAAAGTTCTTGATGGCAAGGTTGCTTTAGGGGAGCTGTCTCGTTAATGTGTCTGAACAACCGGAGAAAAAGCTCCGGTTTTTTGTTTGATTTTAACTCTTTTAATAATTAAGGAGCACTTTAACAATTTGTCAGATTAAGGTAGATAGCTTAATTTTAAATTTAAGTTGTCAACCGGGTGACCCGCCGGAATTCTTTCGCAAGAAAGATCAAGGCGGGAGAAAAAGTTTAGCAGTAAGGTAAATGGTGAATGCCTTGGCGGCAAGAGCCGATGAAGGACGCAGAAGGCGGCGAAACCCGCCGGTGAGGTGCCAACAACCGATGATCCGGCGATTTCCGAATGGGGAAACCCATCCCGACGCAAGTCGGGATACTGCGCCGTTTCGCTGCGAGCTCAAATGTTAGTCTCAAATATCAAATCTGATCTTAAATTTCAAAGCTTTTTCTGAATTAGATTTCAGACTTGAGCTTTATTTTTGACATTTGACTTTTGAGTTTTGAGTTCGATGCGAAGCGGCGTGGAGGGCACCCGGGGAACTGAAACATCTAAGTACCCGGAGGAAAAGAAAAAAAATATTGCTCGTGCTTTGCACGAGTTTGATTCCCCTAGTAGCGGTGAGCGAAAAGGGAGGAACCTAAACTTGCCTTGTGCATAGCACAAGGAAATTCATTAATTTAATTTTCTAATTTTCGATTCTCAATTTTCAAATGAATTTTCAATGCATTAATTTACAAAAATATACTTGAAATTCTTCTGTTTGAAAATTTAATTATTGTGACTTTGTTGGAAATTGAAAATTGTTAAATTGAAGATTTTTAAATGGATTTTCTCGTGCTGTGCATGAGGTGGGGGTTGTAGGGCTTTGCATTTCCCCGCAGGAAAAGTTAGAAGAATGCTCTGGAATGGGCAGCCATAGACGGTGAAAGCCCCGTATTTTAAAACTGACTACTGCGGCGCAGAGTTCCTGAGTACCTCGAGTAACATTGAGGGAATCCGGAGATACCATTTCTCCAAGGTTAAATACTCTTGTTGACCGATAGCGCATAGTACCGTAAGGGAAAGGTGAAAAGAACCCCGGGAGGGGAGTGAAATAGAACCTGAAACCATTTACTAACAAACAGAGAAAGCTTGTCCGTAGGACAAGAATTTTCAATAACCAATGATTAATTTTCAATAAATTCCCCAATGATTTAATTTTCAATTTGAAAAATTATTAAATTGGCTATTGGTTGAAAATTTGTAAATTGTAAATTGGAAATTCTCGCCCTGCGGGCGAGTGATCTCGTGCCTATTGAAAAATGAGCCGGCGAGTTCTCGTATGCGGCGAGCTTAACCGAGTCTGACTCGGGGAGGCGAAGCGAAAGCGACTGGTCTGAATGAGGCTGATAGTCGCATCCGGGAGACCCGAAACCGAGTGAGCTAACCATGGGCAGGGTGAGGATCGATGAAAATCGATCGGAAGCCCGAACCAGTAGGGGCTGCAATCCCTTTGGATGACCTGTGGTTAGAGGTAATATACCAATCGAACTCGGTGATAGCTGGTTCTCCTCGAAATATATTTAGGTATAGCGTCCAATGATTGATTAGGGGGGTAGAGCTACTGGATGAGCATTTGGGGAGCAATCCCCGGTGTCCAACCAAACTCCGAATACCCTAATTTTAAAAGGGCAGTCAGTCTGGCCGGGCTAAGCTGGTCAGGCGAAAGGGAAAGAACCCAGACTCTTGTCTAAGGTCCCTAAGTGCTTCCCCGATAAAATTGCTTTGCAATTTAGTCGGGGGTTGCTAAGTGGGAAAGGAAGTGATTCGTCGAAGACAGCCAGGAGGTTGGCTCAGAAGCAGCCATCCTTTAAAGAAAGCGTAACAGCTCACTGGTCGATTCCGACTTTACGTCGGAATTGGCGGATTGCGCCGAAAATGTAACGGGGCTTAAGCAGGCCACCGAAGACGGAGGCCCGACGTAACGTCGGGCGGTAGAGGAGCGTCCCATCCGCGGTGAAGTTTCGTTGTAAGACGGAGTGGAGCTGATGGGAGTGTGAATGCCGGCATAAGTAACTGCAAACTGGTGGGAATCCAGTTCATCGAATGCCTAAGGTTTCCAACGCAACGTTCGTCGGCGTTGGGTTAGGCGGGACCTAACATGAGGTCCGACATTATGTCGGGCGTAGTGGATGGAAAGCTGGTTAATATTCCAGCTCTCTTGTTATTTCGTTTTAATTCGGGGAGGGACGCATTTGGATAAGTTGGGCGGAGTAGTGAAATTGCTCCGTTGGACAGACAAGTTAGGAATGGTTGGAAAATCCGCCGTTCCGTTTTAAGGCGAGTCTGGGAAAGACTTTGGCATTAGCCGAAGGATTCAGCTGATTTCGGATGCCGAGAAAATCTTCGCGAATAGAAATAGCAGGACCCGTACCGCAAACCGAAACAGGTAGGCGGGTTGAGTAAACTAAGATGAGCGGGAGAAGGGAGGTCAAGGAACTCGGCAAAAAAGCTGGGCGTAACTTCGGGAGATGCCCTGCCCGACGCAAGTCGGGCCGCAGCTAAAGATTGTTCGGCGACTGTTTATCAAAAACACAGGTCTCTGCAAACCCGTAAGGGGATGTATAGGGGCTGAAGCCTGTCCGGTGCCGGAAGGTTAAGGGGAGGGGTCTTGTCCTTCGGACGAGAATTTTCAATTTCCAATTTTCAAATTTCAAACAAATCGCAATGTTCAATAATCAAGATTTTGATACTTGGATGTTGTTTGGTTTTTGTGATTTGCCTGCCTGCCGGCAGGCCCTGTACCAGACGGTACGGGGCAGGCAGGGATTTTGGAATTTCTCGTCCGGAGGATGAGCGCTCTGAACCGAAGCCCCGGTGAACGACGGCGGTAACTCTAACCGTCCAAAGGTAGCGAAGTCCATTGTCTGGTAAGTTCAGACCCGTATGAATGGCTTAACGACCGAACAACTGTCTCCGACCTTTCACCCGGTGAAATTGAAATACCGGTCAAGATGCCGGTTTGTAACGGCAGGACAGAAAGACCCCGTGGAGCTTTACTGAAACTTGGCATTGAGAAAGTTATTTTGACTGTCGAGGATAGGTGGGAGCCTTGTGCATAGCACAAGGAAATTCTAAATCCTAAGTTCGAAACTCGAAACAATATCTAAAATAATAATTTTCTAAATTTTAAACAATACCATTTGTTTAATTTTTAGGATTTTGAAAATTGGGATTTGTCCCAAAGGGAGCCCTTCGAGATTTAGTATTTCGTGCTTGGTGATTCGGATTTTCTCATGCTGTGCGCGAGGCGACAGTGGAATACCACCCTTCAAGATAGCAGACTCTAACTAACAGTTGCTGAAAGCGCAACTTGGGACAGTGTCTGGTTGTTAGTTTGGCTGGGGCAGCCGTCTGCTAAAAAGTAACGCGGACGCACAAAGGTTGGCTTAGTCCGGATGGAAATCGGACTGTAAGCGTAAAGGCATAAGCCAATTTGACTGCGAGACCGACGGGTCGAGCTCGTTGAATTTTAATGCAATTTTGTATTAAAAGGAGACGACCCGCCAACATTCTTTCGCAAGAAAGTTTGGGCGGGAGGTGTGAAAGCAGGTCTTAGTGATCCTCCTTGCCTTGTGGAATGGCGAGGGGCTTAACGGGTAAAAGTTACCCCGGGGATAACAGCGTGGTCGGGCCCGATAGTCCATATTGACGGCCCGGATCGCGACCTCAATATATCGGGGTCCCCTAGTAGTAATATTAGGGTGCTGTATAAATACTGGCTAATAACGGGGGAACCCTCTTGAGGTTCTAATTTTTAAATTAGAATTTTTATCAAAGGGCAATCCCGTGGGAAGTTTAACGGATAGTCGAAAATCAATCGTTGCTGGCTGTTTAGCCCAATGAAACAGAATTAAGACTACTTGTTTAACCCCGTAACGACTGATTCCCCTGACAGTTTTTGGGGAAGAGATAGGTTGCCTTTTCTCGTTAATTTGAGCGGGAAAAAATCATGGCACTTATCATACGCCAGCATCCAGACATTCCGTCGGGATGAAGAGATAGTCTAAACTTATTGGAAACAATGGGGAAAATGCGATGTCGACTTGGCGCATCCTGGCCCTGAAGAAGGGGCCAAGGGTTGGTCTGTTCGCCCATTAAAGCGCTGCGTTAGTTGGGTTCAGAACGTAAGTTACATTGCGTTCTACCGCAGTAATGCGGTATAATAAATCTGACTCATATCGGTGAACCCCGACCGGAATTTCCGAACAATTCCGAGGGCAACGCCGAGGGAAGACAAAGGTTGAATGAAAGAAATAGATAGGGCTTATATCGCCGGTTTTTTAGATGGAGATGGATGTATTATGCTTCAACTGATAAAGAGAGATGATTATCTTCTCGGTTATCAGATTAGAGCCAGCATCGTTTTCTATCAGAAAACGGAATATAAGAATTTCCTTTTCTGGTTAAAGAAGCAATTTGGTTTTGGTTATGTTCGAGATCGCAATGACGGTATTACTGAATATACTGTTGTTGGCTTTGAGGCGGTGAGGAAAGCTTTAATCTTGCTCTTGCCTTTTGTGAGGTTAAAAAAAGAGCAGGCAATTTTAGCTTTGGAGGTTATCAACGAAGCTCCGGGGAGTGGAAGAAAATACCAACCAAAATTGTTTCTAAAGCTGGCTGAAAAAGTCGATAAATTTGGCCAGCTTAATTACTCCAAAAAGAGAAAAAGAACTTCTAAACAAGTCTTAAACTATTTTAAGAAACACAACCTTTTGTCCCCGTAACGACTTCTCTTGGAGACCCAAGAGGGAGCCTAATCTTTCCCTGATGGGGAAAATCATAGATAGGCTAATACGTCAGCCCCCGACGATAAGTTGGGGTGAAGGCATAGTCTGTGCCAATTGTAAAATTGGAATATCACGCGTGAGACAGTTCGGACCATATCCGCCGTTACCGTACGATTCTTGAGGGAAGCTGACCATAGTACGAGAGGACCTGGTTGGGGGAACCTCTGGTGTGCCTGTTGTTTCGTCAGGAGCATCGCAGGGTAGCTACGTTCCCAAAGGATAACCGCTGAAAGCATCTCAAGCGGGAAGCCCATCCCAAGATAAGGAATCGTTGCCTTGTGCATAGCACAAGGAAATTCATTAATTTAATTTTCTAATTTTCGATTCTCAATTTTCAAATGAATTTTCAATGCATTAATTTACAAAAAGATACTTGAAATTCTTCTGTTTGAAAATTTAATTATTGTGACTTTGTTGGAAATTGAAAATTGTTAAATTGAAAATTTTTAAATGGATTTTCTCGTGCTCTGCATGAGGCGAGAGGTCCCCAGTAGACTACTGGGAAAAAGCGGGAGGTGGAAGATCGGTAACGATTTAAGCCAACCCGTATTTATCGACCGAACTAAACTTTTTCATTAAAAGCCTATTTTTAGGCGTGCCCGGTTGGCAACTTAAATTTGAAATTAAGAGTGGTGTAGTAATTTGGATCCTGTTTTGAAAATAGTAATGACAGGGTCCTTTTTGCGGAATAATAAATTAAGAAAGGAGAATATGAACAAAATATGCCAAAAAAAACAAAGAAAGATAAAGAACCTCAGACGATGGATGAGCTCTTGGCTCAATCAGGGGAAAAACTTCATGGTCTAAAGAGAGGAGAATTTCTTACCGGAACAATTGCCGAAAAAAAAGGCAGTACCCTGTACATAGATATTGGTTTTAAAAACGAGGGGATTGTTGCCGGGCGGGAATTAGCTCGGGTGGCAGACTTTGTCTCCCAGCTTAAATTGGGAGATCAGGTTGAGGTTCAGGTGAGAGTTCCCGAAAACGAAAGAGGTCAGACCTTGCTTTCTCTAAGAAAAGCAGCGGCAAATTCCGCCTGGTGGTTTTTCGAGGAAAAAATAAAAACAAAAGAGGAAATCGAGGTTTCCGGCAGGGAGGAAAGTCATGGCGGCTTAGTAGTTATCGCTCCGTTTGGTCTTTTAGGTTTTATCCCCGGTTCTCAGATAGGCAGTAAATATAATCAGGATCCGAACCAGATGGTTGGCAGGAAAATAAAGGTTCAGGTTTTGGAGGTCGATAGGGAAAAAAACCGACTGGTTTTCAGCGAGCGGTTGGTTAGCGAACCGGAAACAGTAGAAGAGGAGCAAAAGCTAATAGAAGCGATTAAAGAAGGGAAGGAGTTTAAGGCCAAAATTGTCAGAGTCGAGCCTTTTGGGCTCTTTGTCCAAATAAAAGTTGATCAGAAACTGCTTGATGGTCTGGTGCATATTTCCGAGATATCTTGGGAAAAAGTGGATAACCTACCCGGTATTTACAAGACTGGTGACGGTGTCAAGGTTGTTCTGATCAATAAAGAAGAGGGCAGACTCCAATTTTCGGTCAAAAGACTGACTAAAGATCCGTGGGAGGGAATTGCCAAAAGATATCCGGTTGATAAGCATTTCAAGGGTGAAATAGTCAGGTTGGCCAGTTTTGGCGCTTTGGTCCGTTTGGAGCCGGGAATAGAAGGCTTGGTCCATATCAGCAAAATTCCTCCTGAGGCAAAATTAGAGATTGGTCGAAAGATTAATTGCTACGTGGAATCTCTGGACATTGACAGCCGCAGGCTGAGCTTGGGCTTGGTGATGACGGGCAAGAAAATCCCGATTTATAAATAAGCTAAAGGCTAAAGGCTGAAGGCAGAAAGATATCTTTCTCGGCTTAAGAGTAAAAAAGTGTTGGTTTTTTGAATAGTTCTGCCCATAGATTTGGCTAAAAGTTTAGGTTACAATTTTCAGATGAAAAAAGAAGCACCCCTTCTCGTAATATTATCGGTTTTCCTGTCTGTGGTGGCAACCGTCAAAAGTACTGCTTAACCGAAAACAAAAAGATCAGATATTGGTGTCCTGTTTGTAGAAAGACTTTCACTCGTAAGAAGATCCTGCCTTCGACCTGGAAAGACTTTGTTAATTTTAGTTTACTTAAACCGTATTTCACCTTTTCCAGAGTTAAATCACACACTGATTTTAAAAATTATGGGTCGGCTGGAAAAAGATGTATAAGTCAAAAAACCAACATTAAATTACCCATAAGCTTCTTTCTCTTTGTCTTTCAAAAGGAAGTGTCGTGGTAGTATTTTTCGACCTTTTGGCAAAGACAAAAGAGCTTTTTCATTATTTACCTCCCTTGATCCTCTTCTTCAATGGGTTTTACTTTCCCAGCTATCCCGGTAAGTCCACGAGTGTGTCGAAAGATTATTGTTACTCTAACCTTCTGGCCTTACCTCTGCCCGAATATAACCGCCTCAAACCCTTAGCGCTGTTACCCGTTGACCTTTAGGGCAGCGCGAACAAGATTTTCCTGCTTCCAGACAGACAGCGCCGCCTCCTGGCCTAAGAGAGCCTCCCATCTGTGCCAGCCTGGTTTGACCTACTAGATTTCTGCAGCTCGCGCCCCATTTTTCCTGTTTTTCTCCCATAGTAACTATTATAACCGAAACCAAGCTTGATTTTCAACTTGAATTTGGGCTAAAATGGAATCCCTATGACTGAGATTGTTTTAGATGTTGAGACCAAAAAGCTGTTTTCTGAAATAGAAGATCGGGATCCGGCCAAGTTAGGTGTTTCCTACTTAGGGATGATTGAGTTGTCTAACGGGGATCTAACAGGCCAAGAGAATTACCGCGGCTTTTTTGAGGAAAATTTACCTGATCTTTGGCCGACTTTAGAAATGGCCGACCGGTTGATCGGTTTTAACATCATTGATTTCGACAACCGCGCCTTGGCGGCCTATTACCCAGGGGATTTGTCCCAGATTCCGGTTTTGGATATTTTAAAAGAGGTGGAAAAAGTTTTGAATCATAGGCTTTCTTTGGACTCGATTGCCAGAGCTACTTTAGGTTTGGGAAAGACGGGTTCTGGCGTGTCGGCGGTGGATTATTGGCGCAATGGCCGATTGGAAGAGCCGGCCAAATTTCGAGCGAAGCCTGCCGAAAGATTTTAAAATTTACCAATATTTCCACGCCTTAATCATTATTGACCAAAAAAGGGAAAAATTTTCTGCCATGAAAAGGTTTTAATGACCAATGTTTTGCCACTTTCAGGCAACGACTCTTTCCTTATCTGGTTCCGGCGATATTTCGATGCCGTATTTTTTGGCCAGTCGGCAGACATCTTCAGGGACAATTTCATACATTAAGAGTAAATTTATATCTTGCCTTGCCACCACTATTGTTTCAAGGAATTCCTCCGGAACGACATAAGACATTTTTCCTTGGGCTGACTTGAAATGATAGGAAAGGCCGGCATCGTCCAGATATGCCTTGCAGCCTTCAAATACCCAGTTAACAATACTTCCCAATTCTCTTCCTACTCTGTAGGGTGCCGTGCAAGGGGAAGATAAATTCCTAAGGGTAACTTCAAATAATTGGCGTAAAACTTGTTGTTGATTTATGTCTTGAAAACCTTCGTCGGCAAGAATGCGGACATGATCGGGCGGAGTTTCGCCCATTTCTGCCTCCTGAATACTAAGAGCGATAATCCTATCTACAACCCTCCTTGTTATTTTTAAACGAATTTCTCCTTTAGGGTCAAAGGATCTATCCACACTATATTCGTGTGCGCCTGCCCCCGATGTCCCGTGTCTGACAAGACGGTGAAGAAGACGTCGGGGATTGATGGTATGGGCAATGCCGTCGGAAGCTTCGATGGTAACTGTTTGTGGAAGATTGGGGTATTCGTCTAAAATCTCAGCGGCAAGCTTTTGGTAGTTAATTGGACAGTCCACGCTAAAGTCCCTTAGCAATAATATTTTTTTAGGGTCGTTTTCTGACCGCTCTCTGATAGTAGGCAGAGGATCGGGTGCTGGAAACGATACGTGAACCTGAACTATATTTTTCCTGGTTTCTTC
>Ga0180009_10003182_pt1 | contig 18831 bp, 18 predicted proteins | sample OS_PC_MetaG_FD_123537 | JGI IMG/M metagenome (GOLD analysis project Ga0180009, IMG submission 123537) | Groundwater microbial communities from the Aspo Hard Rock Laboratory (HRL) deep subsurface site, Sweden - OS_PC_MetaG | ecosystem: Environmental > Aquatic > Deep subsurface > Groundwater...
AATCGACCTTTGGTTGCCCTCTTTCTTTATGATCAAATCAATCTGATAAAGACTCTCTCTCATACAAAACACCGTGATAAAAAGATACCCCCTTCTGTCAATTTAATGTGCGAGGTTACAGCACGCAGCAGGATGAAGCCGCTGAACTCCAGCGCCTCCAGGCCCTCACCGCCGATCATCGCGCCCAGGGCCATGAGATCGTTGTCGTCCTGGAGAAGAAGACCCTCACCGCTACCTACACCTACGACGCCCTCTGCCTCGCCGACGTGATCGTCGTGGGAATAGGGGGACACGATGCCGCATCGTGTCCCCCTATTCCCGCCGAGATCGCCGCCCTGGAGGAGAGCCTCAAGATCATCGGCGAGAAGATCGCCCCTTACTGCCTCGTTTTGATCGAGACGACCGTCCCCCCCGGCACCACCGAGTACGTGGCCTACCCGATCCTGAAGAAGGCCTTCGAAGGGCGCGGGATCGCCCACCGAACCACTCCTCGCCCACTCCTACGAGCGCGTCATGCCCGGCCGGGAGTACGTCGCCTCCATCCGCGACTTCTGGCGGGTCTGCAGCGGGATCAACTTTTTTCTTCCCCGGCCCGGGGATCGGCGGCTACTGCCTCCCCAAGGACGGGGGCCTGGGCGTCTGGTCCTACCAGACCCTCATGGGCTTCGAGGACGACATCTTCAAGATCACGCCGCTCGCGATCGATATCAACGACACCCGCTCCCTCCACGTGGCGGAGCTGGTCCGGGACGCCCTCCGGAACATGGGGAAGATCGTCGCCGCCTCCAAGATCGCCCTCCTCGGCGCCTCCTACCGGGAGGACGTGGGGGACACCCGCTACAGCGGTTCGGAGATCGTGGTGAGAAAGCTCACGGAAATGGGTGCGGATATCGTTATCCACGACCCCTATGTGAAACACTGGTGGGAACTGGAGAAGCAGGACACCTACCCCGCCCCGGGCCATTCCTGGGCACGCTTCTTCCGGAACCAGGAGAAACTTGCAGGAACAGCCGTGCAGAATGATCTCCCGGCCACCCCAAGGGCGTCGATGCCGTCGTCCTCGCCGTCCGCCACGAGGCCTACATGACCCTCGACCCCGATGAAGTCATCAAATGATCGGCCGCCCCGTGGCGGTCATCGACTGCTTCGGCATCCTCGATGACGAAAAGATCAGGCGCTACTTTGAGCTTGGTTGCGAAGTGAAGGGATTAGGCCGGGGGGCATCTGAAGAGGATCAAGAATACAGTACGAGATAAGAGGTGAGTTGAGGGATTTTATTGATTTGGCTGACCATCAGCGACGCATCAAGAGGAACCATATGAACCTACAAGAAAAGGAGTAAGCAAAATGTCTATTTTTATCATTGCTGAAATCGGTATCAATCACAATGGAGACGTTAATATTGCAAAACAGTTGATTGATGTTGCCAAGGATGTGGGAGCTGATGCGGTCAAATTCCAGAAGCGGACTATTGATATGGTATATCCCAAAGAATTACTGGATTCGCCGAGAGAGAGCCCATGGGGTAAAACGCAGCGTGCGCAGAAGGAGGGGCTTGAGTTCGGGCTGGCTCAATATCAAGAGATCGATGCTTACTGCAAGAAAAAGGGTATTGAGTGGTTTGCATCGGCCTGGGATATTGAAAGCCAGAAATTTCTGCGTCAGTTCGCCTGTAAATACAATAAAATTGCTTCTCCAATGATCGTTTATGAGGACTTGCTCAGGGAAGTAGCTTCAGAAAAGAAGCACACATTTATCTCTACGGGTATGACAGAATTTAATCAGATTGATCATGCTGTGGAGATATTCAGGAATGCGGCTTGTCCTTTTGAACTGATGCATTGCGTCTCGACTTATCCCATGGATGATGAGGATGCTAACCTGAACTGCATCAAAACACTACGGGATCGTTACCAGTGTAATGTGGGCTACAGCGGACACGAGGTTGGCCTGGCGGTGTCGTATGCGGCTGCGGCTCTAGGAATTACGTCACTGGAACGGCATATCACCCTTGATCGTGCCATGTATGGCTCTGATCAGGCAGCTTCAGTTGAACCTGGCGGGCTTCGGCAACTTGTTGGCGCGATCAGAAAGATTGAAAAAGCCATGGGAAACGGCAATAGAGTTATAAATGATAAAGAGATTCCGATTGCAAAAAAACTCAGGGCACATATACCCTTTGAGTCCCATTGAGAGAGATAGAGACCTATGGCAAACGTTGTTGCAATCATCCTGGCAAGGGGTGGCTCTAAGGGGATCCCCGGGAAAAATATTATTGATTTTTGCGGCAAGCCTTTAATTGTCTGGACAATTGAACAATTGCTACAGGCAAAGGGAATCAATTCAATCTGGGTTAGTTCAGACAGTGAAGAGATCCTTACTATAGGGCAAGCCTGCGGAGCTGAAATCATATATAGACCTACCGAAATTTCGGGGGATTCTGCAACTTCTGAGTCAGGATGGCGTCATGCGATCGAAATAATAGAAGATAAAGGGGAGAATGTTGATATTGTTCTCGCTCCTCAGGTTACATCACCTTTGAGAGAGCCAAGCGATATAGAGCGAGGGCTCCGCGATTTTTATGATCAGAAATGCGATTCAATGTTTTCCTGCAGTGTTGTGGAAGACTTGTTCTTCTGGGAAAAAAAGTCTGATGGAATGCTGATAAGTGTAAACTACGATTACAGGAATCGGACCCGTCGCCAGGATATCCCAAAGCAGTATATTGAAAACGGATCTTTTTACCTCTTTAAGAAGGAAGTGTTAAAGCAATACAACAATCGGCTTGGGGGAAAGATTGGTATGACGCAGATGGAATTCTGGAAGATGTTTGAAATCGACTCCATGGAAGACCTTAAAATGTGCGAAGTTTTGATGAAAGCATTTTCTTTAAGTAAATAATAACGAACTTTCAGAATAATGGAAAGGCTGGGATGAGATGAATCAGGAAAAAAGTAGAGTCGTCTGGTTTAACGGAGAATTGATCCCAGAGGGGAAAGCAAGCGTATCCATCTATGATTCAGCCCTGATGTTTGGGGATATGGTCTTTGAGATGACAAGATCATTTAATAAGTCTCAGTTTCGACTCAGGGAGCACATGGAGCGTCTTTATGCGTCTATCAAATATATGCGCATTCCTCTTGAAATGAGTATGGACGAGATGGAAAAGCATATCTACGAAACAATAGATGCTAATGATCCATCGTTTGCCGTTGATGATGAACACAGGTTGATGATTGACGTTTCCAGAGGCATCTTGTCCATTTACCAGGGGATCGTGGGTCTGCATAAAGGCCCGAATGTCATTATCGCAGATTTTCCCTTGCGTTGGACCGTTGCAGGTATGGGCAAATTGTTCGATATAGGCATTAACGCAGTGATTACCTCACAAAGAGCCATTCCTGCTCAACTCCTTGAACCCAAGGTAAAAAACAGAAGCCGGATACATTATCTCATGGCTAATATAGAGGTGTCTAATTACGAAGGTGACAACAACTGGGCTCTTCTGCTTGATCCAGATGGATTTGTTGCTGAGGGAACCGGGGATAATTTCTTTATTGTAAGGGATAATGTTCTTATTACACCGGAGCCGCGAAATATACTCAGAGGAATCAGCCGTGCATATATTTTCGAGTTGGCACAAAAGTTAGGGCTGTCTTGCATTGAAAAAAATATTGAACCTTACGATGTCATAATTGCAGATGAGGCATTTATGACAGGAACCCCTTTCTGTATATTGCCGGTATCGTCTCTAAATAATATTCCAATTGGAAACGGACCGATGGGGAATATTACACGTCAGTTGCTTGAGACATGGAGCAGTGAGGTTGGCGTGGATATAGTGGGACAGATAAAAAAATGGGATTCTGAACGAGGGGGGCAAGCGGTGGCAGGGCCGTCTCCTTATTCTTTTAGGCAAAAGATATAAGCATTGTTGACAAGAATATTCAGTATAATTGCCAAACCAAAGTCGGATAGCATTGTTTTGTGAAACACATAGAGTGGGGGAATAATGAGAAAAAGCTTTAACGGTTTATATTGCATCCACTTGGAATTGACCAGCAGATGCAATAAGAACTGCTGGATGTGCGGCAGAAGAAAGATCGACAGAGACTATCCTGAAATAGCGATGAATTATGGTGATATGGATTTTGAAATGGTTAAAAATATAGCTGGTCAACTGCCTGAAGGAATAGTAGTCCAATTCCATAATAATGGGGAACCACTACTTTATCCCAGGTTCGGTGAAGCAGTCAGTCTGTTTAAAAATCAGATAAAATGTGCGGATACAAATGCCAAATTGATTTCAGAAAAGGCCAATGAAATTATAGATAACTTGGACACTATAACCATATCAGTCATAGAAAATGACCCCGAAGGTGATGAACAGTACGAGATGGTTAAAAAATTTTTGGAGATTAAAGGTGAGAGAAAACCTCATGTGATTTATAGATGTCTGGGGGATGTGGATACGGAAAAGTGGAGAAAATTAGATGGTATAATAGCCACGAGGATATTACATAACCCTTTGGGGAGCTTTAAATATAAAAAAAGTCCAACCGTACCGGAAATCGGAATATGCTTAGAGATATTAAATCATATGGCTATTAATAGATTTGGTAAAGTCTCAATTTGTGTGAGATTTGATCCAAAAGGTTTGGGAATAATCGGAGATGCTACTGTAGGCTCATTAGTAGATATCTGGAACGGACCAAAAAGAAAAGAGTGGATTAAAGATCATGTGGAGGGGAAGAGAGATAAAATACCCCTTTGCAGTTATTGTGATTTTTGGGGCGTTCCGACCAGTCCATGATAACTGGGGCGCATATGAAAGCAGGAAAAGGAAAGGAAAAAGGATAAAGTTTTCGCTAAAAGGAATCTGAAAAATGGTAAGGGAAACCCTGATAAACAGGCCTTCATGTAACTTGAAGGCGGAGAAATTTATAATGAAAATGTTACGATTGGGGAAAATTAATGACTGAATCTTTATCATGCTATCTCTGCGGAAAAGGCGGAAAAGATGAATTCATGAAAAGGGATGGCAAGGTCCGGGATAATCCTATCCTGGACATTTTCGAATGCCTCTCATGCGGGTTGGTCTTTCTGTCATCTTTCGACCACATTCACACAGACTTTTATCAAGAAGCCCGCATGCATGGTGAACCGGGTGATATCGAAACCTGGTTGAAGGATTCAGCCTGGGATGACGACAGACGATTTATTTTTCTCAAGCATGTGATTGCAAACAAGTCCGTGCTTGATTTCGGCTGCGGTGCAGGAGGTTTTTTGACGCGCACTAGGACCACATCTTCTCATGTTGCCGGTGTTGAAGTTGAGATGCGTTTGAAGCCCCATTTCCGGAAAGAAGGTCTGGAGGTTTTTACCGATATTGCCGAGGTGAAAGGTCTTTTTGATATAATCACACTTTTTCATGTTCTTGAGCATATGAACGATCCAATAACTCTCCTCATGCGATTATCTGAAAAACTAAATGAAGATGGTCAGATGATCGTTGAAGTTCCTTCCGCCGATGATGCGCTCCTAAGATTGTATACAAGCGCCCCTTTCTCTCAGTTTACTTATTGGAGTTGCCATTTGTTTCTTTTCACAATTGGGACCATTTCCCGCATAGCGGAAAAGGCCGGATTGAAAGTGAATTACATTAAGCAAGTACAGAGGTACCCATTATCAAACCATTTATTCTGGCTCGCAAAGGGAAAACCCGGGGGGCACAAAATATGGAATTTCCTGGACTCCGAAGAGCTTCATAGATCTTACGAAAAACAGCTTGCGTCAATAGGCCTTTGCGATACGATTCTGGCCTGCTTTTCAAAACCATGAGCATACATATTATCTGGCACTGTCCCGAAATAATTGGAAACATATAAAATATTTATTAAAAGCAACCTGACCCTTCTTTTCGGCCACGTTTTGATTTATGCGCAGGGTATTATTCTCATGCCCATGATCATCAAGACTGCAGGCGTTACTGTGTATGGCGGGTATCTCTTACTTACCACTCTATTTGGATTCATTTACGGTATATCTTCTTTAGGTGTCGGTTTCAAATGCAGTCGTTTTCTGCCGGCTGCTGAAGGAAAGTTGGCAAGGAAGTTACTTTTCTATCCTCAATCTTCTTTCCAATTCTTGAGCCTTACTATACTATCCCTCGCATTTATTCTTTTTTATTCATCATTTGATGGTATATTTCTCAAGGGTGAGATTGTTTTTTCAAAATGGCTTATATTCCCTTATCTTTATTTTATGTTTTTTTACAGTCAGACAGCCAGCTATTTTATATCCACCCATAGAATAAGCTATTTCAATTATGCGACCGTAGCTTTTCCTTACATCAATATTGTCCTTATTATTCTAATTTACCTTGCCACAAAAAAAATATCTGTAGACATCCTGTTTTCTACCCAGGCGCTTTCATACATGTTGATAGCCACGCCCTTAACAATAAAGATGATCCGGGAGATCGGTTTCAAATTGACATTACCAAATTTTAGAAACTTGGTAGATGATATGAGGCTCGGTCTTCCTTTGCGAATGAACTTTATCATGGACGTCATTTTAGCGGGTAGTGACAGGTACATAATTACATTCTTAATAACAGTTGCCGCTGTCGGTTACTACAATCCAGGCTATGCACTGGGTTCACTCATTGTATTTTTCCCGAAGGTTGCGGGTGTCGTCTTACCGCCTCTTCTGTCCAAGGCTATTGATACTGGAAAAGAATCAGAAGCCCATACAATGCTCAATTACACGATAAAGGCATTTCTTTTGCTGGCCATCCCATTTATTGTAGGCGCTGCCGTCCTGAGTAGTCAGCTTTTAAATTTGTTTGCAAATGCCGAGGTATCTCAAAAAGCATATATGGTGACACCAGTCATTGCTTTAGCTACTCTTTTTCTGGGGCTTAATATTATTCTTTCCAATGTTCTTTTCGTTAGAATGAAGACTTCCGCCATATTCAAAATAAACATAATCGCCGCAGTTCTCAATCTCTCCCTCAATTTCATACTGCTCTTTATTTTTAGAAATATTCTGGCAGCGGCTTTTACGGCATTCATTAGCTATCTCATAAATTTCATTCTTATTCGCAAGGTAGTCATTAGCGACTGGCCTCTGAATTTCGAATTCGGAATGATTATGAAATCAATTGCGGCATCCATTTTAATGGGCGTTACTCTATATTTGATATCTTATTCTCTTGGCATGGTCTCCTACAGGATCCCCTTTATTTTAGGCGAAATACTGATCGGCATTGTAATTTACGTGCTGATTCTCTTCGTAATGAGGACATTTTCAAATAGAGAACTTCTTTATCTTAGAAAGGCATTCACACAATAAAATCCACAAGAAGACTTAAACTGAGGATTTAGTTATATTCGTTGTAGTTGAAAGATGGGTATCAGATGAGCAATGATGAACGTAAGATGCGTATCCAAGAGGTTGAACGCCGACTGATCTCCACCAATGAGTTCATTTCATATGGACACCAGTCGATTTCAGAAGAAGATATTGAAGCGGTGGGGAAGGTTCTAAGGTCACCATTTCTCACTACCGGCCCGATTGCAGCAGAGTTCGAATCTTCCCTGTGTGATCTCACGGGCGCTAAACACGCCATTGTATGTTCCAACGGGACAACAGCGCTACACCTTGCGTGCCTGGGTCTTGGTATTGCCAAGGATGACCTCGGAATCACCTCCCCTATAACTTTTCTTGCATCTGCCAATTGCGTGGAATTCTGCGGAGGACGTACCGATTTTGTGGACATTGATCCGGAGACTCTTTGCCTCTCCGCCGAAAAGTTGGAAGCCTACTGCAAAAATGTGGCAGTCCCCAAAGTCGTGATTCCCGTAGACTTTGCAGGCGTTCCCGCGGATCTGCCGGCGATTCATGCTTTGTCAAAGAAGTATGGATTTCGTACAATAGAGGATGCGGCACACTCCATTGGGTCGTCGTATGAGTGTAATGGACAAGAGATAAGTTGTGGCGACTGTGTGCATTCAGATCTGGCTATCTTCTCTTTTCATCCTATCAAGACCATTACCTGCGGGGAAGGTGGAGCCGTCCTGACGAATGACGATAAAATGGCAGAGCGCATACGACTGATGCGATCTCATGGTATAGAAAGGCGGATTGACTTATTGACGAAGAACGATGGGCCTTGGTACCACGAAATGACGGATCTCAGCTATAATTGCAGAATTACCGATTTTCAGTGTGCCCTTGGGAAATCACAGATAAAAAGACTTCAACACTTCAAGGCACGTCGGCGGGAAATCGTCGACCGCTACAACACCGCATTTAGTGCATTTGATGAGTTGACGCTCCCACCTGACCCGAAGGGAAGCTCTGTATGCTATCATTTGTATGTTTTGCAGTTTCGCGATGGAGGCCAAAAACGCTACGAAGCCTTTCAGAAGCTTTGGAAAGTCAGAGTTTATTGTCAAATCCATTACATCCCGGTTTACTGGCAACCCTACTATAATAGGAAGTATGGTTATCCCATCGGAAAATGTCCTAATGCGGAAAAATACTATTCTCACTGCCTCTCTCTACCTTTATACCCTGCGTTGTCCGATGATGAAATTGACTATGTTATCGAATCGGTCGTAGATTGCCTTAGGTGATGATCATTGGTGTGCTCATTGGAAGAGAACTCTTTGTAGTCGAACACCGCGGTCTGTTAAAAATATCCTATCATGAAGATCGGCTTGGGAACAGTGCAGTTTGGTCAGAATTACGGTGTATCAAATAAACAGGGGATTACGCCAGAAGATGAAGTGCGGGACATTCTGACCCTTGCTTGGGGAAACGGGATCACCCTTTTGGATACCGCAACATTGTATGGTGCCAGTGAGGAAGTCCTCGGCCGCAGTATCCCAGCGCATGCATCCTTCAGGATTGTAACGAAGACCCCGATTTTTCAAGAAACCAGGATCAACAAAAAGGATGCCGTCAGACTCAAAGACACTTTTCGCAGCTCTCTCGATAAACTGAGACAGCCAAAGCTCTATGGCCTGCTTGTCCACCATGCTATTGACTTGTTGAAAGACGGTGGCCAATATCTCTGGGAGACCATGCAAGATCTGAAGGAAATGGGCTTAGTGCAGAAGATTGGGGCTTCCTTGTATTCGCCTCTGGAACTAAATAGTTTTTTAGAAAAATATACCCCGGACATTGTTCAAGCGCCGATAAATGTTTTCGATCAGCGAATGATTCAAAATGGCCATCTTCAACATCTTAATGACCTGGGCGTAGAGATCCACAGCCGATCGGTTTTCCTTCAGGGATTGCTCCTCATGTTACCGGAAGAGCTTTCGGCACACTTTAATTCAATAAGGAACGTGGTATTGCAATATCGCGAGAATCTGCAAAAGCAAGGTATTTCTCCTCTTGAGGCAGCCCTGGGGTTTGTTTATAGGCAACCAGAAATCGATTATGTGATCGTAGGGATCAACAATCAAGCCCACTTGAAAGAGATACTAACCGTGGTCCGAGATATGGAACTCTTACGGCGCATTGATTTCTCAATATATGCTGTCAACGATGAAGCCATAATCAACCCATCCTTATGGAGCCTACAATGACCACTATCCTCGCCATTCTCCAGGCCCGTGTTACATCTTCCCGTTTGCCGGGAAAGGTTCTTAAATCCATCCTCGGTAAACCCATGCTGGTACGCCAAATTGAGCGCGTACTACAATCACGCAGGATTGACCAACTGGTTGTCGCCACCAGCACTGATCCGAGCGATGATGATCTTGAAAACCTATGCCGTCAAATAAATGTGTCCTGCTTTCGTGGTAGTCTGGACGACGTCCTTGACCGTTTTTATCAGGCAGCAAAAATAAGGCAACCAGATCATGTCGTCAGATTGACCGGCGACTGTCCTCTAACAGACCCGGAAATCATCGATGCAGTGATCGATTTCTGTTTGGCCGGCAGTTACGATTATGTATCGAATGCCACACAGCCAACCTTCCCCGATGGCCTGGACGTAGAGATCTTTCGGTTTTCCAGCCTCGAAGAAGCCTGGAAAGAAGCGACCTTGCCTTCTCAAAGGGAGCATGTCACTCCCTTCATTCATCGACAGCCGGAACGATTCCGCATAGGGCATTATCGCCATACTGAAGATCTCCCACACCTGCGCTGGACCGTTGACGAACCGGAAGATTTCGACTTGGTGACCAGGATTTATGAAGCGCTCTACCCGATAAATCCTGAATTCCGAATGACCGATGTGCTTGCGCTGCTTCAACAGAGGCCGGATCTGGCAGTTATTAATCAGAAATTAGAACGAAATGAAGGACTGAAGAAGTCCCTTAACGAAGACAGGCGGCATAAAGCGATGGAAAGATTGAATCTCAAAAAGTCACTTGCGTTGCAGGAACATGCAAAAGATCGGATTCCTGGCCTCTCTCAACTTCTCTCCAAACGTCCCGATCAATTTTCTTACGGTGTCTGGCCAGGATACTTCAGCCGGGCGAAAGGAGTCGAGTTATGGGACCTGGACGAGAACCATTACATCGATATGAGTGTCGGTGGCATAGGGGCCAATGTATTAGGCTATGCGGATCCGGATGTGGACTGGGCCGTCAGGGAAGCCATCGACAAGGGAACGAGCGCTTCCCTGAACTGTCCTGAAGAGGTGGAATTGGCGGATCTCCTCTGCGAAATCCATCCCTGGGCGGAAAAGGTCCGGTTCGCCCGCACGGGTGGAGAAGCCATGGTGGTTGCCGTCAGAATTGCCAGGGCCTTCACGGGCCGCGACAAGATTGCCTTTTGCGGTTATCATGGCTGGCATGACTGGTACTTGTCAGCCAATTTAGGGACGGAAAACGCCTTGGGTGATCACCTGATTCCCGGTCTCGACCCGGCTGGCGTTCCTAAAGCTCTCCAGGGGACGTCTTTTCCCTTTCGTTATAATCAATTGAAGGAACTTGAAGCCATTCTGGAATCCAACAAGAATGAGATTGCCGCTATTGTTATGGAACCTCTTCGGAATGAATGGCCAACTCTCGATTTTGTTAAGGGCGTCAGGAATCTTGCCACAGAGACTGGGGCAGTTCTGATCATTGATGAGATTTCCGCCGGTTTCCGGATGAATACTGGCGGGGCTCATCTCATACTCGGGATGGAGCCGGACATGGCCGTTTTTTCCAAAGCATTAGGAAACGGCTATCCTATGGCGGCAATTATTGGGATAAATGCCGTTATGGATGCCGCGCAGAAAAGTTTCATCAGCAGCACCTACTGGACGGAAAGGATCGGTCCTGTAGCTGCCCTTGCTATGATTAGAAAGCATAGACAAAATGATGTTGGCAAGCACCTGATGAAAATCGGCCAAATGGTTCAGGATGGATGGCGAACTTTATTTGCCAAGCATGGTCTCTCTGTACATATTGGCGGCATCCTCCCCATGGGTCATTTTAGCTTTGAACATGAAAAAGCCCTTGTACTGAAAGCATTATTAATACAAAGTATGCTCGAAAAGGGATTTCTGGCGACCACCGGCTTCTACGCTATGTTTGCCCATCAAGAGGAACACGTGAAAGCGTATCTGGATGCCGTTGACCAGGTTCTTCCACAGATCATCGAAGCGATCGACACGGGACACCCTGAAAAATATCTTTTAGGCAAACCCGCAATCGCAGGTTTCAAGAGGTTGAATTGATGCATCTTTACATCAGGGCGGATGCCGATGCCAAAATAGGGACGGGGCATATCATGCGCTGCATCGCCCTTGCCCAAACTTGGCAAGACCAAGGGGGCGAAGTCACTTTCATCAGCCATTGTGATAACGATATCCTGAAAGAGAGAATTCAGCATGAAGGTTTCGGATTCATCTCTCTTGATTATGTTTGCCCTGATGCCTCTGATCTGATAAGCACACTGCCCATTCTGAATAACGAAAGCGTTGATCATAAAAACTGGCTTGTTCTGGACGGCTATCATTTTACCCCAGAATATCAGAAGGCGATCCGCGACGAGGGGATCCACCTGCTGGTCATTGATGACATGAACCATCTGCCACACTATCATGCGGATATTCTTCTCAATCAAAACATTCATGCACCTGATCTTAAATACCACTGCGATGAAGACACAACCCTTCTTCTGGGAACCCGTTATGTCCTCCTGCGCAGGGAATTCCTGAAATATCGGAACTTCAAGCGCCAGATCCAGGACCGGGTAAAAAATATCCTCGTGACCCTTGGGGGTGCCGATCCGGATAATGTGACGCTCAAAGTCATAGAGGCTTTAAAGCTTCTTGGTGAACCGGATATTTCAGTCAGAATCATCATCGGCCCGGTTAATCCACATCAAGAAAAACTGCGTAACGCTATAGCTTCAGCCCATTTTGAAGCAGAGCTTCTCACCAATCCACCCAATATGCCCGAACTGATGGCATGGGCGGATATGGCCATTTCCGCGGGTGGGAGTACGTGCTGGGAATTGATGTTCATGACACTGCCAAGTATCATACTTGTTTTAGCGGAGAATCAATCGGCTGTTGTTGAGTATCTTATGAATAATAAGACTGTTGTGAATCTTGGACGGATAGCTGAAAGTTCAGAAGAACATATCAGTCATTCATGTAAGTCTTTAATACGCGACAATATCTTCCGCAAGTATTTGTCAGAGCAGAGCAGAATGCTGATAAGTGGGCAAGGGCCGTCTCTCGTAATAGAAGCCATTAAAAGAAGAAGTCTAACACTTCGAGAAGTCACAGACATTGATCGTGAATTGATATGGCACTGGGCGAATGATGAAGAAACAAGGAAGGCTTCATATTCGCAAGCCCATATCTCCTGGGATGAACATATTCGGTGGTTTGACTCTGTGCAGAGACAAAAAAACCATAGATTCTATATTGCTAACAACGGAAGCAAGAAGCCTGTCGGACAGATCAGATTTGCAATCGATGGTAAAGATGCGATTGTATCTTTCAGTGTTGCCCCTGAATCAAGAAGGAGAGGTTATGGAAAAGAGATCCTTATTAAGGCAGCGAAGAAACTTTTTAATGAAACAAATATCAAACAAATATCGGCATATGTAAAATCAGAAAACATGTTATCTTTGAGCGTCTTTCAGAAAGCCGGATTCCGCCTGGTGGAAAATGTTGCCTTTTGTGGGGTAAAATCATGCAAGATAATTTTGAGAAGGCCGGCAATGTCATGAAATTAAATATTGCGAATAAGCTTCAATCCGAAGTTGTTAAAAGGAAGAATATAAATATATTCAAGGCATTGAAGACAATTTTGGATTGAAGCATGAAGGACTGAGCCGCTACGCAAGGAAGGCACACATTATATTATGGGGTTTCAATACACCTATGGGGTTTCAATCAGGGTATTCCCCATAAATTTAGCGATAAAATATCAATATGAGCGGGATTGTCAATCATTATTTACCACTAATACAGGGCTCAAGATCTACCGCGCAGCGGTTTAGTTCTTCTATTGGTAACAGAAAGGCGGGACCCAGTAATCCCGTTTGGATTATTGCCGAATTATCAGCCAACCATAACCAAGATTTCGACCAGGCTGTTCAGCTCATAAAAGCTGCAAAAGAAGCAGGGGCAGATGCCATAAAATTGCAGACCTACACCCCAGATACAATGACTATTGATTGTGACAATGAATATTTCCGTATAGGAAAGGGTACGATCTGGGAAGGCAAGAACTTATATGAGCTTTATAAAGAGGCTTATACTCCATGGGAATGGCAGCCAAAACTGAAACAGATTGCTAATGACCACGGAATGGACCTTTTCTCATCACCTTTTGATCAAACGGCCGTCGACTTCCTCGAAAAGATGGATGTTCCAGCCTACAAGATCGCATCTTTTGAACTGGTTGACATTCCCCTCATTAAGTATGTAGCCAGGACAGGCAAACCAATCATTATGTCAACGGGCATGGCAACGTTGGCAGAGATAGATGAGGCCGTAACTTCAGCCCGGGAAGCGGGTTGTAAAGAAATCGCTCTTCTGAAATGCACGAGCGCCTATCCCGCCCTACCGGAAGAAATGAATCTGCGGACGATCCCCCATTTAGCCGAGGCTTTTCATGTCCCCGTGGGCCTTTCAGATCACACGCTGGGCATTGCCATACCAGTGGCGGCCGTGGCCCTGGGGGCCTGCATCGTGGAGAAGCACTTCACCTTATCCCGGTCTATACCCGGACCGGACAGTTCTTTTTCTCTGGAACCTCAGGAGTTCAAGACCATGGTTGAAGCTATCCGGGCGGCGGAAAAGGCCCTGGGAAAAGTGAATTACGAGATCACGGAACAGGAGGCTGCCAGCCGGGTCTTTCGCCGGTCCCTCTTCGTGGTGCAAGACATGGGGGCCGGAGAACTGTTCACGACGAACAACGTCCGCAGCATCCGGCCGGGTCATGGTCTTCATACCCGCTACCTGGATGAGGTACTTGGACGTCGGGCCTCCCGGGACATCAAACGGGGTACGCCTCTGTCCTGGAATGATATCGTATCCTAACCATCCTATATCTGTGAGGACTGTATGAAAATTGTCGCTACCATCGAAGCCAGGATGACCTCTTCCCGTCTGCCGGGCAAAGTGCTGCTTACTGCGAACGGCCAACCGATGCTGCATCATCTCGTTCGCCGTCTGCGTCACGTTCCTTCTCTTGAGGACATTGTGCTTGCCACGACGGTCAATGCCATGGACGATTCCCTGGTGGAGTTCGCCCGGCGTAGCGGTATCCGCTGCTTCCGCGGCAGCGAAGAGGATGTGATGCTCCGGGTCATCGGGGCGGCGGAGTCGATCCAAACCGACGTCATCGTCGAGATTACGGGTGACTGTCCCCTCATTGATCCCTTGATCGTTGAACAGGCCATCCGCATGTTTCTGCACAATACATGTGATTATCTGGGCAATGCCGTGATCCGCAGTTACCCGGACGGCATGGATACCCAGGTCTTCCGCCTGGAAACCCTCCGGCGTTCGGCGGCCATGACGAATGATCCCCTGGATCATGAGCATGTGACCCTGCACATCCGGAATCATCCGGAGCTGTTTCCGCCCCTTCATCTTCTGGCGCCGCCCGATGAGCACTGGCCGGAACTGGGGTTGACCCTCGATGAACAGGCGGATTACGAACTCTTAAAAAAGATTATCGAATACTTCGACGAGGCCCATCCATACTTTACCTGCCGGGAAGTGATCGCATTGCTCAGAGAAAAACCGGAATGGGTGGAGATCAACCGCGAGGTGAAACGAAAAGGGGCTGCATGAGAGTGTTCTCCTCCGTTGTTGTCGGTTTGGGCAGGATCGGCCAGGGATACGATTACGACTGTCCGGATGACGCCAAGATTCTTACCCATGCGGCCGCCTTCGCCCACCACCCCGGGTTCGAGCTCATGGCAGGCGTGGATCGGGATCCGGGGCAGCGCCGCCGTTTCGAGGCGAAATATCGCCGTCCCGCTTACCCGGACCTTGCCTCCTTGTGGTCGGCGCATGAGCCGGAGGTTTACGCCCTAGCCGTTCCCACGCCGCATCATTTCTCCATGTGTCAGGCGGTCATAGATCGTCATCCGCTGGCGGTTCTTTGCGAGAAACCGATGGCCGGCTCCCTTGCGGAGGGCCGGGAAATGGTCACTGCCGCCACCGTCCAGAACTGCGTCCTTGCCGTCAATTACATCCGCCGTTGTGAACCGGGCGTACGGGCATTGCGCGCGGCGATCACGCGCGGGCAATTCGGGGAGATTTTCAAAGGCGTTGTCTGGTACGGCAAGGGCATTAAAAATAACGGTTCCCATTTCATTGATCTGCTGCACTTTCTCCTGGGGGATGTAACGGATGTGCGCGTCTTGAAGAACGGACGCCGCTGGGAGGGCAGCGATCCCGAACCGGATGTCTGCCTGCTCTTTGGCGAGACGCCGGTCTATCTGCTGGCGGGCAGGGAAGAGTGCTATTCCCTGGCAGAGATGGAACTGTTCGGTACGAAGGCGAGGATCACCTATGGTGACGGCGGTGCCCGCATCGAGGTAAGTCCGACCCGCCCGGACCCCGTCTTCCCCGGATATACGATCCTGGAACGGAACAAAGAGACAATCCCCAACCACCTGCATCGTTATCAATGGTTCGTGCAGGATCATCTTTACCGCCATCTCGATGCCGGGGAGGCGCTATGGATCGATGGTCGAAGCGCGTTGGGGGCGCTGGACGTGATTGAACAGATTTGCGAAAGGGTGAAGGAGGCATAGATGTCTGAACTGGCACTCCTGGGGGGACCCAGAACGATTGCTGAAGCATTTGAATCCTATAATTCCATCGGCAAGGAAGAAGTTGAGGCGGCGCGGGCAGTTGTAGAAACGGGGGTCCTTTCCCGGTATCTCGGCTGCTGGGACCCTGATTTCTATGGCGGAGAGCAAGTCCGGGCCCTCGAAGAGGGTTGGGCGGAATACTTTCGGGTGCCCCATGCCGTAGCCGTCAATTCCAACACCTCGGGGTTGATTGCCTCCCTCGGGGCGATTGGTCTCGAACCGGGAGACGAGGTCATTGTCAGCCCCTGGACGATGTCCGCCTCGGCGACCTCGATCCTGGTGTGGAATGCCATACCCGTGTTCGCCGATATCGAGGACGAGACGTTCAACCTCGATCCCACTTCCATTGTACGGAACATCACCCCCTACACCCGGGCGATCATGTTGCCTGACATCTTCGGCCATGCCGCCGATCTCGATGTCATCATGGAGATTGCCAGGCAGTACCGGCTCCGGGTCATTGAGGATGCCGCCCAGGCACCCGCGGCCCTGTACAAGGGGCGGTACGTCGGCACAGTCGCGGATATCGGGGTGTTCAGCCTGAATTACCACAAGCACATCCATACGGGGGAGGGGGGGATGTGCGTGACCCATGATCCCATCCTTGCGGAGCGCATGCAACTCATCCGCAACCATGCCGAGGCAGTGGTTCAGGACAAGGGCGTCACGAACCTGGCCAACATGATCGGCTTCAATTTCCGTCTCACCGAGATCCAAGCGGCCATCGGAAGGGAACAGCTGAAGAAACTGGCCGACCTAGCGGCGAAGAGGCAGGCGGCCGCCCTGCGGCTGACGGAAGGAATCAGAGACCTTCCGGGATTGCGCCCCCCGGTCGTCCGACCCAACTGCACCCACGTATACTATGTCTACCCCCTCATTTATGATGCCGCCATCACGGGTGTGCCCAAAGAGAAGGTCCTGGCGGCCCTGCAGGCTGAAGGCGTGGAGATATCGGGAAGCTATGCCAACGTTCACCTGTTTCCCATGTACCAACAGAAAATTGCCTATGGCTCGCAGGGGTTTCCCTGGACGGCCGCATTTTACAAAGGGACGGTTTCTTATGCCAAGGGGATCTGTCCCGTAGCCGAGATGCTGCAGGATAAGAAATATATGGGGATCGAGATATGCAAATACCGTTACGAGGATCGGGATATCGATCTGCTTGCAGCGGCCTTCCGCAAGGTCTGGGCGCATATGTCCGACCTGTGCAATATCTGACGAATACTTTTATGGTTGATAAGAAAATTTTCATGAATCCCGATGATGGTCAGGAAGAACGGTCCCTGGAGAAAGCGCTTGTCTTCGGATATCCTCATTTTTGTTGAAGATCCCGGTCCGGCGAACTTCGTTGCGCCGTTGCCCGATGTCTTCCGGCGGGAGGGATGGTCGGTCGTGACCCTGACGGCCGGTCTGGCGACGGGGCTACTATCCGCCCGGGGTGTGGCTGTCGAGGCTCTTCCCTCTGTTGCGGAGGGAGAAAACGTCCTGTCTTCCTTGCATCCGCGGCTGCTCATGGTCGGGGCGGCGGAAAACCCCGACAGCATGGGTTTGTCTCTCCTCAGGGCGGCCCGTTCCGCCCGTGTGCCGAGCGTCGGCGTGATCGATGCCCGGATGAATGCCGAAAAACGGTTCCGCGGTCGCAGTAAGGATGCCTTGGCCTATGCCCCGGACTGGCTCTTCGTGCCGGATAACTGGACAAAGGAGGCCTTTGTTTCTCTCGGTTTCAGCGGAGTCCGGGCAGTCGTCTGCGGCCATCCGCACTACGATCATATCCGGAACCTTGCGGAGCCCTGGCGCCGGGAAGACAGGACGGCCCTGCGCCGTCGCCTCTTTGCCCGTGCGGCGGAGGCGCAGAAGATAGTGATCTTCGTGTGTGAAGGCTCCCGGAGAACGGAAAAATGGCCTGCAGAGGTGTTTGCGACCTATACCCTTGCCGGCAGGGGAGATGTCCCGGGAAGGACGGAGGCCGTCCTGGAGGAATTTCTGGACGCAGCGGCCTCGATCGTGCCGCGGCCCTACCTGGTGTTGCGCATACACCCGAAAGACGAGAGGGCGGATTATGCCGCGTATCTTCACGCCTTCGACCAGGTCAGCGATGGCGGCAGTCCCTTGGAGGCGGTTTATGCCGCCGATTTGGCCGTGGGAATGACGTCCATGCTGCTCCTGGAAGCAGCTTTGCTGGACAGACCGACCCTGTCTATCGTACCCCGTCCGAGCGAAAGGGAATGGCTGCCCAGTGTCGGCCTGGGTCTGACCCCCTGCGTTGCGAGCCGTGAAGAACTCCGGGCCGTTCTGCCCGCGATGTTATCCGGTCCTGATGCGTGCATCGTCGCAGAACGTGAACAGTCCGTTATCACCGGCGCCGCCGAACGAATCGTCTCCGTTATCCACACCTTGCTGTCCTAAATTATTGGTAACGTTCAAAAGGTGGGGCAAACTTTTTCAATAGGTGTTTTTTGGAATGGCCGATAGATGTTTGAGTGGAGTTACCCACAACCGCGTCCGGCCGTGCTATTAAAGGGCTGC
>Ga0180009_10003183_pt1 | contig 18831 bp, 16 predicted proteins | sample OS_PC_MetaG_FD_123537 | JGI IMG/M metagenome (GOLD analysis project Ga0180009, IMG submission 123537) | Groundwater microbial communities from the Aspo Hard Rock Laboratory (HRL) deep subsurface site, Sweden - OS_PC_MetaG | ecosystem: Environmental > Aquatic > Deep subsurface > Groundwater...
GGCTGCAAGGTGGCGGTGGTCGACGACACCGGCAAGATGCTCGACCACACGGTCCTGTACCTGGTGCAGGGCGACAACGCGATGGCCAAGGCGCGCGAGTCGCTGCGCATGATCTGCAAGACCCACAAGCCCTCCGCGATCGCGGTGGGCAACGGCACCCACGGTCGTGAGACAGAGGCATTTGTGCGCGAAGTGCTGGCGTCGGAGGGTCTGAAGGAGACGTTTGCGGTGTCCGTGAGCGAGGCGGGCGCGAGCGTGTACTCCGCCTCCGAAGTGGCGCGTCAGGAGTTTCCGGATCTGGACGTCACCGTGCGCGGGGCCATCAGCATCGCGCGGCGATTGCAGGATCCGCTGGCGGAGCTCGTGAAGATCGATCCGAAGTCGATCGGCGTCGGACAGTATCAGCACGACGTTCACCAGCCGATGTTGGCTCGCAAGCTCGACCAGGTGGTGGAGAGCTGCGTGAACTTGGTCGGGGTGGAGCTGAACACGGCGAGCGCGCCTTTGCTGTCGCGCGTGGCCGGATTGAGCCCCACGGTCGCGAAGCGCATCGTTGCGCACCGCGACAAGAAGGGAGCCTTCAGGTCACGTCGCCAACTGTTGGACGTGACCGGGGTCGGGCCCCGGACCTACGAACAGGCCGCGGGATTCCTTCGAATTCGCGAATCGGATCATCCGCTCGATTCCAGTGCCGTGCATCCGGAGCGCTATTCGCTCGTCGAGCAGATGGCGAAGGATCTGGGTGTGCAGCTGACCGATCTGGTGGGTAACGCGCAGCTCGCGAGCAAGATCGATTGGCGGAAGTACGTCTCCGACGATGTCGGGGAGCCGACGTTGAAGGACATCCTCGCGGAGCTTGCGAAGCCCGGGCGCGACCCTCGCGATTCGTTCGAGCCGCCCAAGTTCAGAGACGACGTGCGCACGATGGAGGACTTGGTCCTGGGCATGGAGCTCGAGGGCGTCGTGACGAACGTCACGGCCTTTGGCGCATTCGTCGACGTGGGTGTGCATCAGGACGGGTTGGTGCACGTCTCGAAGCTGTCGGATCGTTTCGTTCGCGACCCCAATGAAGTCGTGAAGGTGGGGGACAAGATTCAGGTGCGCGTGATGGAGGTCGACCTGCAGCGCAAGCGCATCTCCTTGTCGGCGAAAAAGAACGATCGGCCCGAGCAGGGCGGCAAGCCGTCGTCAGGCGGGCCGCCGCAGGGTCGTGGCCCGGGAGGGCCGCGAGGCGGACAGGGAGGCGGACGGGGCGGGCCGCGTCCCTCGACGCCCCGTGATGACGGGCCCAAGTTCAGCAACAACCCGTTTGCAAATCTGCTGAAGAAGTAGGGGCGGGTTACCAAACCCGCCCGCGATGGTGATCAATCGATCACGTCCACCACCAGCTCGTCGACACGCTGCTGCATCTCGCCGTCGAACCGCTCGGGCGCTTCTTCCGCCAGCACGACCAGCTTTCGGTGGTGCTCGTTCTCAGGATCGAAGGCTGGGAGCCGAACCCGATCGAGCAAGGCGCCGACTTGAAGCTTCTCCGTGATGGCATCGACGTAGTTCCGAACCACCGTGCTGTTGAGAAGCGCACAGAGAAATCGGGCAGGTTGCACGTCGTCGAAGGCGGCGAAGTAGACCTTGTGGTCGGGCACCACGACCTTTGCGTCCCACCCCGCCGAGAGCGGATTCGTTCCTGCGATGCCGGCCACGAGGCTGCGCGCGATCTCGGCCCACACGACCTTGACGGGCGAGAAGGTGTAGTCCCCAACGTTGTACACGTTGAAAAAGGGGGCTCGGCTGTGCGCGAGCATGCGTCGGTAGGTGGAGCGGGCTGAAAGCGCGCCGCCGGTCTGCTCTTCGACCCAGACGAAGTGTTCGTGTGCCGCCGGGAACTTCTGCTGGAATGTCGCCTCGTCCATCATGCCGCTGACGCGGACGTTGGGCACGATCGCCGCGAACGACGCTGGTTCGACGCGGAAGGGTCGAATCTGCTTGGCGCCTTTGAGCAGAGGAAACAGCAGCGACGCCTCGACCTCGAACCGATGGGTGGGCACTGGCTTGCCGCGTTTGGTGACGTCGTTGACGACGGTGACGAGGTGGGGCGCGCTGCCGGGTCCAAGGACGCGAACGAAGTACGCGCCGTTCAAGTCGGTGGTGATGCCTTTGCGACCCCGGGTCCACGCCGTCGCGCCGTCCAACGCGTTGGCGGGAGGTGAACCCGGAGGGAAGCAGGCGATACGTTGATCGTTACCGACGAACCTGGCGACGCAGCGACGCAATTGGAGGCTTGTGCGGACTTGGGTCAGGGCGGCGCCTTCTACCGGCGGCTTTGAGGTCCCGACGACCTCGGCCTCGACGCTTGCCGGGGAGGGCTGGCCTTTGGTCCAGCACAACAATGCGGTTCGGTTGGTGGCGCCGGGGAAGACGCGCATGGCGCCGAAGTCGGTGACGTGGTCCAGGCCGAAGGGCACAGCATTGGGGAGTCGAAAGCGGCGAAAGCGAGCCGAGGACGCGGACCGGAGCAGGGTGCTCGGCATCACGAGAGCGGCCCTGCCATTGTGCTTCAGGTGCGTATCGATCATCCGGTAGGCGAAGACCGCGGAGACGTCGAGCTCGCTGCCTCCGTGAAACGAAGACGGGGGTACCAGGTCGTAGTGGTTCGCGGCGTTGGCGACGCGCGCTTGGAAGTCGCGTTCGAGCTCGGAGAAACGAATCCAGGGCGGGTTGCCCACGAGGGTGTCGGCTGGTTGGGGTGCTTCGGATTGAAGCAGATCGGCGATGCGGATATCGGGATTGAAGGGTTGTCCTGGCTCCAGCAGATCGGCGACGGCGCCGAGGCAAGCGACGCGGGCGCCGAGCACGGCGATGGGGTTGAGGTCGGCCCCGGTGACTCTCGAAGCGGATTCGGTGAGGTTGGAAGGATTGCAGCGCAGGGCGAGGGAAGCGCCCGCCAGGAAGGCGCCGGAGCCGCAGGTGGGGTCGACGATTCGCTCCTTGCCCGCAGCCCAACCCACCCGTTCGAGGGCGAGCTCGACGAGCCATCGAGGTGTGTAGAACTCCCCATTCGACTTGCGCGAAGCCGATGGAACGAGCGCTTGGAGCAGTTGGGAAGGCAGGTAGGCGAGTGCGTCTGGGGTCCGATCGGATAACTGCGTAGCGAGTTGCGCAGCGACCATTCCCAGCGATCGGCTCTCGAGCTCGAGCGGGTGAGGCAGGTCGATCCCGTCGAGCAGGTGGGGGCTCCCCGAGAGGGTGAGAGCTTCGCGAATTCGTTCGGGCGACCAGATCTGGCCCGGTTCGATGCCCCGGCACCGGAGCGCGAGCACGATGAAGGCCAGCGCCAGGCGTGCTTCGATGGAGAGGGTGGGCTCGCGGCTGAGCGTACTCGTCAGCGTTGCGATTGGATGGACGGACGTCGCCACGGGTTGGACCGTAGCGACGTCGAGGTGGGAAGGCTATGCGAGATCAGAGCTGGAACGAGCCGCGGACGCCGATGACGAGCCACTCATGCATGCCCTTGTCTTCGATGTCGCCGTCGACCGAGCCGGCGGGGGTCTCGACCTTTGCTTTGCTGTACTGACCGAGGGAGAAGCTGAGGAACGGACCGATGCCGACGCCCTCGCTGACGGCGAAGTCGGCACCGCCCTGGAGGTTGAGGAACTCGAAGCCGCTCGTCGTGGCCGTGTTGTCTCCAGACTTCGTTTTGGCCATTTCGTAGCCGATGCCGAGACCGAGCCAGGGGTCGAGGCTCTCGCCGGGGGACAAGTGGTATTGGCCCTGAACACCAAACCGAATGTCCGACGCGGAACAGTCCACGCTGGCGGCGTCGCACGCGTCCTTGACGTCCTTATTCAGCTGAACGAGGCCGTACGAGAAGTACACGCCTGCGAACAAGCTCTCGTCGATACGGTAGCCGGCATCGATCCAGAGCGGGATCTGGCTCGCGACGCCGTCGCTGAGCTTGGAGTCCTTAGCAGCATCGCCCATCGGGATGCCGTAGCCGAGCCGCGCGCCCAGCTCGAGGCCTTCGGCCGCAGCCGTTCCGGCAAACGCACTCACCGCGGCAAACGCAACACAAGCAACCGTGAACTTCTTCATAGGTATCACCTTTCTATGGCAACCGGGAACGTGCCCGTTAAGCGATCAACCCCGTCTACGGCGCTCCGGGCCCAGAACTTCCCTCCAGAAATCGACAACGTTTCGCAGCAGTGCGATTCGGTGACGATGTCTGGTTCCCAACATGGTCGAATTGAACTGAAAGGCTAGCGAGGGTTCGAACGAGGAACCAAGTTCTTGGTAATGATTCCTAGCGGCGGGTGGTGACGGGGGGATAGCGAGCAGGTGACTTATCCGGGACGAATGCGTTCGTCTGCGCTGGTCGGGCAGACAATTGCGTCCGATCGCAGAAGGATCGGCTTGACGGGATTGTCCGGCGACGGTAGCGCAAGCGAGGGAAACGTAATGTGTTTCCGCCCCTGCGCGGCTGCGGCCCCCGATCCGGCTGCCTGCGTGTTTTGGGGACGAGGTCGGGAAGCGACGTCCAAGGAAGGAAGCCCGGTCCGTCATGACGATCAGCCTCATTGCCAGAAACATTGGCCAGTCAGCCACGCTCAAGCTCAACGAGACGGCGGCGATTCTCCGTGCGAAGGGTGACCCGGTCATCCACCTGGGAGGGGGCGAGCCCAAGAGCAAGGCGCCCCTCGACGCCGTCGTCAACGCCGCAGCGATGCTCAGCTCCGCGGAGGTTCGCTATACCCCTCCGGATGGTACGCCCGCCCTCAAGAAGGCCATCATCCGCTACACCGAAGATTGGTACGGCAAGGTCGTCGCTCCTGAAAACGTCATGGCGTCTTCCGGTGCAAAGCAAGCCATCATGGTCGCTCTGCAGGCCATCCTGGATCCCAACGACGAGGTCATCTTCCCCGCCCCCTATTGGGTTAGCTATCCCGATATGGTCAAGCTTGTTGGCGCCGTACCCGTGCCGGTGGTTCCGGAAGACGGAACCTTCAATCCGCGGCTCCAGGACATCGAGCGGGTCGTCAGCTCCTATACCAAGGCGATCGTCATCAACAGCCCGAACAACCCGACGGGCGCGGTCTACCCCAAGGAGTTCATCGCTGAGATCGTTCAGTTCTGCGAGAAGCGCGGGCTGTACCTCATCATGGACGACATCTATCACCGCCTGCTCTTCAACGGCGCGCGGCCCATCAACTGCTGCGAGTTCGCCAAGGATCGGAGCGAATCCTCCAAGCTCATCATCATCAATGGTGTCTCCAAACAGTACGCCATGACCGGGTTCCGCATCGGGTGGGCCGTTGCGAACAAGAAGCTCATCGGGGTGATGACCAACATCCAGGGCCATCAAACCTCCGGACCCTCCGCCCTGCTTCAACACGCCGCCGTCGGCGCCATCAACGGTCTGCAGTCCTGCGTCAGCTCGCTCCAGATGACGCTCGAGAACAACCGCAACGTGATGATGCAACTGCTGCACTCCTTCGAGGGCGTGCGCATCATCGAGCCCGGCGGCACCTTCTACTGCTTCCCCGACTTCAGCGCGTACGACAAAGACTCCGTGCGTCTCGCCAACCTCCTGCTCGAGAAGGTTCAGGTCGTCACCGTCCCCGGAAAGGAATTCGGTCTCGACGGTCACCTGCGGCTTTCCTATTGCGGCGGCATCAAGGACATCAAGCAGGGCATCGAGCGCATGAAGTGGGCGCTCGATCCCAACGCACCCAATGAGCTTTACCTCGGCGAACGCAAACTGGTGAGGGACTGGTCATGACGAAGTATCTCGAATTCGATACACCCGCCACGAAGCAAGCGACCGACCTCAAGAGCGACTACGGGCTCAAGAACCACGGACTCGTTCACCTCGACCGCGTGTTCTGGAACCTGCCCGTTCCGGCCCTCTACGAAGAAGCCACCTTCCGAAAAGAAGGTCACGTCTCTCAGGGAGGCCCCCTCGTCGTCAAGACCGGCAAGTGGACCGCGCGCGCGGCCCAGGACAAGTACGTCGTCAAGGAGCCCACCTCCGAAGACAACATCTGGTGGGGTGAATACAACCGCCCCATGACCGCCGAGAAGTTCGACGCGCTCTACGCCCGCGTCCAAGCCTTCCTGCAGGACGAGGAGCTCTTCGTGCAGGACTGCTACGTCGGCGCCGATCCCGAGTACCGGATGCCTATCCGCGTCATCACCGAGCACGCCTGGCAGAGCCTGTTCGCACGCAACATGTTCATCCCCATCGACAACCAGGACGAGCTCAAGCGTCACGTACCGGAGTTCACCGTCCTGGCCGTGCCCGGCTTCTTCACCGACCCCCGCGTCGACGGCACCCGCACCGACACGGCGATCATCATCAACTTCGCTCGTCGCATCGCCCTGATCTGCAACAGCCAGTATGGCGGCGAGATCAAGAAGTCGGTCTTCACGGTGATGAACTACCTGCTCCCGCTGCGCGAAGTGCTCACCATGCACTGCTCGGCCAACGTGGGGAAGCAGGACGATGTCGCGCTGTTCTTCGGATTGTCCGGCACGGGTAAGACCACCTTGTCCGCAGATCCTCGTCGTCAACTCATCGGCGACGACGAGCACGGCTGGAGCGACAACGGCGTCTTCAACTTCGAGGGCGGCTGCTACGCCAAGGTCATCCGCCTGTCCGCGGAGCACGAGCCGCAAATCCACGATTGCACCCACCGGTTCGGAACCGTCCTCGAGAACGTCGTCCACGACCGCACCACCCGGCACATCGATCTGGACGACGACATCCTGACGGAGAACACGCGCGCGGCCTACCCGCTCGACTTCATCCCGAACGTCGTGAAGGGTGGCATGGCCCACTCGCACCCGAAGAACATCATCCTGCTGACCTGCGACGCGCAGGGCGTGATGCCTCCCATCGCGCGGTTGTCGCCGGACCAGGCGCTGTATCACTTCATCTCCGGGTACACGTCGAAGATCGCGGGCACCGAGATCGGGCTCGGCATCGAGCCGGAGATCGCGTTCAGCGCCTGCTTTGGCGCGCCGTTCATGGTGCACCACCCGTTCACCTACGCGAACATGCTCAAGCAGCGCATGATCCGATTCGAGGCTCAGTGCTGGTTGGTCAACACCGGGTGGGTCGGCGGCAACTTCTGGACCGGCAAGCGCATCTCCATCCGGCACACCCGCAATCTGCTCAACGCCGCCCTCGAAGGACAGCTCAACGACGTAGCCTTCCGCAAAGACAAGCTCTTCGGCTTCGAGGTGCCCGAGGCGTGTCCCGAGGTTCCCGAAAACGTCCTCGACCCCTCCGCTTCCTGGGGCAACAAGGACGAATACTGGCGCAAGTACGATGCCCTGGTGGCGCGCTACATCGAGAACTTCAAGCTCTTCGCCGACGGCTGCCCGCCTGAGGTCGCCGCGGCGGGTCCGCACCGCCTGCGGGACGTCTGATCTACCCCGATACTTCGCCATTCTCTCCCGGCCTTGAGTACACTCGCCCCCGGTGGCGGTGCGCTCATGGCCAAGATTCCTCCCTCTCTCGACTCGGATACCGATGACGTCGCCTGGGCTCTTCAGACGGCCAACACCCTGTGGGAGCGAGGTGAGCAACAAGATGCGTTGAGCTGGCTCCGGCGTGCAGCCCAGGCAGCGGCGGAAACCGACGACGACACGCGCGCCTTCGAGCTCGCGCGCGCTGCCGCAGAGATCGTGGAGCTCGTCGATGGCGTGTCGGACGCTCCCCCGCCACCCGATCCCTCGGCCGTTCCGTCCCCTCCATTGGAGGTTGCAGAGTCGCCATCGATCGATGCGCAGATCGCAGCTTCTGCCGTGGAACCACCCTCGTTCGATGCCGAGCCTGCCGAGGAGCCCCCACGCCTGTCCATGGATGTGGATATCTCCAGCCTCCGCGGTACGGAGGTTGCCTCGGTCGACGAAGACGTGGACGAAGAGGTCGTCACCAGCGCCCCTCCCCTCAAGTTGCTCGATCGAGCGAGACAAGACGACGACATCGCTCAGATGCTGGTTTCGCCCTCGGCGCCGCGTGCCGCATCGCCGTCCAAACCCATCTTGGATGCGGGCCAATTCGATGAAGGGCTGCCTCCCGTTCCCCCCGTCGCCGAGCCAACGATGTCTTCGGAGGTTGAACCCGTCGGTCCACCAGCGGTGCCGATACCGATACCAACGCCACCATCGCCCACCGACCTATCGGTTCCACGCCAACCTCCACCGACTATGGATGCGGAGCCTTCCGATGGTGGTCTGGAGGACGTGACTCAAATGTTGGCGGAAGCCGCGGTGGAGCCTCCGCCTGAGCCAATTCCGGGCTTGTCGCCTGCGCCTCGTGCACCCGAGCCCTCATTGGTCGAGCTGGAGCCGCTCAGCCTCGATCCCGACTCCGTCGACGCAGCGCAGCAGGTGAGTGCGACGGCGAAAGCACCCCCACCGCCGCCGAAGCTCGCGCCTCCACCGCCGCCGAAGCTCGCGCCCCCGCCACCCCCGAAGCTCGCGCCCCCGCCACCCCCGAAGCTCGCGCCCCCGCCACCCCCGAAGCTCCCGACGCCGCCGGTGCCCGCGGTCGAGACCACCGTCGAGTTGCCTGTCGCTGAGCCTACGGCTGCGTCAGAGCCTACGGCTGCGTCAGAGCCTACGGCCGCGTCAGAGCCTACGGCCGCGTCAGAGCCTACGGCCGCGTCTGAGACGGCGGCGGCGGAACCAGCTGTTTCCTCCGTTGCATCGACGCCGGCTGCCGAGCCGGTTTGGACAGAGTCCAGCGGGACGGACGAAGGCCCCGAAGTTTCGCGAGCACGGTCGGAGGAACCTTCGAAAGCGAACGTCGAACCCGAGCCAGAGCAAGAATCCTCAAAGCAACCTTCGGAATTCGTGGTGCCGCCGCCCCCGCCCGTCGAACGCGGCTTACGACCCCGCCGCCCGTCCCAGCTCCCGCGAAGGGGAACCAAGCCTCCTCCGCTCGAGTTCGACGAACCCTTGGTGCCCGAGGGCTTGGCAGCATTCTCAGTGTCGTCAATCTCCGAGCCCGAACCCGAGCCCGAGCCCGAGCCCGAACCCGCCCTCGAGCCCGAGCCCGAACCCGAGCCCGAGCCCGAGCCCGAACCCGAGCCCGAGCCCGAACCCGCCCCCGACTTGTCCGACGTCGAAGACTTCGCCGACATGACGCAGGAGACACGTCGCGCATTCGAGCGCCAGGCCGTTGTTTTCAAGCTTCAAACGGACGAGGAGATTTCTCAATTCGGCTTGGCGTGGGTGGCCGAAGGCCAAGTCGCCGTCATGGGTATGGTCAGCGACATGGCGGCGGTTCGCCTCGACAACGGCGCCGTGCTGCGAAGTCGCGGCACGGTGGATGCCTGCGTACCGCTTCGGTTGGTGTGCACTTCGGAGACAGCGAGGGTTGCGGTTTGGTCGGATGAGGACGTCGCCAGCAGCTTCGAAGCGCTGCCGTGGGTCGAGGACGAGCTTCGTGAGAACGCCGATCGTGCGCACGCTCTCATCGGAGTGACCCTTGGGCCTCTCGGCGAGGCGTTCGGGCAGATCATGCTCGAAGAGATCACGCCCCGATTGATGCCTCGACACTATGTGGAGGGGGAGACGATCGTGGAGGCCGGCGAACCGCTTCCAGGCCTGTTGATACTCGGCGTGGGCAAGCTCGAAGTGCTCGACGCGGGCGGTGACGCGTCAGCCTCGCTCGACGTCGGCACCATCCTGTTCCCAAGCGTGCTGTTGTCGATGGAGGACGCTCCGGCGACAGCGCGTGCGGGAGAAGGTGGCGCCGTCGTGTTGATGGCCGATCGGACCACGGCGCAGGAGTTGATCATCACGTTTCCGCCGTTGCTCGAGCAGCTCACGCGCGGGTGAGGCGGACGACCGTCAGCGCTCCAGACAGGTCTTCCCGCAACCCTTGAATGCGGCGTTGCAGCCCTTGCGGCACTCTGCATCATCCTTGGGGTCGCAACTGGCGATGCACGGGTGCCAGCGTTGCAGACAACGAAAGAGGCAGGGTTGGGCCGCGGGCTGGTCTGCAGACGTGAGCATGTCCACGAGGTCCGCCGGATCGATCGCGGCGTCCTTCGCACCAGCGTCGGTGCCGTCATGCACGTGGGGAGGGGGAGCGAAGGGGCTGGTGGGCGGAGGCGCTGCCACGGGTTCGTTCCCCTTGGTATCGTCGGGAGAGTCAGCAATGTCCGCGTTCGGGTTGTCGATCTTTGCGGTCAGCTCCCGCTGACGACGAAGCGCGTACTCGAGACGATCGCGCGTCTGCCCGTAGGTGTAGAACTTGGTCCACTCGCGCCAGCACTCGCGACGCTGGGTGAGGGGAATCTGCGGCTCCTCATCGAGGCGGTGGCAGTGCTCGAATCGGACTTCTCCCTCGTAGATGGACTGGTAGCTTGCGCCGCAGCCGACCGCCAGGAGGCCGACGGCACCGAACGCCGCGCAAAGGGCAGCGACGCGTAGCCGGACATGGTAAGCCCCGCCTGACGCGCGAACAGGATGCGGGCCGTTGGGAGTATCGGACGGGCACATGCGGCAAACAGGGTGCGATCGTCGTGGGTTGGACGCAAGCGCCACGTGCGCACAGCGTGAGTTGTGCATCGAGGCTGGTGAGCTGGCGCGTCTTGGTCGGGTTTGGGTGGTGCGCGACGGGTTGGGACGTCTGGTCGAGTTTCACCTCTCCGGGCTCAGCGAGACCGTCGTCCCTGTTCCTGCTGGGGCGAAACCCCTCGGCAGGGATCTACGGGAGGCGTTGGAAAGGTACGAGCAGGGCGACGATCGACGATTGACTGCGCTGCCGCTGTTGCCTGCCTCCACGGACTTCGCTTGTCGCGTGAGGCAGGCCATGAGAAACATTCCGTACGGTCAGGTCCAGACCTATGGCCAGCTAGCGCGTGCGGTGGGTAGTCCGGGAGCCGCTCGCGCGATCGGGCGTGCCTGCGGGGCAAATCCCCTGCCCCTCGTGGTGCCGTGTCACAGGGTGGTGGCTGCGAACGGGCTCGGTGGATTCGCCCTCGGCCTCGACGCCAAGCGAGCGTTGTTGGCGCTGGAAGGGATCGACGTTGCCATATGTGCGGGTTTTCGCTAACTCCTCCGCGGTGTTTACAGGTCTCGTAGAGGACGTCGGTCGGCTGCTGTCGCGCACCCCCCGGGGGCCCGGCGCCCGGTTGCGCGTGGCGACGCGGCTGTCGCCTCTCGTGCTCGGCGAGTCCATCGCGGTCATGGGCGTCTGTCTTACCGTCGAGAAGATTCTCGATGGCGCATTCGAAGCTGACGCTTCCTCCGAAACGGTGAGCCGCAGCACCCTCGGCCGTCTGCCGACGGGTCATCGACTGCATCTCGAACGCGCCGTGCCTGTCGGCGGGCGCTTGGGCGGGCATATCGTCTCGGGTCACGTGGATGGTCTCGGCCGACTCGTCGAACGCAAGCCACTGGGCGAGGCGATCGACTTGACGTTCGCCTACGATCCCTCCTTGGCGGCCTTCCTCGCGGAGAAAGGATCCATCGCCGTCGATGGCGTGAGTCTGACCATCAACGCGGTGGATCGTGAGCGATTCCACGTTGCGGTGATTCCCCACACCCAAGACGAGACCCTCTTGGCCGACATGACCGTCGGCACGCATGCCAATCTGGAGGTCGACGTGCTCGCGCGTTACGTCGCGCGCTGGCTCCAAGTCGGCCGTCAAAGCGACGCTGGCGAGCAGGGTGGGAGCTCGTCTGATGACACTCTGATGTCCCGACTTGCGTCGTCGGGGTACCTGTGAACCTGCCAGTCGCTATCTCGAAGCGGACCGGGAGAGGAAGACCATGACCGCTCGAAAACTGATGATCGACCCCGAACTTCTACAGCGCGTCCACCGTGCATTGGATGAAATTCGGGCGGGCCGCATGGTGATTCTCGTCGATGACGAGGATCGCGAGAACGAAGGCGACCTGACGATGGCCGCGGAGTTGATCACGCCCGAGGCGGTCAACTTCATGGCGACCCACGGGCGCGGGCTGATTTGCGTGACGCTGGCCGAGGACCAGATCGAGCGGTTGCGACTGCCGATGATGGCAGCGCCCGGCCACCCGTCGCCCCCGTTGGGCACGGCGTTCACGGTGTCGATCGAGGCCCGGCATGGAGTGACCACGGGTATCAGTGCGGCCGACCGGGCCGAGACGATCCGGGTTGCCGCGCGGCCCGACGCCAGGCCCGACGACCTCGTCACCCCTGGCCACATCTTCCCGCTTCGTTCGCGCAAGGGCGGCGTGCTGGTTCGAACCGGACAGACCGAGGGTTCGGTGGACCTCGCGCGTCTGGCGGGCCTCAACTCGGCGGGTGTCATCTGCGAGATCATGAAGGACGACGGCACCATGGCCCGCATGCCGGACCTGGAGATTTTCGCGGAAAAGCACGGAATGATCATCGTCAGTATCGCCGACCTGATCCAATACCGAACGCAGACCGAGCGGTTGGTTCATCGCGTCGTCGAAGGGGTGCTTCCGGTCGACGTGACGAAGAGCGATTGGAAGGCGTACGTGTACGAGGCGGCGGTCGACCAGCAGCAATTCCTTGCTTTGGTCAAAGGCGAGCCGTCGAAGGAAGAGGGGCCGGTGCTCTGCCGGGTGCATCGCGGATCGACGATCGGCGACGTATTCAGCTCCACTGACTCGGACGGCGGACACAACCTTCGGACGGCGCTGCGAAAGATCGAGGAGGCGGGGTGCGGCGTGGTGTTGTACCTGCCGACGCGCGGCGACGTCCTTCGCGAGCTCAAGTCGTACCAGGACGACGGCAAGGTCGGGGACTCGGCCAAAGATGTCCCGCTGCGCGAGTTCGGTCTGGGTGCGCAGGTACTTTCCGATCTCGGCTTGACCAAGATCACGGTGTTGACGAACAACCCCCGGAAGATCGCGGGCGTTGCTGGTTACGGCCTCGAGGTCGTGGACCGCGAGCCCTTGCAATAAGCCCTTCGACCCAAGAGCCGAAGTCGAATCCACGGAGAGCAGATGAACGACGACAACAAGCCGCAATCCATCGAAGGCGCACTTCTCGTTCCCGAAGGCGCACGTTTCGCGATCGTCGCCAGCCGATTCAACAGCTTCATCGTTGATCGTCTGGTCGAGGGAGCGATCGACGCGCTCCATCGACACGGTTGCGAGCTGGGCAACATCTCGGTGATTCGGGTGCCCGGCGCGTGGGAGACACCTGCGGTGGTTCGACGGGTGGTCGAGTCCGGCAAGGTCGACGGTGTGGTGGCGGTTGGTACCGTCATCCGAGGCGGCACGCCGCACTTCGACTACATCGCCGCCGAGGTATCCAAGGGGTTGGCCCACGTTGGCCTCAACAACCCGAATGTTCCGATCGCTTTTGGCGTGTTGACGACCGACACGATCGAGCAGGCGGTGGAGCGGGCCGGGACGAAAGCTGGGAACAAGGGGTTCGATGCCGCCCTGAGCGTGATCGAAATGGTCGCGCTACAAAAGTCACTCGAATCCGCCGGCTTCTGAGAACATGCCCCATGGCTTGACCGTCCGCGGGTCGCGCCTATTCTCTTCATACTTCCATGATCCCGCTGCGTGACAGGCTACCGACCCGAACCACGCCGGTGGTCAACTACGTGCTGGTCGGGATCAACGCGCTCGCCTTTCTCTGGCAGGTCGCGTCCGAGCAGGCCGGCTACACGCAGCTCTCGTTCGATTGGGGGTTCGTCCCGGCGCGCTTTCTCGAAAACCCAGTAGGACAGCTCGTCACGATCTTCACCGCGATGTTCCTCCACGGTGGGTTGCTGCACATCGGCGGCAACATGCTGTTCTTGTGGGTGTTCGGCGACAACGTGGAGGATGCCATCGGACATGGGCGATACATCGCCTTCTACCTGGGGGGAGGCTTCCTCGCCGCACTCGCACAACTGGTCGTCGATCCCTCTTCCACCGTGCCGATGGTCGGTGCTTCGGGCGCGATTGCTGCCGTCCTCGCCGCCTATGTGAGCCTGTTTCCCCGCGCCCGCGTGCTGGTGCTCGTACCCGTGCTCGTCGTCTTCCTGTTCTTCGAGTTTCCAGCGTGGCTCGTCGTGCTCGAGTGGTTCGTGCTCAACCTGTTTCAGGGCGTCGGAGCGCTCGTGGGCGCGCAGGATGGCGGCGTCGCCTGGTTCGCCCACATCGGCGGATTCCTCGCTGGTCTGCTTCTCGTGAGGGTCGGGATGATCGGGCGACACCGTATCGCCTACGAGCCGTGGCGCGGTTGGCGGCCCCCTGCCAAGTCGCGACGCACCCCGCGCGTGGTCTATCGCCACCCCCGCGGCCCCTGGCAAAACTAATCCCGCTCGCATTCCGACGGAACCACTCGTTCGCTACACCAACGTCGATCTCGGACGAATGCGTGCTAGGTTTGGGCGACTCGATGACCTGGCGAGCAAACTCCCTCCGGTTCACCTGGGCACCAAGACTCCTGGGGCCCGCCGTCCTGTTGTCTTTGACCGGGGCGGGGTGCGCGGCACAACAGTTCGACGGCGTTATGTTCAAGCAAGGGGAGCTTTCGTTTGCCGTGGAAAAGCCTCCCTCGAGTTGGCGTCCCATCGAGGTGTCCGACGCACTGATCGCGTACCGCGATGATCAGGCCGCGGCGACGGTTGCGGTCAATGGCCGATGCGGGAAGGACGGAGACGACGTTCCCCTCGAGGCGTTGACCCAACACCTTTTCATTCACTTTACCGAGCGGGAGGTCGTCGAGCAGAAGCGTGTCCCGATGGATGAGCGGGAAGCCATGCGCACGGAGATGTTCGCGAAGCTTGATGGTGTTCGCCAGGGGTTCGTGGTTTACGTGCTGAAGAAGGACGGGTGCGTCTACGACTTCCTGTACATCTCGGAGCCGAGCACGCTCGACAGCGGCGCGAGGCAGTTCGATCGCTACGTATCTGGGTTTCACACGGTACCCCGCTGAGGCGTCATGGAAACCAACGGCCAGAAAAACGAGGATGTCACGTCGTCGGGAAGCTTCGACGGCCGGCCTTCGTCGAGCTCGTTGGGCCCCGCATCCATGGCGCTTTTGCAGAAAGCGGCGGCCCCGCCACCGAGCCTCTGGCATCTGTCGATATCTCGACTTCTGACTTTCGTCGACCACCTCGGTGCGTTCACCTTGATGACCGCCCGCACGGTGCGTGCGTTGTTCACGCCCCCGTTCGAGTTCCGCGCCGTCATCTACCAACTCGAGTCGGTGGGGGTACGGTCCGTGAGCATCGCGTCGGTGACGTCGGTGTTCATCGGCATGGTCATGGCGGTTCAGTTCGCCATCAGCCTGCAGAAGTTTGGCGCCATGGAGTACACGGGGCGCGTGGTGGGTCTGTCTTTTTCGCGTGAGCTGGCCCCCACGTTGACGGCGGTGATCGTCGGAGGTCGCGTGGGCGCCGGCATTACTGCGGAAGTCGGGTCCATGGCGGTGACCGAACAGATCGACGCGATCCGGGCGTTGGGCGCCGATCCGATCAAGAAGCTGGTGTTGCCGCGTGTGATCGCGCTGATCTTCGGCATGCCGGTGCTGGCCATGCTCGCGCTGGTATTCGGTTTTACCGGTGCCATGGCCGTGATCAGTGCGCAGTTCAACATCCCAGCGGGCTTCTTCCTCCGCTCGGCGCTCGACTCGGTGGGGATGAACGACTTCCTCTCCGGGATCTGCAAGTGTCCTGCATTCGGCGCCATCATCGCGCTCGTGGGCTGCTACTTCGGACTCACCACCAGGGGCGGAACCGAAGGCGTGGGCAAAGCCACCACGCGCACGGTGGTGGTGGTGTCGATTTCCATCCTGATCGCCGACTTCTTCCTCACCAAGTTCTACTTCTTGTTGTTTGGCTGACCATGAACCATCGCTTCGCGGTCCTTGCACTACTCCTGGTCGTCAGCGCCTGCGCGCAAGACGATGAACGGGCACCGTTGCTCGCACCGTCGGGCGGGGTGAGCAATCCCGTCAGCTGCGATGAGCTGCGAGCTTCGACGCCGCAACCGAACGAGGCCGGGCGGTTCTGGATGTCCGGGGGCGAGGCCGAATGCGTGGTAGATGGTCAATGGTGTCCGGCGGATTGGCTGGAAGGGCGATGTGATGCAGGGTCGCCATTCGCTAATTGTTTGGCTGGCGCATGGGTGGTGACCTGTCAGGCGTTGGGGGAGGCTGGTGCGTCGGACGGGGAAGCAGGTGCAGCCGACGGCGACACCGACGCTTGACATTGCGCAACGGAGCTTTCACGATGAGGTGACGTAAAGGAAGGCACACGTGTACGACGAAGGCTCTGCTGATGGGCGCCCAGCGCCGAAACGTCGCGGAAGGCGAAAAAAGCGGAAAGACGGGTTGCTGACAACGGGCGACATGGCCCGACTGTCCAACTCGACGCTTCGAACGGTCCGCTTCTACGAAGAGGAGAACATCCTCCGGCCCACGTTGCGCAGCGAAGGTGGCCATCGATTGTTCGCGGAGACCGAACTCGAAAAGCTGCTGCTCGTCACGGACATGCGGGCGGCGGGGCTTTCCCTGGATGAGATAAAGACGATCTTGTCGCTCAAGGGCGCGAGCAAAACGGGTGCAGAAGCGTCGCAACGGGTTGGGGATTTCCTTCACGGGCAGATCCAGGCGATGGAGGAGAAGGTCCGCGTGCTTCAGCGGTTGCAGGAGGACTTCGCACAGGCCAGCAACCTGTTTGCCAAGTGCCATTACTGCAACAACGAGGACACCTACCCCACCGAGTGCGGTTTCTGTGGCGTCATGGACGAGCCCGCGTCGCTGCCTCGCACGGTTCGTGTGCTGTGGAGCCTTGGGGAAGGCGACGATTCGCCGACCTGAGCTGACGACCTGCTGCATTGACACCTACCGTTTGGGCGAGAAGACTGCTCATCGAATTCCTCAAGCGGATTACCCTCCGAGCGGACCGATGAAACGAAAGCAGGATCTGGATCGCGCCAAGCGTGGCATCGACGAGTTTCTTCGAGGTCTTGGCTTCGATCCTGAAGCGGAGCCCGAGCTGGCCCGTACGAGCGAACGTGTCGTTGGTGCATGGACGCAGGACTTGTTGTCCGGCGAGAACATGGACGACGCTTCGATGTTGCAGAAAGGCTCGAGTCCGGCGCGTCCGGGTGAGAAGGGCATTGTGGTTCTTCGCAACCTGTCGACGGTTACGGTGTGCCCTCACCACTTGATGCCCGCGATTGGGCAGGCGACCGTCATGTACATCCCCGACCAGCGAATCGCAGGGTTGGGCGCCATCGCTCGGCTCGTCGACGGCCATGCGCGCAGGTTGGTGCTTCAGGAGGAGATTGGCGATCGCGTGGCCAATGCGCTCGTCGACCACCTTGGGGCGCGTGGGGCGCTGTGCCGCATTTCCCTCGTGCACACCTGTCTTGTTGCTCGCGGCGAACGCAAGCACGATGCGCGCGTGGACACGGTTGCCATTGCGGGTTCGTTGACCCGTCCGGGCCCCGATCGGGAGCTTGCGATGGCGGAGCTACACCTGCCCTGACGGTTGCCGCCCCCGTTGCCGCTCCCGTTGCCGCTCCACAAACGGGAAAGGCCCCGCCACACTCGCTTTCTGCTACCGTTGCTCCCTTCCGGGCCTGGCGGGGTTCACAGCGCGCTGTCGGCGAGGCCACATCTGCTTCGCTTCTGGAGATCTAGCGCATCGTTGGGGGGCTGTCGAGCGCAAGGTGTCGATTCGGCGCGCAAGGTTGACTCCGTCCAGCCTAGGATCAACATGCAACCCAGGTAGTCGTCCTCGATGGATCCGCTGATTCCCCACGGTCTGTTCGGGCGGGCGCTGGCTCGTCTCCCTATCATCGCATCCGCGGCGCTCGTGGCCGTGGCGCTGGTGACATTTCCCGAACACCCCATCGTTGCCGCCTGCTTGCTCGCCGTGGCGTGCGGAGCCCTCATTCCCCCCATCATCGCGCGGGTGAGATTTCGGCGACTGCTGCTGTCTGGCGACGTGCAACGGGTTCTCGCGGCCTGGCGGCGTTCGCTGCAGGGGGCACCGCACGCCGAAGCTGCGGAACCTCTGATGTCCGCCATCGCGTTTGCGGCGTACGGGTGGGTCGACGAAGCTCGCGCTCAGCTTCAACGAGCTCGTTTCCAGTCCGAGGGAATTCCGAACGTCGAGCATCTCTTGTTCGTGGAGACCCTCGTGGAAGCGTTCGATGGCGATCGTGATCAGGCCATGGAGTCCGCCAACACCATCGCCGCGCTCCCCATTCCCAACGTGGGCACCCGACTGCAGCGGCGTGTGCTTGTGCTGCGCGCCTCGCTTGTTGCTCTCACGCGAGCGTTTGCCCACCGCGCACGCGCTGGCGACCTGGAGATCCTCGAGCATGTCGCGCATTCGAGCCCCCTCGTGAGTTGGGCGATGCGCTATGCGGCGGCCATCGTGGCCATCGACCGAAACGAGTTGGCGCGCGCCCGCGCTCTCATCGAGGATGCGCCGTCGTGGCCTGAACAGTCCGCGTTTCGCAGCTTTCAGGCCGAAATCGAGGGCTTGCTCGCTCCCCATTCCGCCAGCACACCACCATGATCGCGCCGCTCCCTATTGAACCCATTGCACGCGCACTTGCCGCAGGCGGTTGTCCCCATCGACATTCTGGTCGACGAAGAAAACTTGGTCGCCCAAGGTGACGGGCGCGACGTCCGCGGTCGAAGCACCCCCGGTGCGCGCGAGGCGACCCTTCTGCACCTGCGACGTGTTGGGGAACCACGAGAAGCCCTCCAGGTTGATTCCACCCGAGGCCGGTACCATCATCGCTCCCCGACACACCCCGCGGTCGCAACTCAGTCTCAGCGACACCGGGGTTGCCAGTCCGGTCGCCCGCAGATCGCTCATCTCGCCCAGGGGTAGAAGA
>Ga0180009_10003184_pt1 | contig 18828 bp, 33 predicted proteins | sample OS_PC_MetaG_FD_123537 | JGI IMG/M metagenome (GOLD analysis project Ga0180009, IMG submission 123537) | Groundwater microbial communities from the Aspo Hard Rock Laboratory (HRL) deep subsurface site, Sweden - OS_PC_MetaG | ecosystem: Environmental > Aquatic > Deep subsurface > Groundwater...
AGCTAAATCAGTGCAACAATGGATAGACATTAAGACTGTAAGAGAATCTTTATTAAGAGAAGGCCACAAACTTTTAATATATTCATTGCCTTCTTCTGTTCCAATTTCTGCTTTTAGATAATCGAACCTACTAATTTTTCTTTTTCTTTCTATTGGTTTTTTATCTATAGCTGTAGCCCATGAAACTGGAAGTAAATGAATCGATAGAATGGAACCTAGAGCGTTTCCAGCCCCAACATCAAACAATCTATACTTCATAGGATTAGATAAGAAAACTCCCTTCATTCTTTGAACTATGGCCATAGCTTCTGTTATTTCTTTAGTTGGTTTATTAATTGGTAGAACATTATTCAATACATCACCAACACATTTAAGAGATAGAAATTGACTAACATATTTAGACATGATTATACCTCACAATCTTTCTACATCTAAAAGTTCTAATTGCCAAAGGATACTTCCTTCCCAATCACTTCTTTCTATTTCTTGTTCTAACCTTCTTCTTGTAAAATCACTCAATTCTTTTGGTTCAATTAGTTCTGGTATTTCCCAAGTCAAGGACTCTGGGGGGGAATATGCTGTACCCTTTATTGGTGGATAAATTCTAGTTTCTAGTTTGCAATCCGTATCTAATATTGTAGCCCACCAAGAAATTGTGATTGGTTCCATTTTAATCCTCCTATCCTAATCCAATTAAGCAATCAATTAGATTCCTTGCTGTTGGTCCATCTATGTAACTGCTTAACAAATCGTCATAGATTATTTTTAGTTCACCATGCCATTCTTCATATTGTAAGTCATTCATTAATAGTTCTAGTTCTTCTTCAATTAATGAAATATTCATTTTTACCCTCCTTACACCTTTCTAAGGTTACAGTATTGAATTAGTTTCTTGTATCTTTGTCTATGTAAATATTCTTTGAAATCAATCCATTCAGACTTTTCTAACTTTAATGAAGAGATTGATTTACAGTATCTAACAATTCCATCTATCAGTTGGAGTGTTGCAAATAAAGTATCTAGATTTAAAGTTCCTCTAGGAAATCTAAATTCAATAGTATCTTTACTAATAGTATTTATAGCACAATATCTACTAATTCCTCTATTAGAAAATTGAATATAGTCCCGCCATTTGGGATTTGTAACATCAAAATCAGAACGCATTAATCTTTTAAATCCTTCACAATACCTGTTTAATCCTCTACGACCTAATATACACAATTCTCTTTCAAACTTATCTGTAAACTTCATAACTCTAACTACATCTGTTTTAGCAAAGAAACTTCTGTTTGCATGGATATGAAGGCCACATCTGGAATCATTATGGGAAATTGCCCCAATTCTTTTTATTTTATTGATTATAGTTACCCACATAGTATTATGATTATGATAGTCTAATGTCATTGGTTGTGATACAACCTCACAACCTTTATCCTCATCCAAACTACCATCATATTTACACCACATATGTTGCATTGATGGGTCAAACTTATTTATCCATCCTAGAAATTCATCTAGTCCTTGTTCTTGTGCAAAAATAACTTCTAATTCAAAACCTAAATACAGATTATCTGGACTGTTTGTTTGCGTAATTAGTTCTACCTTTTGACTATTAATTGAATGAAATATTATCTTTGGTCTAAAGTCATGTTCATTTAGAAAGCTTAAATTTCCACAAGAACAAGTTGGTCCATTTTCTCTTAAATATGTACTACCGCAGCTTCTACACTTTGAATAATATTGTCTGTAACAATTTGGACAAATCTGAATGGAGTTGCCATTGGGTTCAACATAATTCCAAGCATCATATTTCCATATATTAGTATGGCAATGATGACATTTAGCTACATCTTTTTCATAACAAGTTGGACAAAATGTAACTTCTTCTTCACCTATTATAACATTTATAAAAGAATTTTTGTCAGCTAACTTATTACAATTGTTACATGGTTGCTTATCTTCATTCCAACAATCATGACAATAATAATGACCATGATATTCTTTAAGTTCTCTTCTTAACTTATCTAATTCACAATTATTACAGGTAGAATACTTTGTATGACAATCATTACATATTCTTTTTCTAGTGTTTCTATTTATTTTTACAATTCTTTCATGTTCAGCGAAAGTCAGTTGTTCGCAATCTGTACAAATGAAAAAGCGTGCAGCCTTGCATTCTGGACAAACATAAACCTTATACCTAGATAAATATTCAAAATCTTCACCAAGTACACCACACAAACGACACGCGTGTCTAGGCACAATTACCCCCAATGAGCATCTGTTACCGATGCCCCACAAGATTCACATGAATTAATTGTTTCATTATAGGTTGCTTTTCCACAAAACGGACATACAGTTAATTTATTTTCTAATTGTTTTGTGTTTGTTTCTTCTTTTTGTAAGTATGTGGCAGTTTTAAAGCAACGAATACACCAGTTACCTAGTTTGTCATATGTTTTTTCATGACAAAATGGACAAACGATTAAATCTTCCTTTGAACTCCCACATTGAGGACAAAGTTCTCTTTCATTGTCATAAGTATGTTGATAACAAAATGGACATTCTTCTTTGACAGGACCATATTTTGGTTTTCTTATTTGAGTATTGTTTCCAAAATGTCCCCCAGAATAGTTATTTACATATGTGTTATATTTTCTAGTCCCCCACCCAAAATAATCTCCAAACCAATTCCAATAAAGATTGGAGTAAAATATTCCTTCTTTAACTTTCCAATCTCCGATTCTAATTACTTCCTTTGGTCCACCGATAATTAACTTATCAGTTCCCAAAGTTGCTTTTAATATTCTTTTAGTATTTTCCATGTCTTTATTTAATCCAACTTGAATGATTCCATTGTGTAAAATATCTCGAACATATACCTGAGTGTCAGTAATTTCTCCAAATCCTATTATTTGTTCTCCACTTCCTATTATACCGTTATGTGCGGCTATCCATGAAGAGGAATAAGTGCATTCTCTTAATCTTTTAATGTTGTTTGTAATGGGAAATGGATGACAATTTCCAGGTTTGTTTAATCCAGAAGTTCCTAATCTGAAATGTAAAATAACATCAGTATTGGTTAAATTATATTTGGAAGCCATTTTATTTAGTTGAATTAGAAATCCAGCTAAAACCATATGTCCTTTTGAAACATCCCATCTTTTGTTTTTTGTTTTTACTGCAATACCGGCTCCATCAGAATTAGAAACAAACATCTTTCTAATGTCATCTTCACTTAGCATTGGTTCACCAGATGGTTTATGAACAATTACACACATATTAAACAGCCCTTTCATTCATGTAATTGACTAGTTTGGAATAGTTCTTTTTAACTATAACATATTCCTTGAAGTCATTCCAATTAGATAGTAATAATTTTTTAGATGGAATTGCTTTGCAATATTTAGTTATTGCATCAGCTAATTCCAAGGTAGCAAATAAAGTATTCAACTTTAGTGTCCCTCTAGGAAATCTGTATTCTATAGTCTTTCCTGACCCAATATTTAGAGCACAATATTTTGTTGGTCCTTGATTATCATATTCTACAAAGTCAGACCAACGGAGTTTAGTTTTGTAGATTACGGCTGAAAGTGGTTCACAAAATTGACCAAACTTTCTTCTACCTAATTTTTCTAACTTTGTTTTGAACTTGTGAGAAAACCACAAAATCTTGGCCCCAGGATGTTCATTATTTTTTAGAAAGCTTTTATTGATATGAATATGAAGTCCACAGTCGCAACGGTCGTGTGATTTAGCTTCTAGTTCATTCAATTTATTTATCATGTTTGGCCAAAAATCATTGTTCATATGATATTCTAATGTCATAGGTTGTGAGACTATTTCACAACCAGTTCTTTCAGGTAGGCTTCCATCATCCTTTAACCAAATTATTCTTTCCTTTGGATCGAGTCCTCTAGACCAATGTATAAATTCGTGTCTACCTTCTTCCTTTTTAAATACAACTTCAAGTTCAAAACCTAGATATAGATTTTTATAGTTATTGTTTACTCTAATTATTGGTCCTTTAGTTCCTATGGAGTGAAATAAAATCTTTGGCCAATAATTGTACCCATGAAGTTGATTTCTTCTATAACAATCACAATTTTGTCCTTCTCTTACATCATAATATTCTCCACATATATTACAGTGAGAAACAAAGTTACTTTGACATGGATAGCAATAATTTCGGTTACTAGAAATAGATAAACGTAGTTCTTGATTATGAACTACTTGTCCACATCCGTGACACAGAAAATAATTTAAATTGAAGCATAAATTACAGATATATTGACCATCAGCCGTTCTACTTAAATCATATGATTTACAATACCATTTTCCACAATCATTACAATAACGATAAAATTGAGTACAATGAGTACAATAGAAACTTCCTTCTACTTTTTTTAAATCAGAAAGTAAAAATCTATTTCCACAATGAACACAAGTTCTAGTTTTTTCTAAGCATTCATCAGAACAAACCATATTTAAATTGGTTGTTTCTTTACCACTAGAATGAACTATTGAATCTCGTCTTCTAGGCATTAATCTTTCCTCCAAGATACCATTAATCTTGATTATTTCTTTATCATTTGTAGTATCATACCATGTTTTACTTCTAATGTCAAGGAAATAATAGCCTAACTAAGTTAGGCAAGACTAATATTGTTAGCTTACCCCTTTAATACTCCAAGTGGTTTTAGTTTAACAACTATATCAACAAGATCACTTTGTTCTGATATTACAGTATCTATATCTTTGTATGCTCCAGGAGATTCACTAAAATCAAGTTCTCCTTTTAGTTTGCCGCGTTTAATTGGTTTCCACCAATCATAAACAATTCCTTCCATTGCCTTATCACATTCTTCTTTTGTTAGTGTTTTAGACGCTTCTGTTCTACTCATTGGTCTACCAGCACCATGAGAACAACTTGTAAATGAATCTCTATTTCCTTTGCCTTTAACAATATATGATGCTGTTCCCATAGAACCAGGAATGATTCCTAATTGTCCTTCTTTTGCACTAGTAGCTCCCTTGCGATGCACCCATATATTTTTACCAAAGTGATTTTCAAGATTGGCATAATTATGATGAATATTAATTTCTTGGGCAAAATTAACCCCACCAATTTCACTGAAATAATCACTTAAAATTTGTTGAAATATATTCATCATCCTTTTTCTATTTTCCTGAGCATAATTTAAAGCAAATGTCATGTCCCTAATATAATTTAATCCTTCTGTTGAATCAATGGGAAGAAAAGCCACATCTTTATTTGGAAGAGGAGAATAATATCTAGAACATAATTCTAGTGCAACATCATTATAGTATTTAGCTATTTTGTAGCCCAAATTTCTAGAACCAGAATGAAGCATTAACCAAATGTTGGTTCCATCAGATTGTAATTCTATGAAATGGTTCCCACCACCTAAAGTCCCTAAATTATGTAATGCAAGATTCCAAACCTTTTCAGTATCCCATCCCCAAGTTCCAGCTTCAACTCGATATACTTCCTGTTCATATCTATTAAATCCGTCCCAATATTGTCTTTCTCTATGAAAATTACCTTCACCTACGGGAATCAATTTTTTGAGGGATGCAAATAAATTTCTTATTGTTTGTTTGTCTTTAAGTCCATCTGAAAACAAATCAGTTTTAACTGCCATCATTCCACAACCAATATCTACTCCTACAGCATTAGGGATAACCACATCTTTACAAGCAATTACTCCACCAATAGGCATACCATATCCAGGATGAACATCAGGCATTAAGGCTACATGATGAAACATAAATGGTAATTTACTTAAATCCTTTGCTTGATTCAAAGCTTCTTCTTCATAATTTTCAGTCCAAGAATAAATAGGGACTTGATTTTTATTCCATGTTATTGTTTTCACTATTACCTCCAGTTTAATTAGTAACCTTTGTTTAGTTGCCTAAAAAATATATAATTTTGTAGTATAGAATATACGATAAGATAATTGTCCACCAGGATTATCTTCACTACTTATAGCCCGCCAATCGCAATCATTTCTTTTAATTAAAAACCTAACTCTAGCCAACCCAGGTTTGGGAGGGAAACAATCCGACAAATTTATATAAACCTCTCCATTAACTAGTATTATTTTTGCTTCCCTATCTTTTATAAACTCATTTATAAAATTTTGCATTGTTATTACTCTATTGGCTTGTCTAGGATTCATTTTTCATCCCCTTCTTCTTCTGTTTTACCGTCTTCTTTAGCTTCTTCTAGTTCAATTATATCTTCTTCAGTTAATCCACAATTAGAACAATAACCAGTGTAAGGGTCATAGGTTTCTTTTCCACAACCAGGACATTTTTCTATGTCCCAACCATCTAAATCATCTATTTTAGTTTGTGTGTCCCCAATTCCCAAATAACCAGTATAAATAGATTTAGTTTTCCAATACTCATTTGAGTATAAACATTCCTCAATTGTATACCAGGTTCCAAATCTTATTGTTACATGAGGTCCACCAATTATTATTCTATCCGTTCCTAAAGTATAGGATAATATCTTCATTGTTTCATCTACATTATTAACCAAACCATTTTTAATTATAGGATTATTTAGAACCTCTCTAATGTAGACTTGCGTATCTGTAATAACTCCATAATCTTTAATTGTTTGTCCACCACCAAAAATACCATTATGAGCCATTATCCAATTAGATTCATAATCCAATGACCTGAGTAAATTAACATCGTCAGTTATAGGAAAAGGATGACAATTACCTGGTTTATCCATACCAGAAGTTCCTAATCTGAAATGAAGGATGACTTCTCTATCATAGAGAAAATCTTTGTAGGATTTCATTTCTCTCATAAAATTACCTATGGCCATAAATCCTTTAGATACATTCCAAGAATCTTCAAATCTAATTCCAATTCCAGCACCATCAGGATTAGCCTTAAATGCTTTTTTCATCTTCCTATTGCTAGGCATAGGAGTATTAGCTGGTTTATGAATTATTAGACACATATGCTTCTCTTTCTTTCATGTAGTTGACTAGAGTTTTGTATTCTTTTTGATTGGTTACAAAACTAACAAAATCATTCCAATTAGACTTTGTTAGTTTACTTATAGAGATATATTTGCAATATTTTACTATTGCATCAATCAATTCTAAAGTAGCAAAGAAAGAACTTTCTTTTAAAGTTCCTCTAGGAAATCTAAACTCTATTGTTCTTCTATTTGTAGTATTTACAGCACAATATCTTTCAGGACCGCATCCTGTATAATATAAATAAGTTTTCCATGTAGGTAAAGAACCTGACCAATCAACACAATCTTTGAAACTGTGACAATAAGTATTAAACTTTCTTCTGCCTAGTTTCTCTAATTGTTCTTGGAATAGATCAGAAAAATATAGTAGTTTAACAACGTCTATTTGTTTAGATAAATAACTTCTGTTGATATGGACGTGAAGTCCACAACCTCCACCATTGTGTGAATTAGCCCCAATTTTATGTATTTCTTTTATAATGGTAGTCCAAGGAGCAAATTTTTTATGGTAGTCTAATGTCATAGGTTGTGAAACAACTTCACAACCACTAGAAGATAAACTACCATCTTCTTTATTCCAAAACACATCTTCATCGTAATTATCATTTGAATAGGTTATAAAATCATCTAATCCATCACCAGAGGAAAACTCAATTTCAAGTTCAAATCCAAGATACAACTTATCTGGTGAATTATGAACAGAATTGACTGGTTTTCCTTTTTCAATTGAATTAAAGATAACATCTGGTTTGTAATTTGCATCATGTAAATTTTCACTATGACTATTACAATCACATTGAGGACCATCATCAGACCAATAAGATTCATTGCAATGTTCACAAAAATAAACATGATCTTCAGCACAAGAATTGCAAACAGAACAATTTAAACTACTGTAATAGCTAATATCATCATCATGAAATGATTTATCACAAATTTCACAAGTGGTGTAATCTTTGTCATAACAATCTTCACAAATCATTACTTCATTGTTATTTTTATAAGCAGAAAAACTATCATCATTGTGGATTACTTCTCCACATTCTTCACAAACAAAGAAGTCCTCTCTACAATCATCACAGTAAAAGTTACTTCCTATTTCTTCCCCTTCATCAACATGAAAATATTTATTACATTCACAACATTTTTCGTAGTCGTCAATGCAATTGGAACAAATTAAAATATCATCATTTAAAGTTGTTAAATCATCAAGCTTAAACCAGTCATCACAATTATAACATTGTGTGTACTTGTCAACACAATCTTGACATACTTCTCCATGACCAGGAATTGTTTTGCCTTTTCCTTCTTCTATTGCTTGCCCACAATGATAGCAAATGTTGGGGAAAAGATCATCGGACATTTATGTTTTCTCCTACCTCATTATAAATATTCTATTAATAACAATCGAATCATAGACCCAACATTAGTAATTATTTTTTGTTTTTCTTTACCTAATGATTCAAATTCTTCTTTGTAATCAATCCTAAATTCATTCATAGCATCTTGCCAAACTAACTTGATATATTCACCCATTTGATTTATTTTTTCAATCGGACCATACTTTGAAAAGATACTTTGAATTCTGTTATCATTAATTAAAGATTCAAATTCCTTTTTTAATTTATAAATTGTCGGGTCTTCCTTGTCGATATTAACTTTCCTTTCCTTAAAAGATTTTTCCCTAAATTTATTATTCTTTTTCTTTAGAATGAAGTAGTGTCCACCATTATTAATTAGAACTCTATCTAATGGTTGAATAACTACACCTTCACATAAATTTCCTTCGATTGGATTTAGGTTAGATACAAATTCCGTATTCATTCTAATAGCTTCTTTCCACGAATCAAATCTAGCCACTTCTGGGACTCGTAGATGACTAATTCCCATGTTTGAAAATATTCTATCTAAAACTATCATATCTTCCAGAACACCATTGATAATTATGGCAAAGAATAATATTCTTTTGTTTGGTCCATAGTCTATTCCATTTTGGATTTTACTTCCGAATATTTCTCCATAGAGATTAATAGTTTTTTTATCTAAATCACTCCATCTTTGAAATTGGGACAAATCTATATTATTTAATATGGATTTAACATTATAGAAATCTTCATCTTGTCCAATAATCCTATTTCTAGAAGCAATTTTCATTTCTATGTTAGGTTCAAAGATGAATTGAATATTAGCTCCATGTATTTTTTCATGAGCTACATAAGTTGTATTTAAAGCAGGACCAAATTCATGTTGGAATTTCTCTAAAAATTTTCCATGATAGGTATTTGTTATTCCTGGAAATTTAATGAATGGCATCTATAGTTTTCTCCTTTATTTTTTATCACATAAGTGAACGTAGGAATAGAAGAGTACAAAGGGCTGAAAAGATAATAGCAAATATTCCTAACATTTTATCTTTGTATTTTTCTTTTTCTTTCTTAGTCATTTCTAAATCCTCCTATTTATTTAAGGTTAATCAAAATATTTAACTGATTTATACTTACCAATCTCCAAATTCTACTTCATATAACCGCCTTGATAATTCTTTTTCGAGGTTACTAGGGGTAAGATTTTTTATAATTGTGTTCGCTGGGTATTTACCATAACTATCTATTAAATTTCTAATTTCTTTGGTAAGTTCTTCACATAAAAATGGAGAAGCATTTCTATGTGCCCACAATGAACAAGGCCAATGAAATGGTTGTCCATTATATTTAAATGTTGGTTTTTCTTCACAATTACCAAAACGTTTACAACTATCACAAGTTGCTTTTTTATCTCCTTTCCATAATTCTATTTCTTCTTTACGAGTTATGTTTGTATCTATCCGCTTTATCCAGTTATCTAAATCAATAAGGATTCCTTTTTTTAGTTTTTCTATCAGTTCTTTTTCTGTCATATATTTTTCCTTTCTTTCTAAGGACTATAATTCAATTACTATTGACGGACCATCATCATCATATTCACCTTCTTCTCCTTCCATTCCAGGTCCGAGACGAGTATTAGTATGTGTTTTCAATCCTTTTCCCCACTTAATAGTATCATAACACTCAATTAATCCTTCTGTTTCAATTGTTCCACCAGTTTCAATTCTGCCATGAGCTCTAATATAATTTTTTGCCTTTATAGGTCCATTCCAAGCTCTAAGATACCAGTCAGATTCTATAAATCTACCTGCTTCTATGTACCTTGGAGTATCAATGTAGCTAAGATGATAACCCCATCTACTATTAGTAAAAGTTTTAATATATCCACCAGCTTTGATATATTTGGACGCCCAAATTGTATCAAAGCCAATGATATTTTCTGAAGCTTCAATAAAACCAGAGGGATTGGCTTGATAGTTAAAAATTATTGATCCAGTAACTTGAATTGACTGGTATTCCCTTCCCCAAGGAAAATTAACTACAATTGAATTATCAAAAGTAAATAATGCCGCTTCAAATCCAAAAGAACCGTCAATTTTTTTACTTCTATATTGTTCAATATCAAGTGGAGAATTAAGAATTATTTGGTTATCCATGTCCGTCTCCTTTTTGTCTAGGGTTAACTAGATAGAAACTAAAGCCCTTCTAAAAGCTATTCTCATTTTTCTACATGGCTTTGTATCTTGAATTAATAAATCACCCGGAGCAATTCTATTGCCTAAACAAAAAAGACAAAATCTGATTTTAAAAAGTAATTCTTTTTTTATCAATTCAAGTTATTCCTCTTCATCTTCTTCTTCTGTACCATCATCATCAAGGCAGGATACATCTAATTCTTCAATTCCATCTATTGCTTCCTCAATAGATAAATCTTTAAATATTTCTTTTAGTGTTTCTTCTGGTATCATTTTATTTATTTTCCTTAATCTTATGTTATTTCTGGAAATTTAATGAATGACATTACTGATCTTCATATAGAAGGAGATTTACTTCATGTAAAGATTCCCAAAGGTTTAAATTATTCAAAAATGGACCATCATCTTCTTCTAACCAGATTTCAAACAAATCTGGTTTTTCTGCTACGATTATAATATGGATTGTTTTTCCATTTTTTCCGAAAATAGTTGTCTGTAGATATGAACTATTATCTTCAATTCCATAATCATTATCTTCGATTGTAATTTGGTCTATCTTTTTAATCAGGAAGTTAGTTTTTTCATCTTCTAGATTAGCTATAAATTCACACATCCATTCACACATCTTCGCTCTATATTCATACGGCCTGTAAATTTTCCCTAATTCACCTATAACATAATCTATTTTCTTGTTCATTTTCTTCTTCCCCTTTCCTAATATTGTTGTCTATTCTTGTTTGCCAGTAGAATTAGTTTATGTCCACATTTAGGGCATTTTCCTAAACTTTTAAGTTCAGTTTTTATTACTTTAATTAATAATCCACAACAAGGACAATAAGCTTGTGGTGGTGGTTTTATTTGTATTCCCATCTTGACTTGACCATATCATGTATTAATCATTATGTCAAGGATAAAATGACCTAAGCTCATGGTCTAAATACTTGATATAACTCATCAATAAATATATTTTCAAAATCATCATTTTGGCTTAGTTCTTGCATATCATGTTTTTGGGTTAGTGTGAATGACCATTCTCATGTGAACAATCATTCACACTATATTTATTAATTTGTTGCATCCATTATTGCTTGTTTTGTTGCGTCAATTTCATTAAACCAGTCATAAATTTCTAGAAGAAGTTGTTTATCTTCTCCTTCTAGAATTTTATGGGCACCATCGAACCAGTCAAGAAACCAGTATTCTATTCTGTAGCAGAATAGGTTAGAATCAGTAAAGAATCGAAATTCATCACCAGGACCACCAGTAGAAATCTGGTATCTGAAAAATCCCGCTCCCTCATTGTAATCTGTTCCTCCCTCTACATAATCGAAGCAAAGTCCATATTCGGTAAAATTTCCTATGTCTTCTACTTCATCATCACCTTGACAATAAGCCTTCCAAAGAAGACGTAAATCTTCTAATCTTGACTCCATTTCATAACCAACTCTTTCTAGACATGATTCTTGTTTAGTCATTTCTCAATCCTCCTTTTTGTTAGTTGTTGTCTTTTATGGCTTGTTTTATTTGATTTATTATTTTATTCCAATCTTCTTCGTCTTTTGAATCGCGCCTTGGATTACCAGATAAGGTTAGAGCTAACCGACAAGCATTAGCTAAAACTTTGTTTTGATTGTTTAGTTCCATTAGTTTAAGATTCAACTTGTCTCTTTCCATAGTTAGTTGTATTACTGTTTCATTTTCTTTCATTTCATCTTCGAAAGAATCAAATGAACCTTCTGGCATTCGCAAATACTTTTCTTTATACTTTTCCATTCGTCGTCAGTCATTTCTTTTACTCCTTTACTTTAGATTTATAGGGCAATCTTATAGATTTGTTGCTTGCCATCTCCATCAAGATAAGTTATCCTCATGGATAAGTATTTGTCATGATCACCAAAGATTAGTTCCCAATCTTGGGTGATCATGACTGGATAGGGAAGCCCTTCATTAGCTTGTTTAATGTGTGTTGTTGCAAATCTAAACTCTCTTTCTAGTTGACTTTTTGTTAGATAAATACTCATTTCTTTTCCTCCTTTTTGGTTAGTTGTTTTATAATTTAGACCTAACATTTATGAGTCTATTTATCGTTGCACACACTACTTTAAATGTTTCATCATCTGGTTGTTGTTTATTAATTGTTTGTAAATTATAGATTGCTTCTTCTATGTCCTTTGCAAATTTCTTTTTGCTTTGTTTTATTGTTTATACAGTTTTCTAATGTCCAGTTTTCGTTTTCTAATCCTTTCATTTCTCAATCCTCCATTTGCTTGATGATTTCCCCATACCTTTATTACAATAAAGGCTTTCTTCTAAGGAAATTGTCATCTTATTGCTTGGGATTATTGTACAATTTGCATTATTACAATAATTCCAATGGTCTAATGCTATTATTAAAATTAACAGCATTAGACCGATTATTATTACTTTGTTAAGTGTCATGGTTTATGTTTCCTATCAGTAAAGAACCGGAGTTTCAGTAACATACTTTAACACAATCCAATCTTGTTGATTCCACCATTTAAGGGGAGCATGGCTAAAATCAGCATTTCTAAACTTGTAAATCCAGCCTACCTGGACCGTTTCATTTGTGTTGATATAATCCATATACATTGCTTCTCTTTTATGTCCTTTATATTTTTCCTCTATAAAGGTTAGTGCCTCTTCTTTGGTCTGAAATCTTTTATTCTCCTCATCAAAACTACTATAATCAGAGGAGAATGAATCAGCACCGAGTGATGTTATGTTTACTTCCCAATGATGACTTGACTTGATTTCATTTTCCATCTTTCTTTTCCTCCAATTTTTCTATTCTTTTTCTTACTCCATCGGTGTCCCATGCTACTAAAAGGGCGATAAAAAGAGTAACCCATGTCATAACATCCGTTATTTGTGTATACGCATCCATTTTTTCAATCCTCTCTTTCCTTTGTTTACAGGTTATTCTCCAAGTATTTTCTAGCTGTTGCTAATTCTCTTTTAAATATTTCCTCATTTACTTTTCTCCTTTCTTTATAATCAATCTTTATTCCATCTATATTATTTTTATCTGTAGGGTCAATCAAATGCCAAGAATTAAATTTGAAATTATAGACGGCTACTTGCATATGTCCAGTGGGGAGTAACATTAAATCATATCTAGTAAATCCGGTTTGCTTGAAAGCGAGATAAGACATTAATCCATTATTTCTGTAAAATTGAACTAGTAAGGCTGTTTTGTTGCTACAATCAAATTCTCCTACTACATGGGGTAGATTTTCAATTCTTTTGACTTCTTTTGGATAGGGTATCCAATTATCATTATCAACTTTTATTTGTCCTGCTGTAGAACAGGCTGACAAAGCAAAGATTAAAGCGAATGTTTTTAATAGTTTAATCATTTTCTTTCTCCTTAATTTATAGATTAACCTTCCACCATACCCTAGAAAATAAATCTCTAGGGTATAATAGAGAGTCAATCCTCCTTAATTTCTAGATAAACAAATCCTTGTTCGCTTTCCCAAAGATTTATTTTCATTCCTTCGTATTCTTCTAACTCTGGGAATTCCTCAATGTCATCTTGAGTTATAGAAAATATGGAGATAAGTTCTCCATTATCTTCTATTTCATCATCAGAGCATCCATTTAGCCATAGATCATAATAGTACGGAGCATAAATCATTTCCCCTTCAAATTTTCCTGGAGAAACGATTATACCATACTCATTAATATCATAGCTTTCTTCTATTTCTTGTCTAGTCATTTCTCAATCCTCCTCTTTATTGTGTATTAGTTGTATCTTTTATTGCTTGTTTTATTTGTTTAAGTGGCATTGTTTTTAGCTTCAAATTTTTCTGCCGCTTTTTGTATGCTTCTTTCTATGGTAATTGGTTCAAATAGTATTTCAATGTCTCCAGATTCTAGTATCTTAATTTTAGAGTAGTAGTTATTACGCCTTGCTATTTCCGTTAGTTCATTAATAATCCTTGCGCTCATTTCTCAATACTCCTCTTTATTGTGTGTTAGTTATTTTTCTTAATGCCGTATCAATTTGGTCGTCTTTTAGGTAAAGATATAGAGTTTTGTTTATAAATTGACTTATGTTTGCTTTCCACAACAAATCCCATCTGAATGTTGCCATGCTTAATCTATAATTTTTGTATTTTTTCATCATGTCTTTGGTATTTTCACCTGTATCATTTATGCTTTTTTCCAAAAAATCATAGTGTTCTTGAATCATTTTCATTTCTCAATCCTCCTCTTTAATGTTTGGGTTATTTTCTTTTTCTATTCCTAACAAATACCTAAGACTCTTTTCTGCATACTTTACTAGCTTAACTAATTCTTTACTTGTCAAGTCTCTAGATTTTTCAATATAAATATTGATATACTTACAGCATTTTATTAAGGTTTTATCATCTAATTCAAAATAAACAGATAGAAATAATGCTATTAATTCAGCTACTATCTCTTCTTTACATTTTCTTTTTTCAGTTGTTATTAAATAGTTTGGATAATTTACTAAATAAGCCCGATTAAGTCTTTTTTTATGTCCAGTTGAATGTCCTATTTCATGAAATAGGATTGAATAGTAAATATCCATGCTTTTAAACCAAGATGGGTGAAATAGATTAATTATATCAGTTTCAATATTATAGCTATTAGAAAACTCTAATTTGTGAGGCTTAATTTGTAGTATATAAAATCTTTTATTCGGTTTATCAGGTAGATAGGAAATAAAATCATCAATCATTATGTTACGTTCAAACTTAGTATTCGGCTCATGTCTATAATGATCTGTACTAAAAAATTCAGCTTGATTAACTTCTTTTAATAGATTCAAGGCTTTATCGGATATTTGTTTTATATCAATCATCATTTAATCCCCAGCATTATCCTAGAATGAATTACTCTAGGATAATAATTGAGACTAATCTCTTTGATTTGGTTCAGGAATTCCAAAGATTCCTACTAGATAATTATCTTTGACGGTTCCTACTAATTGCCAAGTTATTTCATCCGGCCTATTTGGTCCGTTTAATACACATAACCCATCAGGAATTTCCCGGAAAATAGGACCGAATCTTTGGCATTTAATTTTTTCCCCTTGAGAAAACGCCTTGATTATGTCTGCTTTAGTCTTGAAGTTTTTTTCACAATAATTCATTTTCTTTCCCCTTTTCTTTCTAGGTGTTTATATTCCTTCAATCATAACTTGATGATAGAGTTTTTGATTTTCTTGATGTGCTTTTATGCAATCACGCATGAAAGACTTTCTATCTTTTTTGTTTATTGCCCAATATGTTCTTTTTTTCTTTCTTAATTTGGTTATAACATGATAGATCACTTGTCTATTAGACAAGCTAACACAACAATCTCGATTTACAATTCTTTCTATCATTGGATTCATTTTCTTTCCCCTTTTCTTTCTAGATGTTTTATTCAATCAATCAATTATTTCTTTTAAAATCAATCAGTTATATCAATCAAAAGTAATCATCATCATATTATTAAAAAATCATCATCATCATATCATCATCATGTTTTAGGGATGGTGTGAATGACCCTTCTCATGTGAATAGTCATTCACTGTGAATTTCCTTTCACAGTATAGGTTTTATGCACCCCGCATATTTTTTATACACCCCCATGTATAAAGTTTATACACCAATTTTTCCCCTCTTTTTTGTTTTTTGGCTTGCTTTTTGTGATAGCAATTTTTAAGCCAAAATTTGGTTTTTCTCATTTTTTCTCAAAATATTTTCCCCTTTTTCCGGGCTTAATAATTTTTATTACGTCAACTTCCTTCATTTTTACCTTCGCCGTAGATCGATTTTTTTCCTTACAACTTTTTAAAAGTGGATATTCACCATATGCTATTTGAAAAAATCGCCTTTCAATTTTTCCCTAAGTCAAAAAATTTGCTCCCAACTTTTACCTATCCCGAAAAAAAATTTTTTAAAGCCTATGCTAAGTGGTATGCTCGATTATTTTAATAATTTTTATTATGTCAACTTTACTTTGTTTTTTGAAAATAGCCCCTAGTCTCAAAACTAGGGGCTATATCGGCCTTAGCCTTGAAATTCAGGATAAAGCCGCCGGATTAGGGCAGTCACAATAAGGGCCTTGACCCAGTCGGTGTTGTCAATCCAGTATGAGGTGTTTGCTAAGGTGTAATCTTGATTCCACTTGTTAGTCATTTTCTGATCTCCCCTTGTTCTATGGATTAGTCGGTTTTTCTTTCTTTTAAGACTAAGCCCTTTACTTTTTAGTTTGGTTGATAGGTCAAAATTGATTGAATAAGACGACCCATAGTCACGGCTGCAAAATTTTCGGTCCTTTTGTAAGCCGGGATTTGCTCATCTTGACAGGTCCGCTCAAGGTTAGGTAAGTGTCTTTTCAATGCTTCTACGGTCGCGTGGTAGTTTTCAAGCTTTTGATTGTCGGTCATTGTTTAATCTCCTTTTTCTTTTAAAGGTTTATACGGTTTAACGTCCCAAGATAGCCTACAAGGCCGATTAAAACCTTGTAGACTATGTTAGGCGTCAAGCCGGGTCTACGTCACTGCTATGCTTGCCCAGATACGTTTCAAGATCGACCATAATCGAGGCAAGGTGATTGATTCTGATATCGTATAGCTTCTCTGCCTCGATACCATGCTCACCGTCGATTAGAAGCGACTCCGCCTCTGCCAAAGCTGCCTTGGCCCTTTGGATTTGTGTACAGGCTTTGCGGACCGGCCTGTACTTCCCCTTTTCTGTTTCCTCCACTTCGGCAAGCTTGATTTTCGCTTCTAGCTCTGCCTGCCTCTTTTTCAGGATTTCGACCTTAGTCATGTTTTTACGTTCCATTTTGACTTGTTCCTTTTCCTGATCTGACATTTTCTTTCTGCCCCTTGCCATTTCTATTCTCCTATCTTCTAAGGTTACTAATCGAACCAATTAAATAAGTTATTAAAAAATAAAGGTAGAAAAAAATAATTGAATAAAATAATTGACTATGATGTTTTTATACTTGCTCCAAGGATTAATCCGGTTAGGAATGTCCTAGCCTCTTTTATGCCCAAGGCAGTATATAACCTACCATCTCCAAAGTAGTCCTGCCCTACTTTATCGAAAAAACCATATCGAGTTATACCATCCCCAGGAGACCAAGTATCTATTGACCATCCTACCTTGTTAGCTGCTGATTGCATATCTCGTAGATTCATTGTCTTCACTCCCCTTTGCTTTTGAGTTAATAGATATATCCACCAAATACCAGACCAACGATACCAGCCCAGAGTAGGCAGATATACAGACCGGTCTTGATAACCGGCCTATATTTCCGGTCTACCGCTTTAGTCCTATGGCCAGGATTGAGGTTGTTTATTTCTTGTTCTAGCTCCAATGACCGATTGATTAGATTCTGTAATGTCCTATCCATAATCCTATCCCTCCCCTGTCTAAAGGTTTATCCTTAACTGTAACCTACCATCCTAAAAACACCTTGTCAAGCTTTATTTTCATTTTTTTCCCCTCCATAACCCCTTGATATACTTGACTTTATACGATTTATTGGATTAGCCTCGTTTTTCTTTGGCCTGGGCCTAAACTTTTTTATTAGTTACATTATAGCTGTTTTATAGCTTAGATAACCAATGGTGAGGCAAGGGTTGCCTTGTTATCGTCCATCCTAGGCAATCCTAGGCGTACTTACAATATAGCTGTTTTATAGCTTATAGTTGTTTTATAGTTACTTTATAGCTATGATATGCTTTTCCGATTCTAAGGTGATGTAGGCGATTCTAAGCGATTGAGTATTTTCTATAATTTAATAGGTAAAAAACAAATAATATGATATAATGGGAAACTAAAACTTTTTTACCGCATATGGAGTTTTTTATTTTAAAAATGTACTTAGTCCTTATATCTCAATATAGCTAACAATATCTCCATATAGCTTCATATAGCTATACAATAGGCATATGATATGTCCTGATATAACAGAGTAGGTATATATACCATGTCAAAGAAAGCATATATTGATTATCGCCAAAAGATAAAAAATTAAGGTTAACATAAGTATATGTTTTGATATACGTTATGTTAAAATATGATATATCGCTTTTTTAGTCAATTTTACCCTATAAGATAAAAACCATAGCAAGGCTAGGGTAAAAATTACTTTCGATTCTAGGCTTTAAATTTGCCTGTAATATAATGAATTGGTACTATTCCTGCAAGACCACTAGCACGTTTTATACCATTTTACAGTTTTATAC
>Ga0180009_10003185_pt1 | contig 18824 bp, 16 predicted proteins | sample OS_PC_MetaG_FD_123537 | JGI IMG/M metagenome (GOLD analysis project Ga0180009, IMG submission 123537) | Groundwater microbial communities from the Aspo Hard Rock Laboratory (HRL) deep subsurface site, Sweden - OS_PC_MetaG | ecosystem: Environmental > Aquatic > Deep subsurface > Groundwater...
AGAGGTTATCCTGTCCATTGCGGCGGACCTCCTGCATGGTCTCGGGTGTCAACTCAGCCCCAAGATCGCAGAAAGTCCGCCGTTTTTCGATCCCCTTTTGTTGATCTGGCTCGAGCTGCACCCTTTTCAATTGAGTAGATGAGCGAGTATCGGAACTTCGTGAGGAGACGCTTCCGGATTCCAGGTTGGATCTCTTCAGCCGCTTCTGGAAACTGTGCGATGAGGCTTTCAGCCCTTTGGACTTCGGCAAAGAACCGGTGCCCCAGACGTTCTGCTTGGCGTTCGAGGTAGCCGATCTCGTTGAGTAACTCGTCCTCGGCTGCCTCATGGTACTTGACCGATATCATCGGACAAGCCGTTCGGCCTTTTCGTGGACCTCTTCTGCTTCAATGGCTTTCGCGCGGCCCGCGCGATACGCTTCCAAGCGCCTTTGCGCTTCCTCTGCCCAAAGACGCTCCGCCTCCTCCTCGCTCAGATCCTCGAGGCTGGCCAAGAGCCGCTCAGCAATGGTTGCACGAGCACGAATGTCTAGGCTCAGGACGCTTCTTAGAACTTTCGCCAGATCTGACATATTGACCTCCGTTTGCATACTATCCTGCACTCAAAATCTTGGTGCCTAACGGCTGGGGCTGTGCCGCCACGGGACCCGGAACCACGATCTCATCACCGGCCAGGCGCAGCAGATCGAGAAGCCCCCCCTCGCCAGGAAGATGAGAGGCGAGGCATTGTCCGCCTTGCCTCTCAGGCACGATCCAGCTCCCCCCGGTCCAGGCCGGCCACCTGAGCAGCCTGCTCCTGGGAGATCTGGCCGGTGCTGTACCAGTGAATGGCGGCGGCCAGCCGGAGCTCGCGCGCGAACTCCTCCGGCGATCTCCTGAGGGCCGAGAAGATCTCGTCGGGCAGCTGCATGGTGATCGTGGTCATGGTCATGGCTCGCTCCAGGCCTGTTTCATTCTACACGGTCACCACGCCGAGGAGCAGCCCCCATGAGGGGCCGTTTCGAGGGCAAGGTGTAAAGCGGGCGTCCTGTCCATCTGTCTACTTGTGGTAGAGGATCACGGCACGGTCGCCGACGGCGAAGTAGCCGTCGCCGGCCTTGCCCCAGATGCCGTACAGGTCAAAGGGGGTGGTGGAGGCCTCGGTGGTCCAGGTGGTGCCGTTGTAGTGGATGATGGTGCCGGCCTTGCCCACGGCGCGGACGTTGGTGCTGCTTGTCCCCCAGACGCCCTGGAGGTCGTTGGCGGTCACGGCAGTGTGTGGGGACCATGCGGTGCCGTTGTAGTGCAGGACCGTGCCGGTGGCGCCGACGGTGAAGACGTCGGAGTTGGCCGTGCCCCAGACGGAGTAGAGATGGTTGGTGGTGCCGGAGGTCTGGGGGTTCCAGGTGGAGCCATCATAGTAGACGATGGTGCCGGTGTTGCCGACGACGAACATGTCGCCCCAGCCGGTGGCCCAGATGTCCCAAGGTCCACTGGCGGGGGAGTAAGAAGTTGTGATTCCAGAACCACAGTTCCCCCCTGTCCAATGCCGGACTTGATTGAGGTATGGGGCGACCAGATCAATGTCGGTAGCACTTGTTGCCCATACCTTACTTCCATAGGTAGCGGTACAATTGGTCCAGAAGCTGCCATTGTAGTATTGTCCGAAACTAACAAAAAAATCAGCGGCAACATAGACGTGACTGCTGTCCAACACGAATACGCCAGAGGCAGCACCGAGTACCTTTGTTCGAGACCACGAGATGCCATCATAGTCATGAGCCCATGCACCGCCCACGGCATAGACGGTTGAAAACCCCGCGCCATGCACGTCTGAAAGAATGGAGTAATCCCCGTCCATGATAGTGCTCCAAGTACACGTCGACTTCAGCTGCAGGATCACTCCATACTCTCCGGCGTTGAACGAGTCGCACGATCCCGCACCACCCAGTGCGTAGACAGCCCTGGTCGTCCCAGAGCTCTCCGTACTCCAGCTCGTCCCGTTGTACGTGATCCTCGTCCCGCTGATGCCGACCGCGTAGATGTTGCTCGCTCCCGAGCCCCAGATGGCGTACAGCGTGTTGCCTGTCGGGCTGGTGGGCTTTGACCACGACGTGCCGTTGTACTTGAGGATCACACCGCTATTGCCCACGGCGTAGACGTTGTTCGATGCCGAGCCCCAGATCCCGTACAGCGTATACAGGTAGTTCGGCTGCGTGCTCCAGGCCGTGCCGTTGTAGTGCAACGTGATCCCGCCCTCGCCCACCGCGAAGACGTCGCTGCCACTCGTGCCCCATACCGCGTAGAGGTGCTTGCTCGTCCCCGACGTGTGCGCTGTCCAGCTCGTCCCATTGTAGTAGAGGATCGTCCCGCTCTCGCCCACCGCGAACACGCTGCTCGAGCTGCTGCCCCAGACGCCCCGCAGGTTGTTGGTGGTCCCGGAGGTCATCGCGTTCCACGTGTTCGAGCCGTTGTGCCGCAGGATGGTGCCGCCTTCCCCCACCGCGAAGGCGTCGGTCGCGCTGGGCGCCCAGACCGAGCGCAGGTTCTTGTCCGTCGCGGCCTGGCTGGTCCACTTGGCCCCGTTGTAGTGCAGGATGGCCCCGGACTCGCCGACGAGGAGCACCTTGCCCGCGGCATAGGACGACGCGCCGTAGAGGTGGTAGGCCGGCAGCGGGTTGGACCAGCACCAGCCGTCGGCGTTCTCCGGGCCGGCGCAGTGGCCGGACTGGGCAGTGGAGCACCCCGAGGTGTCGAAGGTGCAGTCGCTGTTGCAGCCCAGGGCTCCCGCGTCGAACCCCTGCGTCACGCAGGTCTGCCCGCCGAGCAGGCCGCCGTCGCACTGCTCGGCGGTGTCCAGGGCGCCGTTGCCGCAGTTGTGGCACTTGGAGGTATCAAAGGTGCAGCCGCCGGAGCACGCCAGGGTCCCGGCGTAGTAGCCCAGGCCGGCGCAGGTCTGCCCCCCCAGCGCTCCGCCATCGCACTGCTCCGTCGGGCCATTGATCAACCCATCCCCGCACTTGTAGCAGCTCGACGTGTCGAACTGGCAGGTGGACGAGCAGACCAGCGTCCCTCCCGCAAACCCCTGGGTGACACAGTTCTTCCCGCCAAGCTGGGTGCCGTCGCAGTCCTCGGCGCCGTTGATCACGCCGTCGCCGCAGTCGTAGCAGCCGGTCGTGACGTACCCCGTGCAGTCGCTCTTGCAGGTCAGGGTCCCGCCGTCGAACCCCTGAGTGACGCAGGTCTTGCCGCCGAGCGCCGTGCCGTCGCAGACGTCGGTGCCGTTGATAGCGCCATCGCCGCACTTGTAGCACCCTGCCGTATCAAACAGGCAGGCGATCGTGCAGCCCAGCGTCCCGCCGTCGAAACCCTGGGTGATGCAGGTCTGCCCGCCCAGGACGCCGATGTCGCACTGCTCGCTGCCGTTGATCGCGCCGTCCCCGCACTTGTAACAGGCCGAGGTATCAAACGAGCAGTCGGTCTTGCACGCGAGGCTCCCGCCGTCGAACCCCGCCGTCGCGCAGGTGGCGCCGGCGAGGTCTGCCTGGTCGCACTGCTCGAGGCCGTTCTTCTTCGCGTCCCCGCACTTGTAGCAGGCCGAGGTGTCCAGGATGCAGCCCGCCGTGCAGCTCAGCGTGCCTCCGTCGAACCCCAGCGACAGGCACGTGGCCACGCCGATGTCCGTCCCGTCGCACTGGTCGGTCCCGTTCTTGACGCCATCGCCGCAGGAGGGACCCGCATCCGGCGTCGCGTCCGGGCCTGTGTCGGGCGTCGCATCCGGCCCGGCGTCCGGTCCGATGTCTGGCCCCGCGTCGGGCTTGGCGTCCGGTGCCAGGTCGGGCAAGGTATCCGCTCCCAGGTCCGGCGTCCCCAGGTCAACCCCGACCTCCATGCCACCCTCGACCGGCCGCAGATCCCCCGGCCCCGCGTCCCCCGGACCCGCGTCCGGCTCCACCTCCCCCGTGCACTTCCCGGCCTGACACGACCCGCTCGCACACTCCTCGTCGTTCCGGCACACGGACCCACCCACCTTGGTCCCCGGCACGCACTTGCCACTGCTACAGACGAAGCTCTTGCACTCGCCATCGCCGGTGCACGTCTCGTCGTTCTTCTTCGGGCTCGCCGACGCGCACACCCCGGAGTGGCAGATGTTGTCTGCACAGTCATCGTTGGTGGTGCAGGGATCGTTGACCGGCTTCTTCTTGCCGTCGTCGTCGTCCCCGCAACCAGCGGCCAGCAGCGCTCCACAGATAGCAGTCAGTGCCAGAAACCGTCGCAACATCTCCTCCTCCTCTTTCTTTCCGCTACCGTCAAAATCGAAAAATCAAAAGGCGATCGTGATGGATGTGTCCTTGTGCTGGGGGATCCACCCCCCTGACGTGGCGAAGCAGCCCGTGGGGACCATGCACGGCAGGCAGATCGCCGCGCCGCAGCCGCTACCACCGCTGCAGTCGGTCCCATCGGACTTGTTTTTGGGGAAGACCAGCTTGTAGACCGTGGTCTTGTTGTTGTGGAGGAATAGATCGTCATACCCTCCGGAGCACGACTGCGTGTCCTTGGTGTAGAGGTGCAGCACGTCGCCCACGCAGGCCGAGAAGGACACGGGCGCGATCGTGCCGCCCGTCGTCGACGGGCCGAAGATCTTCTTGCCGTTGAGTAGCACCTGGTCCAGGACGTCGTCGACGCTGAGCGAGGTCGAGACGCTGGGTCCGCCCGACAGCGTGTAGGAGGAGGCGCAGGCGGTGTCCGAGCCTGGCGGGGCATCGGCGCTCTTCGTGTCCGCGGCGCCGTCGGCTGGCGCGTCGCTCGCAGGGGCGTCGAACCCCGCGTCCAGCCCGGCGTCCGCGGCGGCTGCGTCGGGCGGCAGCGAGCCATCCGGGGCGGGTCCGCCTGGCTCCGGCACGCATCGAAACCCAATCTCCGGCCGCGCCGCCGACTCCCGCCGGCGGACGAACAGACGATGAAAGCAACGGCTGTGCAGGTAGCTCCCGCCCCGCACCACCCCCTCGGTCGGGTTTCCCCCCTGCACTGAGTAAGTGCCGGCCCCGCAGATCACCAGTCGGTCCGGCTGGCAGGACTTGGCGCAGCGGTCCCCGTCCTGCACGCAGTCCGCGCAAGCGTCCCCCTTGGTCTGGCAGGCCTCGGCATAGCCCTTCCCACCCTCGCAGTAGGCAAAGCGGCTCCAGTCGTCCAGCACCCACTCCGAGACATTCGAGGCCATGTTCCGGACCTTGTGGTAGGTCATGTCCGCGTCCGAGTAGCCCACCGGCAGGGGCGTCTCGGAGCACCCCCGGGAGACCAGGTACAGGGAGCTGCCCCGCGTGCAGTTGGGCGCGGCGTCTCCCTTCCAGGGGTAGGTCCGGAGCTCGTTGCCGGCGCCGAGCCGCGCCGCCCGCTCCCACTGCGCCTCGGAGGGGAGCTTCAGGCCCAGGGAGGCGCAGTAGGCCTCGGCCTGCTTCCGGGTGACCCAGACCACCGGGGAGGCGTCGTAGTCCGGGTTGCCGAAGTAGCGAATGGTGCCCACCTCGTCGAAGGCCGGAGGCGTGCAGTCTCCCAGCTCCACGCAGTGGGCGTACTGGGCGTTCGTGACCTCGTGCTCCTCGATCTCGAAGGCCGGCACCGTGGCCGTGGCGGCCGGCACCCAGGTCAGGTCGTCGATCCACAGCAAGGGGTCGAGCTGCTTGCCCGAGTCGCAGTGCTCGATGTCCGGGGTCGTGGCGTCCCCGCACTTGAGCTCCGAGGAGCCGAGGGTGAACGTACCGCCCGGGATCTTGATCAGGGCGGTCGGTGCGGGCGGCTCCTTGCCCGTGGAGCAGGCAGCAACCAGCATCAGGCCCGGCAGCACGTGGGTGAGGTAACGCCGCATGATAGCCCCTGTCAGAAGCACAACCGGCCCACCGCCGCCACGCCCCCCGGCAGCGGCACGACCGTCGCGGCTGACGTGGCGGGGCTGTCGACCTTTCCGCTGCGCAGGTACAGCACCAGGCTGGTCGCCGCGAGCGCGCCAAAGGCCCCAGCCAGGACATGGCCGAGGATCTCCATCTTCCGGTCAGCTCTGAAGGCCGGAGTGTCGTTGTAGTGCTCGTTCGCCTTCTGCATGTACACGAAGGCCATGGCCTCGCCCCCGCCGGCCAGAGCGACGCTCGTCAGGGTGCTGGCCAGCCAGAAGGTGCTCCTGCCCGGAACGGGCCGGAGCGAGACCACCACGGTCTTGTCCCACCCGGGCTGCAGCTCGATCGTCTGGCTCCAGGTGAGGTATCCCTCCGCCTCCACCCGCACCGCTCGCTTTCCCGGTTGGACCTCGATGGGGTGGGTCACAGGAGCCACGGCCCTTGGCTCGTCGTCCACCAGCACCTGGGCGCGGGCCACCTTCAGCCCCTCGACCCTGATGCGGGCCATCCTGGGCCGCGTCACGGAGGCCTTGGCGCTGGACGGTCTCTGGCGCGCGCGGGCCTCCTTCCTGAGCTGCTCCAGTTTGCGCTGCTGCTCCCTCTCGCGGATGGTCGCCTTGAGCCTGGTGATCTGCTGCTTCACGTCGTCCAGGTAGGGCGAGGGCTTGCCCGGGTTCGCTCGCTCCCAGTCGGACAGATACAGCTCGTAGAAGAAGAGCGCCTTGTCGGGTTTGTCCAGGAAGCGGTAGCACTGGGCGATGTTGAGGATGATGCCGGGCCTGTGGGCCAGCTTCAGCGCGGCCTGGTAGTGCCCGAGCGCCTTGTCGAAGTTGCCCAGGCGGTACTCGGTCTCGCCCTGGTCGAACAGCTTCCTCGCCCGGGCCAGCGAGCCCTCGTCATCCGCCCGGGCCGCGGTGGAAAGCTGCAGCACAGCCACGAGCATCAGTGTCAACCTGCGCATCATTCGCTTCCTCGGCGGTGGTTCAGGATCCTCGGAGCTCCTGATTGCATGGACCATGCCGCCACGATCCTCGAGGAACAACGAGGGACCTCGTGGAGAAGAACGGATGTGATCGCGCGACACGTCTCGCTCGATCGCATCAACGGGGCAGGGCCATCCTCGACGCCGCCGAGAAGATCCTGGTCCTGGCAGGCTCCCCCATGGCTCATGGTCAAAACTCCGACGTACCGGCGCCGAGATTCTTCTTCTTCGGTGTGACCGGCTTGGCGGGTGGAGCCACGGGAGCCGGGGCCGGGCTCGGGGCAACAGGGGCTTTCGGCTCGACCCTGGCCGTGACCGGGGTGTTGTTGGCTTTCGTGGGCGGCGCCTTGGCGGCTGCCCCCTTGGTCGGGGCTGTCTTCGGCACCCGAGGAGAGTGCTTCCTTGCTCCTGGCCGTGGCCGGAGCTTCACCTGCACGGTCTGGTCAGCTGCCAGGGCCAGATCCCTGGAGAAGACCCCCGCGCGACCGGTCACCTCGAGGTGACCGGTCCTCCCAGATCGGGGCACGGTGAACGGGTTGTCCGTGACAGCCTTGCCATCCAGAGTGACGCTGCCGCCCGGAGGCAGGCCCACCAGCCGGACCGTTACCTGCCCGGGCCGTGGGCCGAGATCCCGGTGGGTTCTGGCCGCCACCGGGAGGGACGCAGGCTTGGATGGCGGGCCGGGGCTGGACGGCTGTTGCGCCGCCACGTTCGATGGCTTCGATGGTCCTGGTCGTCCTGATGTGTGGTCGGCCTCCTGGCGCGTCGCGAGGTAGACGGCTGGAAGGGCGATCCCGACCACGGCCAAGCCTGCGACGGCGAACAGCACCCGCCTGCCTCGTCTCGGTCGAAATGGGACACCCTCGACCTTCTCGCCGGTGCTTGCCCCGAGGGTAGTCAGGTGTCCCGGCATGCTGGTGGCGCTGACGGTCGGGGGCACGGGCGCCGCCCCGGATAGGGTGGTCTTCAGCGGAGCGTAGGACTGGACATCGAGCCCGGCTGCTATGGTCAGGGCCTGACTGAGCTGGGCGACGCTTTCGAACCGGTGGTCCGGATCCTTGCACATCGCCTGCCGAACGACCTCGGAGACCGGGACAGGGACATCCGGGCTCACCTCGTGCACCGGATCAGGATGGCCATGGACGATCTGATACATCACCGCCGGCAGGGAGTCGCCGCTGAAGGCGTCCCTGCCGGTGAGGAGCCGATACATGATGGCCCCCAGGGCGAACACGTCCGTGCGGGCGTCGGCCTCCGCGGCGCGGCCCAGCGCCTGCTCGGGCGCCATGTAGAACGGGGTTCCTAGGTAGGACTGGGTCTGGGTCACGATGCTGTGAGAGCCCCGGATCTTGGAGATGCCGAAGTCCAGCACCTTGGGGAAGTCCGTGCGCTCGCCGAAGCGGCAGAGGAAGATGTTCTGCGGCTTCAGGTCCCGGTGGACGACTCCCTTTTCGTGGGCCGCCTGCAGAGCCGAGGCGACCTCGCGGACCAGCAGCACGACGTGCTCGACGTCCAGCCGCCTCTGGCGCCGGAGGAGGGCATCGAGGTCCTCGCCCTCGAGGTACTCCATGACCATGTAGGGCAGGCCATCCTCGGTGTGATCAAAGTCATGAACCTCGATGATGTGAGGGTGGCCCAGCTCGCTGGTGATCTCGGCCTCGCGCCGGAATCGGCGGTAGGCCTCCTCGTTGGCGGATATCTCCCGGTGCAGGGTCTTGATCGCGACCTTCTTGCGCAGGCGGGTGTGCTCGGCCAGGTAGACCGCCCCCATGCCGCCCTCGCCGATCTTGCGGACGAGACGGTACGAGCCGGCCAGCACGCGTCCGATCAGCGGATCTTCCCCCATGCTCCCCCTGCCTCTGCTCCCTTGTCTTTCTGGAAGGCGGTATCGACGTGAACAGGTGGCCGAACCAGCCCCAAGTGGGCGATCTCATGCACCCCACAACCGGTCAGATGGTAATCCATCTGCTAACCCCTGCTCCGCTCTGCCCTGCCCTGCGCACGACGCGAAGTGCAGGTTACCACGTTCGCCGGGACCGAAGCACGCCCCAAAAAAACACGCGCCGGGATCTGGCCGCCGCTTCTTGCGCCCCCTGACACCCTGCCACTTGACCTCAACGCTCCTCGCGCCGTACTGCAAGTGCAAGCCCACCGCCCACAACAGAGACCACAAGGGCGCCCACGCCGCCAAGGATGAGATGTCCCGATGCTTCCCGCGTGCCGATGCTGAGCAGCATCACCCGCTTCTCGACGTCCTTCCTCTCGATGGTGGACACCACCGAGTCCACCCTGTGCTGCCCCAGACCGAACCCGAGCGCCCCGCATGCAAGGACGGCCACGGCGAACGCCGCGGCAACGCTTCCCGGCCGTTTGATTTTTCGCCCAACCGTGGCGGTCACCGCCAGGCCGGCCAGGATCAGGGCCAGCGCCAGGTACCCCACGAACCCGCAGTGGCTGAAGAACTCGAACATTGTCTTTATTCCTTTCCCTTTTCCCTGTCTTCTGTGTCTTTCCTGTCTTCCCGATTTCCGTCTATCACTCCTGCGACTTGTGCATTCCAAGCGCGAGCTCCAGCTTCTCGCGCAGCTTCTCCATCTTGTCCGGGCACTTCTTCTTGAGCGGCTCAATGGTCGCGGAGATGTCCTCCCCGAGCGGCGTGAAGAGCCTCTTGGTTTTCTGCTTCAGCGTGGCGCGCTCCTCCTTGGTCATCGGTGGGTCGAGCGCCTTCATGATCTTGGTCATCCGGTCAATGTCCCCCCTGGCCATGTGCTCGCTGACCGCTTGCTCCAGCTTCGCGCAGTCGTTGCCGGTCTGCTTGACGATCTTCCAGACCGCCACGAAGTTGATCGAGAAGTCCATGACCACGTGGTACATGGTCTTGTACTTCTCTGCGTGACACGGCGGGCATTCGGCGACCTTGGGAGGCGCGCCTTGCCGTGCTGCCTCATTGGCCTTTGGCTGTTCCTTGGCGCAAGCAGCGGCGCCGATGGCAAACATGATGGTGATCAGCAACACAGGCTTCCTTGTCATTGTCTCCCGCCCTTCCTTCTGTCGGTGACGGGCTCGCTTGCCACGGCGACCACCGCGGCAAGCTCACCACGAGGAACGACACTGCTCCATGCTCGAGAACCTGAGCTTCCCCGAGGCAGCCGGCGTTGCTCAGACAGGCGCAGTACTGGTTGACGCAGCTCTGGTAGAGCTCGGGCCGCGTCACGTCCCAGCATCCATCACGGCTCGCGGCGCAGTCGATGATCGTGGTCTGGCACTGGCTGCTCTCACCAGCATCGTCGGAGCAGGAAGCTGTGATCGAGAGCCCGACGGCAACCAGCACGGCCAGGACAACCAATAACGAACGCCGATCTGCGACGGGCGCGGTGGCCGTCGCGCGATCCTGATCCATCCCATGCCCCTGGAGGGTAGCAGGGAGCTTCGCTCCAGTCTGTCCCCTGAACAGGGGACGCCGGGTGCTGCTTCTGCCATGTTCCTCGCGGCTTCGCGGCCTCGTTTGATCCACCACGACCGCAACACGCAGCGATGGGATCTGCTCGATCGACGGATGGCACGGCCGCTGCAACTACCTCGCTCTGACCGAAACGAACCATGGCTGGGATCCCGGTCCTGTGGCGCCGACGGAGGGGAGCAGAGATGGCCGACCTGAGACCAGAGCTCGAGCGGCGCACCCGACGGGCAGGTCTGTCGCCCCGGCAGTCCCAGGTGGCGCTGCTGGCGATCCAGGGCTACTCCATCGCCAACATCGCGGCCCGGCTCGGGGTCAAGGAGAGCACGGTCCAGACCCACCTGAAGCGCATCTACCGCCGGCTTCAGGTGTCGAGCCGCGCCGAGCTTGCCTACCGCCTGCTCGCATGGCGCGACTCCGACGACTGACGAGCGGCGCTCGGGCCTGCAGCCGTCCTCGATAGACGGCTCAGGAGATGGGCCAGGCCTCGCGTCCCAGGGCGGGTCCGGGCGTCACTCCCGGTAGGATGGAACGTCGATACCGAAGCCCTTGGCCCGGCGGTAGAGCTGGCTGCGGCTGATCCCCAGCTGCTCGGCCGCGCGCTCCACGTCCCCCGCGTGCTGGCGCAGGGCCTCGTCGAGCTGGATCGCCATCGGATCGTCGGCAAACGACCGGGCTGCCGGCGACGGCCCGGTGGTCCGCTCCCCGGCCTCGGCGTCCTCCTCCCTGGCAGGGAAGTGCTCCACCTGCAGCTCCGGGGCGTCGTGTGCCACGAGGAGCGCCCGCCGCACAGCGTTTTCGAGCTGCCGGATGTTGGACGACCACCTGCGGTAGCACAGCTCGCCCATCACGTCGACCGGCACGCTGCGGCGGCCCGCGTCGTGCTTCTCGATGAAGTGCTGGACCAGCAGCGGGATGTCCTCGGCCCGCTGACGCAGCGACGGAAGCTGGATCACGAACTCGGCGATCCGGGCGTACAGGTCCTGGCGAAACTTCCCCTCCGTCACCAGGACGCCGAGGTCCTGGTTGGTGGCGCAGACCACGCGGATGTCGACCCGGATCGCCCGCGTGCCGCCCACCGGCCGCACCCTGTGGTCCTGCAGGACGCGCAGCAGCTTTACCTGGCTCTTCAGGGACAGCTCGCCGATCTCGTCGAGGAACAGCGTTCCGCCCTCTGCCTCCCGGATCAGCCCCATCTGGTCGACCGTGGCGCCGGAGAACGCGCCCTTGACGTGACCGAACAGCTCGCTCTCGACGAGGTCGGCCGGGATGGCCCCGCAGTTGACGGGCACGAACGGGCCCTCGTGGCGAGCTCCCCTCCGGTGCAGGCGCTCGGCCGCGACTTCCTTGCCAGTGCCGGTCTCGCCGATGAGCAGGACGGTCAGATTGCCCTGGGCCGCCCGGTCCAGCAGCTCGCGCAGCTCGTCGAGCGCGGGACCCCCGACCATGCCGCCGGTCCGGACCGGGTGGGCCTGGTCGCTGGCAGCGGTGCCCTCCTTGAAGAAGCGGAAGAAGGTGTTCCCGATGCGGATCATCTCGCCGCCGTACAGCAGGCACGAGGAGGTCCGTCTGTCGTTGACAAGCACGCCGTTGGTGCTGTCGCAGTCGGCGACCTGCCAGCCTTCCCCGCTGCGGCCGACCAGGGCGTGCTTGCGAGACATCTGCTCGTCCTCGATGTAGATCCCGCAGGACTCCGAGCGCCCGATGTCCGTCTCCCCGCGCCCCAGCGCGAAGAAGCGCATTGTAGGCGGCTGGCCGAGCGGGTAGAACTGGAGCAGCCCGGCCGGATTCGCTGGCTTGCTCTTCTTGCGCGAGCGGTCGGCCTTCAGGGTTGTCTTCTCGCTCATCGCCCGGCTCCGTGGACAGATGCCATGCTAGGCAACCCCGCCGGGCAGGTCAAGGTTGTCCCCTCCTGTCCCGCCGGTGGCCGTCTCTCCACCTTTTCGTCGACGGACGGCTGCTTCGGCTTGCTCTTACCCCGTGACGTTGCGATACGATCCCTGGCACAGGATCGGGGATTGGGCACATGGACGATGACAGCTCTCTGCTCGGCACCCTCTTCGCCGGCCGGTTCCGCATCAAGTCCCTGCTCGGCACGGGAGGAATGGGCTCCGTGTTTCTGGCGCACCATGAGGTTCTGCAGCGGAAGTTCGCGATCAAGGTCATCCGCAAGGGCCTGCTGGCGGACCTCAACATCGCGGCCAGGTTCAGGCGGGAGGCGAGGGCAGCCAGCCGCATCGAGCACCCGCACATCACGTACGTGTTCGACTTCGGCCACTCCGACGAGGGGAGGCCCTACATCGCCATGGAGTATGTCGAGGGTCCTTCTCTGGCCAAGGTGCTCGCTCGCGAGGGACGGCTCCCGGTGCCGCGGGCGCTCCATGTGCTCTCGCAGATCGCAGACGCTCTGTCCGCGGCCCATGCCAGCAACGTGATCCACCGGGACCTCAAGCCCCAGAACATCGTGGTGACCACCCACCGGGGCCAGCAGGACTTTGTCAAGATCCTCGACTTCGGCCTGGCCAAGATCATCGGGGTGGCCTCCACCGGCAACCTCTCGCGGGACGGAGAGAGCTTCGGCACCCCCGAGTACATGTCCCCCGAGCAGGCCGTCGGTGGCACGGTCGATCACCGCACTGACATCTATGCCTTCGGTGCCCTGGCCTTCGAGATGCTCGTCGGCAAGGTGCCGTTTCCGTTTCAGGGCAACCTGATGCAGGTGGTCGCGGCACACGTGAACAAGCCCCCTCCCGTGCCGTCTGCGGCCAGTGGGCGCGAGGACATCCTACCGGCCCTGGACTCGCTTGTCCTGCGCTGCCTGGGCAAGAAGCCCGAGGACCGCTATCCGGATGCGGCGGCCCTTCATGCGGAGATCAGGACGCTACAGGGGGGCGCTGGTGCGACGACCGACCTTCGCAAGTCGGGCTTTCTTCTGGCCGATCTGATCGATCGCCCTCGATACCGGTCGGGCGAGCACATCGCGCTGTCAGCCACGTTGCCCCTGGCAGATGAGAGCCCACGAGAAGACCAGGCAGACCCGTGGGTCGATCCCACCGACACGGAGTGGCCCAGAGGGGTGGAGCAGCCGGATCCAGCAGGTCGACGATCCTATGCACTGGAGGAGCTGGCCTACGCCGTGCGGGACCGAGGCATCGGCTCGCCCGAGATCAGCCAGGTTCTGTCGTTCAAGCTCGAGGCCGACGATCGTGTCCTCGATCTCGAAGCCGACATTGCCGTGCTCGAGGCCCAGGCCACGGAGATCGAGATGAGGGCACGGGAACGCGAGTCGAAGCTCAGGCAGGCCCTGACGCAGCTGGAGCACGAGCGGGCCATGTTGCAGCCCGCACCCGAGGGAGTCGACCCCAACAAGACACTGCCGTGGGGCAGCAACATGAGCACGCTGGAAAGAAGCTCCCAGGGCGAGCAGCTCGAGGTCCGTGTTCGACAGATGTCCCAGAAGATCCAGCAGATCTCGCAGCAGCTGGAACGGGACCTGGCAGGTTGGCAGGAGCAGCTCGAGCACAAGCAGCGAGACCTGGAGGGCATGTACGAGGTGGTGGAGCGACACGAGGCAGAGCTCGCTGGCCTGCTCGGGCAGACCCGATCCCAGGTCATGGAGGCGGACGAGCCCGATCTCGAGCGGCTCCTCGGTCTTGCGGGGCTATGACCGGGTAGGACTCCGCCGCCCACACTGAGCGCTCCTCCTTCACCGGGGTCGCGTGCGATCACGTGCGACCAGTCGCATCCCCCTCTCGAAGCCGGAACCCTTCGCCCGCAGGACAATCCCTGTAAAAACGGCCCATTGCGGCAAGTCGCAACCCGGCACGGCCCCTGCAGTCTCCCCGGTCATGACCAAGAGAAACAGCAACCATCAAAGCAAAGCCATGAACCGAACCCCAAGCCGCACCATCCAGGTCATCGTCGCCCTGCTCGTGGCCGTACTTTTCCACGGGTTGGCCCGGGCCGAGGAGGAACGGTCCTGGGAGCCTGACTCCTTCGCCGTCCAGCTCTACGGCTCCCCCACGGTCCGTACCCGCATCTCCTACAAGGTGTTCAGCGAGAGCCTCCTGGAGCAGGTCCCCGGCAGCATGACTGGCCTGCAGGGCCCGAGCCCCGTGTTCCTCAACCACACCCGCATGGGACCTGACCTCGAGGTGGCTCTGTGGCCCGGTCACCTGAGCATCTTCGGCCAGGCGAGCTTCTCCACGGACTATGCCAAGGGGTTTGGCATCTCCGCCTCGCACAAGAGAATGGACAGCGCGCTGGGAGGCATCAAGCTCGGCGGGTCCACTCGCTATCACCACATGGCTCTCGGCGTCGGCGTGGGCACGGTCAACCTGGACAGTGACAGGTTCGCCGGCTCGGATGCCCTGGTCGTGCAGCCCTTTGCCTCGGTCCAGTTTCGTGGTGGACCCCTGGTGCTCGGCGGCACTGTCGGTCTCGCGCATGTGGCGAACCTGCAGGACATGGGGGAGTACCTGACCAGCCTGTCCTACAGCGGCCGGCTGGCGGTGAGCCTCTGCTCCTGGCTGGCGCTGCAGGGCGAGCTGTCCGGCACCACCCTGGTCCTGCAGAGCGAGTCACTGTCCGCCGGGACCGACATTCGTACGCTGCTCGACGCCCACGGCGGGCTGCGGTTCGGCTCAAAGCACTTCTCGATGGGGCTTGGCGGGGCAGTGCCGGTCAACCACAGAGATCAGCGCTACGACTTCGGCCTGCACGCCGACATGAGCGTCGTGTTTTGATGCGCGAGAGCCTCGAGGACCTGGTCGACGTGCTGGAAACCCCATGGTGTGCAGGTGTGTACACGTGGTGCCGTGCAGCTTCGTGCATGGCTCTTGTGCAGGATCCTGCACAGGCATGGCCCTCCGTCTGTTCTGGACGAGGTTCACGATGGGATCGAGGCCATGTCTCGAGCCCCTGGATCTGGCACCCCAAGTGCATCGAGGGGGGGGAGGAGGTTGCCAATGACGCAGAATGTACGCAGCTGGGTCGTTTCCTGCATCCTGCGCGACGTGACCGAGCGGAGGCGAGCGCAAGAGGCCCTTGCTCTGTCCGAGCAAAGGCTTGAGAGCATCATCGCTTCGGCACCGGTCGGCGTGCACTTGTACGAGCTGGATGCCGACGGACGGCTGGTGCTAACAGCCGCGAACCCGGCTGCTGACACGATTCTCGGCGTTGACAGCAGCCAGCTCATCGGGCTTGAGATCGAGGAGGCTTTCCCCAGCCTGGCTTCGACCGAGCTACCGGAGCGCTACCGGCGGACAGCGGTGACCGGGAAGCCCTGGTGCGCCGAGCACACCGCGTACGACAATTGCCAGGTTGTTGGCGTGCATCAAGTGCATGCTTTCCGGATCTCACCGGGCCGTATCGCGGTCTTCTTTGAGGATCTGACTGCAAGAAACCAGGCAGAGGAGCAGAAGCGGAACCTCGAGGAGCAGCTGCGCCACTCGCAGAAAATGGAGGCAATCGGACGCCTTGCCGGCGGGGTTGCCCATGACTTCAACAACATGGTCGCCGTGATCACGATGAACGTCCAGCTCGCCCTCGGAAACCTGCCCGCGGACCACCCGGTACGCGGCGATCTCGAGGAGATCAACCAGGCGGCGCAGAGGGCGGCGGATCTCACCCGGCAGCTCCTGGCGTTCGGTCGGCGCCAGATCATTGCCCCGAGGGTCATCAGCCTGAACGAGTCAGTTGCTGGCATCGAAAAGATGCTTCGTCGGCTGCTTGGCGAGGACATCGAGCTTCACGCGCACCTGGCCTCGGAGCTGGCTCCGGTGAAGGTCGACCCATCTCAGGTCGAGCAGATCATCATGAATCTTGCGGTCAATGCGCGGGATGCAATGCCGCGCGGCGGGACGCTCACGATCGAGACTGCCAACGTGGACCTGGACGAGGCCTACGCCGGGTCGCATGCGGATGCCAGGGTTGGACCCCACGTGATGCTGGCGGTCTCCGACACGGGCTCGGGTATGGACAGCGAGACCGTCGCGCAGATCTTCGAGCCGTTCTTCACGACCAAGGAGAGGGGCAAGGGCACGGGGCTGGGCCTTTCGACGGTCTACGGCATCGTGAAGCAAAGCGGCGGGAACATCTGGGTCTACAGCGAGCCTGGCAAGGGAACGGTGTTCAAGGTCTATCTGCCGATCGCCGAAGCAGAAGCCGAGCAGCCACCGAGACAGGCTCCAGGGCGGGAAACGCCATCTTGTGGTGGAGAGACCATTCTCCTGGCAGAAGACGCCGGCGCGCTGATGCGCGCAATGGCGCGGATGCTTGCCAACGCCGGCTACCATGTTCTCGGGGCGAGCAGCGGAGACCAGGCGCTTCGCATCTGCAGAGACCACGACGGAGCGATTGACCTGCTCCTGACCGACGTGGTCATGCCGAGGATGGGCGGCGGGGAGCTGGCAGAGCGGGTTCGCCAGCAGCGGCCGCGCACCAGGGTGCTCTTCTCCTCCGGCTACACTGACAACGGCATTGCCCACCACGGCGTTCTCGAGTCAGGCGTTGCCTTCCTGCAGAAACCATTCACCGTGGGCTCACTGCTCGACAAGGTCCGCGATGTGCTTGACGGCGAGGCGAGGTGAGGGCCGAGAGCCTGACCAAGATCGCGAGGAGGCAGCACGGACCGATTCGACATCTTGCCCCACGCCGTCAGCTGAGAGCAGCCCTGGCCGGCCGTTCCTGTCCTGGCAACGACTCCCACCACACAGGTCCCAACCTGGCACACACCGCCCGGTCCGATCCAGCTCGCCCCCCCTGCCATCCCCGCCGCTCCATCCTCGATGCGACGGGCGCATGCCCTGTCGCATGTGCCGGTCGGCTCACACCGGGTGAGCCGAACACGAAATGGTCTGATTGCGGGCGGTTGCAGCGGTCCACGGGCTGGCACGCCGGTTGCTGTTCCAATGAGGCATGAAACGGCTGGAAACAAGGAGCAACGCCATGAACGACAACCTGATCACCCGAGCGCTGGCCTCGATCAAGAAGCACCTTCTCTCGCAGCGGCAGCTTCCTGCCGCCATGACCTGCAGGTGGGCCGTGGTCTCCGAGGCGGTGTACGCCGACAGCGCGCTCCGCGCCAGCGCATCCGATGAGGCCCGGCGGCTCCGGGGCGAGACGTGGGACGAGCCCGAGGAGGCGTTCTTCCTGGCAGGGGTCATGGAGGATCTGTTGAACGCCAGCCAGGCCGAGCCCGCGTGGTGATGACGATGCTCCGTCCAGCCACAGCCGGGGCACGGGCACGGTATCGAGGCGCGTTGGAGGATCCGATGTCCATGGCCGAGAGGTCGTCCGTTGCGGGCGAGCCGGTGAAGGTGAAGTGGAAGGCGCGGAAGGACCGAGTGGAGCTCGCGGGCCTGTGCATGAGCCCGCTGCGCTCGTACCTCGACGCGCGGCAGCCCGCTTTCGAGGCCGACACCAGGACTGTCGACCTGATCGGGTCCGTGCTGCGCTGTATCACGACGCAGGAGATGCCGGTCAATGAGCCGGTGTGGACGGTGCTGTCCCCGGTGGTCAGGGGCCAGGGGACTCCACGCTTCGAGCTGGCTGGCCGGGTCCTGCGGTCGAGCGAGATCGAGGGCATGCCGGGGTGGTTTCTGGTCCAGGTTCAGCTCGATCCCTACTACAGGGAGGCTGTCGAGGCCATCCGGGACCATCAGCGAGTACGTGAGTGATGGCGCCCGCGCCCCGTGAGGACCGGCCTGATGCGCTACCTGGCGCGACCGGCTCGCAGGATCGGCTGGAGGATCGTCGTGATGTCAGTCCACATTATCCGGGTAAACTCCGGGAAGCTTCTGAGCAACCTCGGCGTTGGCTTCGCCCCGGACTGCGCAAGGAGGGCGGCAGCGCCCTTCCTGTCCCCCAGCTTCAGCCTGCAGGCGGACTCGATGAGCATGCTCTGCTGCTGGTGCGAGCCCCAGCCAGAGCCCTCGGCGGGCTACGAGCACACGATGGACCTCAAGGGAGCTGATGACAAGGAGCGCGCCATCATTGGCGCCCAAACGGCCCTGTGGCTCGAGGAGCTGCAGGAGAACGGAACCCTCAATCCCGACGCAGAGCTTGCTCTCGAAGACGGTAACTTCCAGTGTCACCCACTACCTGCCTTGGCCTGGGAGGAGGGGGCGGTAGATTTCCCGGAGATCATTGAGCATGATTCGACTAAACGCCGGTGATTTTTTGGGAATCCCCTTTCCAAAGAGCGCCTCATTCATATTTCTCGGACTTCTTCGCATAAAGTTCGGCGGCGGCTTTTTTATCGCCGAGTTTCATTCTACATGCTGCTTCGATGGTCACACTTGGCCACTTCCAAGAGGATTCCGTGGTCCTCAGCTTCTTTCCCTCTTTAATGGAGTCAAGGCACCCTTTGGGCTTCCCCATCATGAGCTGCACCGTGGCTAGGCATATTGATCCGATCGGCCGTTTCATCTTCCCCTGAAGCGCAGCTACCGACCAGGAGGGATGAGCGGGATGAGCAGGTGGCAGTCTGGTCCGGGACGCACCGTTGCCTGCAG
>Ga0180009_10003187_pt1 | contig 18816 bp, 18 predicted proteins | sample OS_PC_MetaG_FD_123537 | JGI IMG/M metagenome (GOLD analysis project Ga0180009, IMG submission 123537) | Groundwater microbial communities from the Aspo Hard Rock Laboratory (HRL) deep subsurface site, Sweden - OS_PC_MetaG | ecosystem: Environmental > Aquatic > Deep subsurface > Groundwater...
TGAAACCCATAGCACCTAGTGGAGAAAAAGTCTAGTTTTATTTTTCTTGTTATATCAATATGTTGTGCTCATGGATGGGCGATGCCACAAAATCAGGGGCCTACTACCCCCTGAACGCTTACCATCCGCCAATACCTCCCGGCCCCCTTGACGTGGAGGAACAGAACAGCCCTCCCCCATCGAACAGCTTTTGAGCCTTCCCCTGGTAGGATGCGGGTCTGACTTCGGCGGCGCTCAACTTGTCCTTGGTCCTGGGCCTGGGCGGGGCCCTCCTTCGGCGGGTTTGGGGGGATCCGGTCCACCTCCCCGCAATTACCCCAGAAAACTACCCCTGCAACCCCCCGGAAGCCAACAACCTTTTCGGAATAGCAAGGAACCATCAGAAGGCAGGAATCCTGTATTTCCTGGGTCTTGCAGAACAACGCGGAAGAAAAAAGAACAAGCTTTGGTGCCTGGGGCGGGGCTCGAACCCGCACGAGGACTAGCCCCAAGGGATTTTAAGTCCCTTGCGTCTACCGGTTCCGCCACCCAGGCAGGGGGATCTCTCCGGAGATAACTACCAGAAACGGCTGAAAGGTCAACCGGAGTTCCGGGAACGAAAAAGAAGCGCGTCAAATCTCTTGGGCGGTCAGTTCCCGGTACGCCTGCTGGATATCCTTGAAACGCTCCTCGGCCAGGACCCTGAATTCCTCCCCCAGGTGCTGGACCTGGTCCGGGTGGTACTGGTTGGCCTTGGCGCGGAAAGCCTTCCAGATTTCCTGGGGAGTGGCCGAAAGGGGCACCTCCAGGATCTCGTGAGGCGACTTTTTCGGCTTCCCGGCGACCCGCCGGAGGCAGACCCTTCCCGGCTTGTGGACTTGGCGCCTCCCTTGCCGATTGCTGCGCCACCGGACTTTTTCGGGCCTGACTTCAAGTACCGGTAGAACTTCCACAGGGCCACCATCAGAACCGCGTCATCCAGCCATCCCCAGCCGATGAAGAAGTCCGGCACGATATCCGTGGGAATCAGGAAATACAGGACCGCCAGGATCGTCAGGAATGCACCCACCCGGGTTCCTTTCCATATGCGTGAATCATGCTTTCACGATAACCGATTTCCCGAAATCGGCAAGCGGCCCGGCGGGAGGGCCGCTTCCGCTTGATCCAGGCTGGTTATTGTGGTTTAGGCTTTTCCAAGAGGGCCACCCTATATCTGGAGGAGACCCATGAAAAGCGATGTGGAAAAACTCATTGACCGCATCATCGACCGAGTGAGCGTGAACCTGAGGGAAACCGGGTTCGACGCCGGGGACTGGGTCAGGAGTATCGTTTCTATGGACCGCTTCACCAAGTTCTACGCCTTTTACGGAATCACCCTGCATCATTCCCTTTCTTTCCGTTTTTCCCGAAGCGCCCTGGCCGGCACCTACTTCCTGGGCAAATGCGACGTGGACCACAGCGTGCTCTACAAAAGCGACATCCGGGGCGATGAGCTGAAAAGCCAGGGAGACATCTTTCCCTTCGAGGGAAGGGACATCCCCGTGCACAAGGACGAAACCATTCGGATTCAGGACTCTTTTCTCATCCGGACCCTGGTGCACAATTACTCCCACGACCCGGAAAACCTGGAGGAATTCGGCATCCGGAACACCATCGCCATGGATTACTCCAACATCCATGGATCTCCGGTGGAGGGAGCCTTCATCGCGCCCTTTGCCACCATTGACCTCACCACGATCCATGATTGCATCATCGGCCCTTTTTCCTACGTCCAGGCGGGAGAACTGGAACATGCCACGGTGAAATCGGGAATGGTCTGGGTGCGAAAACACCCGGATTTCGATTTTTCCTACCGGTTTGACCCGGAAATCCTGAAGCGCTACCTGGAAGTCGAGCCCGGACAGCCCCACCAGGGCATCTTCTGGGACTTTTTCCGGGAGCGCCAGGAGGATTTCCAGGAGGTGTACCAGATCTGGAAAAGCGAACCGACCCTGGAGGAGCCCGAGGGCGCATCCCTTTCGCCCTATTCCGTGGTCAAAGGGGAATGCAGTCTGGACAAGAACGTCCTGGTGGCTCAGCGGGCCTATCTCCAGGACGCCCGGCTGGGGGTGGGGGCCAACGCCCAGGAAAACTGCTACATCATAGGCTCCACCCTTGCGGGCTACAACATCACGGCCCATGGCGCCAAGGTGGTCCACGCCAACCTGGGAAAAAACGGTTTCGTAGGCTTCAACTCTTTCATACGGGGAAGCAAACAGGCACCGCTCAATGTCGGAGAAGGGGTGATCTTCATGCCCCATACCATCGTGGACGCAAGGGAACCCCTGGAGATTCCCAGCAACACCATCGTATGGGGGTACATTGCCGGCTCTGGGGATCTGAAGGAAAACAGCCTGCCCGTGGAGGAATTCCGGAAGTTGAGAGGATTCTTTTCCCTTGGCCGCCTGCGGTTTTCCGGAAAAGGGTCCGCTTTTGTGGAGGCTTTTGAACAGAGGCTCAATCACATCCTGGAGGCCAACGGGGCCTTTGCAACTCCCGGGGAAAACAAGGGCCACGCCCAGAAAAACAAAAACATCTCCTTCAACACCATCCAGCCCTACCCGGCCGGGGAGGAAAGGGGAATCTATCCCACCATCATCATCAAGCCGTGAAACGGCGATTCCATAGCATTCGGAAGGCCGGACGTTTCTTTGGGCAATGCGCGGGGGGACTTTTCCTTTGGTAACAGGAAAGCCCCCCGCATACCTTTCAAAAGACAAAGCCCCGCCCGGGACCGCAACGGGCATTGACAGGCCAAAGGAATTCCCACAAAATACAACTTCCTTTCCGTTATCCTGAAATCGTGTCCATCCGCAGTCAACCATCATGGAGGGAGCCGGGAGCATGCGGCGAGTGGTTTTCAATCAAAAAGGGGGGGTGGGGAAATCCACCATCACATGCAACCTGGCGGCCATGGCGGCCATGGACGGCAAGCAGGCCCTGGTGGTGGACCTGGATCCCCAGGCCAACGCCACCCAGTACCTCCTGGGCAAGAACGGGCAATGGCCGGACCAGACCCTGGCGGATTTCTTCCAGGAAATGCTCCGTTTCTCCCTGCGCCGGAAGGGCCCTGAGTCTTTTGTCTGCCAGACTCCTTTCCCGGGCCTGGACCTCATGCCCGCCCACACGGATCTCGCCGACCTGGCGGGAAAGCTGGAGGCCCGCTACAAGATGTACAAGCTCCGGGAAGCCCTGGACGAACTCGCCAACTACGACATCATCTTCATAGACACTCCCCCGGCCATGAACTTCTACACCCTGTCCGCCCTGATCGCGGCAGACACCTGCCTCATCCCCTTTGACTGCGACGATTTTTCCAGGAAGGCCCTCTATTCCCTCATGGACAGCGTCCGGGAGATCCGGGAGGACCACAACCCCCGCCTGACCGTGGAGGGCATCGTGGTGAACCAGTACCAGTCCCGGGCGCGCCTGCCCAAAAAAATCGTGGCGGAACTCATTTCCGAGGGCCTGCCCGTGCTGCCTGCCTACCTGTCGTCCTCGGTCAAAATCCGGGAGTCCCACGAAATGGGCAAGCCCATGATCTTCATGGAACCGGAGCACAAGCTCACAAAGGAATTCGAAGCCCTGTACCGCTGCCTGGAATCCTGAACCGAACCGAACAAGGAAGCCCGAAAAAAAAGGAAAGGACGGTTCGACGGCCGCCTTTCCTTTTTTTGTTTTCCGGAGCGGGCGGCAAATTCCCGGCAGCCCGCTTTTCCCTATCTACTGAACCTTGGCATCCCGCACCACAATGTCCGTCTTGGGCACGTCCTGGTGGCCGGCCTTGTTACCCGTGGGCGTGGCCGCGATGGCATCCACCACGTCCATGCCTTCCGCCACTTTCCCGAACACTGCGTAGCCGAACCCCTGGGCCGAGTCGTCCCGGTGGTCCAGGGAAGCGTTATCCGCGAGATTGATGAAAAACTGGCTGGTGGCGCTGTCCACGTCGGAGGTCCGGGCCATGGAAAGGGTGCCCCGATGGTTGTCCAGGCCGTTGCCGGCCTCGTTCTTGATGGGGGGACGGGTGGGCTTGCGGTTCATGTTGGGCATGAGCCCGCCGCCCTGGATCACGAAGCCGGGGATCACCCGGTGGAAGACGGTGCCGCGGAAAAAGCCGTCCTTCACGTACTGGAGGAAGTTCTCCACGGTGATGGGGGCCTTGTCCGGGTAGAGTTCGATAACGATGTTGCCCTTGGAGGTGGAAAAGAGCACCCGGGGGTTGACGGCTTTCCCCCCGGTCTCATCGGCCTGGGAGGCAACGGGATTCCCGGCGGTGATGGCGAAAATGCCCATGAGGCACAAAGCGACTTTCATGATCCCTCTCCTTTGGTGGTGGCGTTGACCGGAATCCCCGGCCGGACCTTGATGATGGTTTCCTTGCGGATGTTTACCGTTCCCGGGGGAGCGCCCGGGGCTTTGGTGACGAACCGGGCCCGGGTGCACGATACGGGCGTCACCCCGGCGTTTTTGGCTTTGCTGTGGTACACCGCCACGGCCGCGGCCTGCTTGAGCACGGCGGAACCGGGTTCCTCATCGGGCCGGGCCCTCAGGATCACGTGGCTTCCCGGCATACCCCGGACGTGGAACCACCAGTCCTGGGGATCGGCGTCCTTCAGGCTCAGGATCTCGTTGTCCTGGTCGGTTTTTCCGGCCAGGACGATCCAGCCGCCCGGCAGTTCGTAGGAAAAAGTCCTGGCCCTGGGTGGTTCGAAATCCGCCATGCCTCCTGCTCCGGCCCCGGCGAGGGGCCTCGGTGAATGTGCGCTTCCCTATAGCATCCGAAGCCCCAGAGATAAAGACTCGCCAAGGTTTTTTCCCTTGCCCCCTCCCCTTCTTTTTCCCCGAATGACTACCCAAAAAAAAGACTTGACGAATATGACGCAATGCGTCATATTGAATGACATGAGAGGCTTGGGCGGTCTTCGATACCGCCCCCGGCCGACACCGGAAATCCAGAGAAAGGGAGGACTTCACCATGGCAGAGAAAAAAACCACCAAACCCACCGAGGCCAAGGCGGAAGAAAAGAAACCTGTAGCCAAAAAAACCACGGTCAGGGCTGCGGAGAAAAAATCCGCTGCAGCGAAAGTCGAGCCCCAAAAAGTGGAAACCAAGAAGGCCGCCCCCAAGACGGCGGCCAAGGAGGCGGTAGCTTCCACCCCGGTCAAGACGACGACGGCCAAGAAGGTCGAAGCAAAGCCCGTGGCCAAAAAGGCCGCTCCCAAGAAGCCCGCCGTAAAGAAGACCGCGGCCAAGGCCGCCGCCAAGCCCAAAACCGTGGCCGCCACGGCTCCCAAGGCCCAGGCGTCTTCCGTCATCGCTCCGGAGAAGGTGGTGTCTGAATACTACGTGGTGCGGACCATTCAACGGATGGCTGGCTCGGCCGGAGCCCTTCTCGGAGACTACAACGAGAACATGAAGCGCATCCTGGAATCCGGCCGGGACATCGTAGAAGACATGGGCAAGGGCACCGCCGAGATCATCGGCAACTTTGTGGACACGGAAAAAATCAAGGGACGGGTTTCGGATCTTGCCCAGCGCACGGGCGTGGAAAAGGCCGGAGCCACGGCCGCGGCCAAGACCCAGGATTTCGTGAGCCGCACCATCCGCCGGGTTTCCGACCAGACCATGACCACCGTGAGTGAGTACAACGTGGGCTTGAAAAAGGCGCTGGAAACGGGCATGGACATGTTTCAGGACATGGGCAGCGTCACCAGGACCGCCGTTTCCGGAATCGCTGAACGGGGCAGGAAAGCCGCCTCCCAGGTACCGATGTTGGGTGCCCTGGAATCGGGACTCTCCTCCCGCATGAATCTGCCCAGCAAGAAGGATCTGGTCAAGCTTACCGAGAACGCCAAGGGTGCCTTGAAGTCCAAGCTGCCCAAGAGTCTTCAGAAATAATAGCGCCCGGCAAAACACGATGACCGGCGCCGCAAGGGCGGGTGCCGGGGGAGCAGGAGCTTCTCCCGGCACCCGCCATGTCCGCTGCCCCATGGGAGCGAAATGCGCAAGATAAAGAAATATTCCAACCGGAAGCTCTACGACACCCGGGACAAGACCTACATTTCCCTGAATCGGGTGGCTGAACTGGTGATGGAAGGCGAAGAGGTCCAGATCCTCGACAGCAAGACCGGCGAGGATCTCACCTCCGGAACCATCAGCCAGATCCTGGCCCGGGACAAGGACGTGCCGCCCAGCGTCCTGGTCCAGATCCTCCAGAAGGGACAGGGAACCTTCCAGGAGACCCTCCACGGAACCGTTTCTCTGGCCCGCCGATATGCGTCCCTGTGGCAGAGCGCCTTTTCCGCAGCCGAGGGAGAGATGGACCGGCTTGTGAACCGCATGGTGAAGGACCAGGAGATTTCAGAAAAAGAGGTCACCCGGTTCAAGCGCGAGATGAAGGGCCAGGTAGGGTCTTTCAAAGCCTGGGTGGCGGAAAAAATCGACCAGCGGGTGGCCGAGGCTCTTTCCTCCATGAACCTGGCCACCAGGGAGCAGGCGGAAGGGATCATCGAGAAGCTGGAACAGCTGGAAAAAAGGATCCAAGGCCTGGAAGGAAAAGCCCCCGGCCAGGGGGAGGACTCCGGGCCAGGCAATGTGGTGAAGCTCTCACCGACCGGAACCGGCAAGGAAGGCGCCGCCGGAAAAAAAACGAGCCGCGCCCGCTGATCTGGACACGGCTCCCCAGGAAGTACTTTCCGAAACGGGAATCCTCTGGCCGATTCCTACCAGAACACCGACCGGCGTGTCTTCAAACGTTCAAAGATCTGCCGCTGAATGGTGTCACGCACCTGGTTGGAGATCTTGGTCACCAGGAGAGGCTCCTCTGACGGCCGGTATTTCATTTCCGGAATGGGAATGGGCTCCCCGAAGTGGATGTACCACTTGGTGGGCAGGGGAATGGCCCCCAGGGGGCCCAGCCAGGGAAACGTTGGCGTGATGGGCATGTAGGGCAGCCCGAAAAGGGAAGCCACGGGTTTGAGGTTGAAGATCTGGGGATAGATTTCCTCGGCCCCCACGATGGAAACCGGAATGATGGGCGACTGCGTCTTCAGCGCCACCCTCACGAACCCCCCCCTTCCGAACCGGGCCAACTGGTAGCGCCTGCGGAAGGGCTTGCCGATTCCCTTCACCCCCTCGGGAAAAACCAGGGCCAGCTCGTCAGCTTCCAGCAGCCGCTCGGAGTTGGTGGGCGAGGCCTGGACCTGTCCAACCCGTTGAAGCATGGTCCCTGTGAACGGCAGTCCGAAAAAAAGGGACAAAACCAGGGCCCGCACCAGGCGTGGTTCGGGATGTTCCTCCAGGATGGCCATAATGACCATGGCCCCGTCAAAGGGCAGTACACCCGAATGGTTGGCCACCAGAAGAGCCCTGCCCTTGGCTGGCACGTTCTCCAGGCCCGTGGCGGTGACCCTCCAGTACTTCTTGTACATCCACTTGATGAGGGGGTAGAATTTCTGGGTGAATTCCTCGTCAAACCCCCAATCGTCCACCACGTAATCACCTCGCATGCGCCGGCCGACCCAATCCCGGAATTCCGCCAGGGACTCGGCCAGGGAACTTTTCCGGTCCGGGGACAGGGAGGGCGACCAGGATTCCATGGGAGGCGGGCCGGATTTCCGGGCCTTCTGGTGAATGGGACAGAGGCCTCCCTCCTCCGTTGCCGGATTCTTGCAGGGTGAGCCTTTGGCGGTCATGGCCGTGCATCTTCCGGCGGATGCCCTGTTGGAGGGGCTGCCTTGGTCTTTACTGGTCATGTTCGCCTTCCTTGTTGAACGTGTCGAGCAAGTCCGACAGGTAGTCCGAGGCCCGGCGACGGCTTTGGATCCACGCCTGGAGTTTTTCCGAGGAAAGAGGATCGGACCGGATGGCCGTCCGGTCCGGCAGGTACTGGCGGACCCTCAGGTGCTCGAAAAAGTCGATGACCGCATCCTTGGAGGAATAGCGCGGGAAGAATTTCAAATCCTTCTTCATCCGGGTGGTGTCCCCCAGACAGTTGTACTTCAGGTATCCCGCCTCGATGGGCACCGAGGAAAGGACCCCTTTGCGCCCGGCTTTCCGCCACAGGGCGGAGGTCAGCTTGAGCAGGGCGGCCGACACGGGCAAGGGGTGCTTGCCGCCGATCCTGAGGACCTGGCTCAAGGGCAGGACCCCTTCCCCTGCGATGTTGTAGGCGCCCACGGCACCGGTCTTGATGGTGTGGTACAGGGCTGCGATGACATCCTGCTCGTGGGTGAACTGGAAAAGGGGGTCATGACCCAGGACCGTGGGCACGATGTTGGAATCCAGATACCGCATGATGGGCGTGTCGATGGTCCGTCCCAGGACGTTGGCGAACCGCAGGATGGTGACCCCCGGAGTTTTGTTGTGCCGGGTGAAACGGTCCACCATGCGTTCCAGTTCCACCCGGTCCTGGATGTAGCGGTGCTGATGGAAGCCTTTGATCTCAGCGTCCTCGGTGATGTAGTTGGGGTGCAGGTAGTCCGCGCCGTAGACCTTGGTATCGCTCTTGATGATGACGCGATTGATCTCTCCCGCTGCGCAGGCGGCCAGAAGATCCATGGTACCCATGACGTTCTGGTCGAAGTATTCCTCGCTCCCCATGTAGGAATCCAGGAAAAGCAGGTGGCACACTGTGTCCACCCGGGCCACCTGGAGAAGCTCGGCGATCAGGGGATTGTGGAGGTCCACCTGGAAGAATTCCATGCGCTTGAAAGGCTTTTCCGGCTTCTTGAAGTCAATCCCGATGATGGGGTCGAATTCGGGGTCCTCCTCCAAAAGGGGCACCAGCTTGGCCCCCCAGGCGTGGGAAACCCCGGTCACGAGGACCGACCTCGTTTTTTTCTCCATGGGATGGCCTCTCCTGTCGGGATAGGATGCTTCGTACCGGCTTTTCTCCTGAAGCCGGCCTCGGTGCGGTAAAAACCGGGCCACCGCCTGCCCTGGGCAGGACCTGGCCGGATGAAAATCTTCGGAATGATCAGGGCATGGTTCGTGACTTCCCATGCAATGGCGCGGATCGGGGCGGGGCCGGGAAAGGCGGGGCCGCTGGACAAATCCTATAGCCAAAACGCCTGGGACGTGTCAAATCCTAACCAACGGACCTTGATAAAGAACCGGGAATCCTTATGGTTCTCCCAGGAATCACGATCCCGGAACTCGCTCCGCGTTGGTCCGGCTTTTGGGCGGCATCCGCACAACCCGGAAGAACGCCCGGGGAAGGGAAGGAAACCCCATGGTCATCCGCTGGCTCATCCTCACCTCGTCCATCCTGCTCACCGCCTACCTGGTGGAGGGCGTCCGGGTGGAAGGATTTTTCTCGGCCCTGTTCGCCGCTGCGGTCCTGGGCATCCTGAACACCTTTGTCCGGCCCGTCTTCCTGATCCTCTCCCTGCCTGTCACCTTTCTCACCCTGGGGCTCTTCATCCTGGTGATCAACGCCGTGCTCCTGCTCATGGCGGGCGGCGTGGTGCCGGGGCTCTCCATATCGGGTTTCTGGTCCGCCCTGTTCGGATCGGTGTGCATCAGCCTGGTGAGCTTCGTGCTCAACTCCTTCATCGTGCGCAAGGACGGCCGGGGAACCCGGGTCCGGGTCGTCCGGTTGGACCACCCGGATGACCGCAGATAAACCGGATTACCGGTACTTGCCCAGATCCACGCCCCGGTTTTTCGCCCGGATCTCGAACCAGGCGTCCTCGCTCTCTGGGGGCACGTCCCAGTCCGCATCATCCTTCTTGACCAGGGAAATGGCCTCGGAAGGGCAGGTGCTCACGCACAGGCCGCAGCCGATGCAGCGTTCCCGGATCACCTCGTAGGCGTCCTCCCCTTCCCGGACGGCTCTCACCTGGCAGCGTTCCTCGGCACAAAGTCCGCAGGCCACACAGGCTTCGGGATCGATTTGGGCGAAATAGTGGCTGTTCACCACATGGGAAAGGGGCATGTCCATCTGGTTCAAGCCCTGGAGAACCCCGCAGCAGCATCCGCAGCAGTTGCAGATGAAGAACTGGCCGTTCCGGTAGTTGCCGGAAAGGTGTACCAGGCCAGCCTCTTCGGCCTTGTTCAGTACCTCGTAGGCTTCTTCCCTGGTGATGGCCCGGCCCCAGTGATAGTCATCGAACACCCCGGGCGCCGGGGCAATGCCCATGCACACCTCCAGGGGCTTGTCGCAGCCCTTGTCCAGGAGATGCCGCTCCTTCTTGCAGATGCACTCGCCAAGGCTAAAGGACTGCCCGGTCTCGATGATGTGGCTCACGGTTTCGTAGGGAAGGGCCTCCTGGGCCACGGGGAGATCCTTTTCCACGGGCACCACCTGCATGAGGGTGGGTTTCATGCTGAAGAACTGAAGGCCGAAAACAGGGTTGTATTCCTCGCAGAGTTCGGCGAACTCCCGGTCCATGCGGTTCAACTGGAACTCATAGATGCCAAAGGCCCATGGCATGAGTTTGAAAACCTTCACCGTCCCGAAATCTATGCCGAACACCTGGCCCTTTTTCCACATGGTTTCGAGCTTCCCGGCAAGGCCATCCAGAGAACGCCCCGTGCGCTGGGCGATCTGCTCCGGGGTCTCGAATTTCAGGCGGAGGTCGCAGAAAAGATCCGCCTCGTCGGGCTCGAATATCTTTTTCAGAAGCCGGATTTCGGTTCCGGTTTCCGTGTGGGGAAAACCATTGGGCATGGTGTCTAGGACCTGGGCGACCTTTTCATAAACCTCGTCCGGCATGTCGGGCCTCCTCATCGTGGGTTCCGGCCTTTCGGGCTGGCGTCATGGATCGAATAAACCTTTGGAAACAGGCACGGGAAAACCGATGGACGCAATATCCTTCATACCACCCGTCCCAGTCCGGGTCAAAGGCCGCGTGGCCTTCGCCTTTGTTCAATATAGCTTCTTGACCCATGCCGAGTCCCATGGTAGATAGCCTCCCCGATGCCGACGTAGCTCATTCGGTAGAGCAGCTGATTCGTAATCAGCAGGTAAGCGGTTCGACTCCGCTCGTCGGCTCCATCGCAAGTCTTTGTTTTTCTTCACTATATGAACGGGCCTTCAGGGTTTCCCTGAAGGCCCGTTTCTGTCTGAATCTCGGCAAAATTCGGCAGACCTGCGCACAAAACGCGACCCCTTTTCATGGGCGGCGGGGCGTCTGATGGAGTGGGCCGGAAAACATTTGGATACGAGGGACCGGCGGCTGCGGCATGATGGGGAATGGAGGCGTATCCGCCCAGCGGGAAAATGCGTCCAAAAGCTTCCCGGGATGTGCCGTGCTCAGGGCTCAATGCCCAGGCGCTTGATCTTCCGCCACAGGGAAACCCGGTCGATGCCCAGGATTTCCGCAGCCCGGGTCTTGTTCCATTCCGTTTGTTTCAGGACCCAGGAGATGTAGGCTTTTTCCTGCTCTTCCAGAGTGGCCAGTTCCGAGGACTCCGGACGGTGGGTGGTCACGGAGAAGCCCATGAGCCCGGTGGGCAGGTCATCGGGGCGGATCCTGTCTCCCCGGGCCATGACCACGGCCCGTTCCACCACGTTTTCCAGTTCCCGCACATTTCCGGGCCAGGAATACCCGGTGAGGATCTCCATGGCTTCGGGAGTGAACCCGGAAACCTCCTTGCCCGTTTTCCGGCCCTTTTGAGTGAGAAAAAAATGGGCCAGGAGGGGGATATCCTCGGGCCGCCTGGACAGGGGGGGCAAAAGGACGGTGACCACGTTCAGGCGGTAGTACAGGTCGCTTCGGAAATGGCCCTGCTCGCTCTCCAGCTTGAGATCCCGGGAGGTTGCGGCCACGAAGCGCACGTCAACGCGCACGGGGGTGACGGACCCCACCCGGAGGACCTCCCGCTCCTCAATGACCCTCAAAAGGTTCACCTGCATACTCAGGGTCATTTCCCCGATCTCGTCCAGAAAAACCGTTCCCCCGTCTGCAGCCTCGATGAGTCCGATTTTCCGGGAGGAAGCACCGGTGAAAGCTTCCTTTTCATGGCCGAACAGCTCGTTGGCCAGGAGCTCCCCGGAAAAGGCTCCACAGTTGAAGGCCACAAAGGCTTTCGAGTGCCTCGGGGAAAGGTGGTGGATGGTCCGGGCGGTCAGTTCCTTTCCCGTGCCCGTTTCACCCATGATGAGCACGTTGGAATCCGAGGGGGCCACTTGTTCCAACAGCTTCACCACCTTTTCCATGGCCGGACTCGCGCCCACCATGAGGGGCCGGTCCACGGCCTCCAGTTCCCGGACACGCTCCTTTAACTGAAGGTTTTCCTGGCTCAGGCGTTTCTTGTAGAGCGCCTCTTCCACCATCTTGCGCAGCAGGTCCAGCTTGAAAGGCTTGGAGATGTAGTGGTAGGCACCCTGGCGCATGGCCGTCACCGCAGAGTCCACCGTGGCATAGGCTGTGATCATCACCACTTCCGTGGCAGGCTGGAGTTCCTTGACCCTCTTGAGTACCTGAAGCCCGTCCACGCCCCGCATCTTCAAATCGGTCAAAACCAGATCGAACGAGTGGGTTTCCAGGAGCTTCAGAGCCTTGGACCCGGAGTCTGAGGCAACCACATGAAAGCCTTCCTTGCGTAGGATGTGCTCCAGGTTGGTCAGGGCCATGGCGTCGTCCTCCACAACCAGGATAGTTTCCTTTTCACCGTTGCCCGCCATTTCAAGATTCCTGTTGGAGGGGAAGGATCATGGTCACCGTTGTGCCCTCGCCCGGCTCGCTGGTGATCTGGACGCGCCCGCCATGCTTGCGGATGATGCCGTACACGATGTAGAGCCCCAGGCCCGTGCCCTTGCCCACCTCCTTGGTGGTGAAAAAAGGATCGAAAACCTTGGACAGATTCTCCGGCTCGATTCCTGGGCCCGTATCCTCCACGTCAATGGCTGCATACCGCTCGTCCTCCATGCGCGTCCGGACCGTTAGGCTGCCTTCCCGCCTTTCCATGGCCTGCATGGAGTTCATGATCACATTCATGAGAGCCTGGGACAAGTGCCGCCCGTCAGCCTCCACCCACAAGGGCTCATCAGCCTGGATGATGAGTTCCACGTGGGGCGGGATTTCCGTTCGCATGAGATGAACCGTCTTGTTCACCAGGGAGGTCAGCTCCACGGGGGTGGGCTCGAATTCGTGCTGCCGGGCGAACTCCAGGAGGGAACGGACGATGTCCTTGGCCTTTTCCACCTGTTCCTCGATGCCGTAGAGGAACCGCTCCTGGGACTCCCGGTCCGCATGATCCATTTCCTCTAGGAGGATCTGGGTGGAGGTGGAGATATTGCTCAAGGGATTGTTCAACTCATGAGCCACTCCCGAGGTCAGGGTCCCCAGGGAGGTGAGCTTCTCCCGCTGGATGAGCTGCTCGAACTTCTTTTCCAATTCCCGGATCATGCTGTTCAAGACCCGGATGAGGTTCTGGATCTCCAGAGTACCCGGAACGTGGGGGATCTCCCGGACCTTGCCCTGGGTGATGTCCTTCACGGCCTGGTTGATGGCGGCCAGGGGCCGGACAATCTGGAAGAAGAGATAATAGGCCACCGCCACGGCCAGGGCCATGAACCCAAACAGGGAATAGAACAGGGATTTGCGCTGGCCCGAGACAAGGCGGTCCAGGCGCGTCCTCTCCTTCTTCACCGTCTCGTCTATCAGTTCCGTCAGGGTCCGGCCCGTATTCCGGAATTCCTGGGCCCAGGGGGAAATGTCCACCAGTCTGCCACCGGAGAGGATGCCGTCCAGGATGCCCTTGTAATTCTGGGCGGCTCTCCGGTACATGAGGAGCCTCTTCTGGCTCTCCTCCACGAAGTTCTCCCTGGAATCGGTGGTCCAGGGAACATCCAGGTTGTCCAGATGCTCCTTGGCGATGCCCAGGTGTTCCAGCATGGCCTCGAAGTTGGGGTTTCCTCCATACAGGAGGAAGTTCTTTTCAAAGCGCCTGGCCTCCAGGATCTGGTTCCGCAGTTCCTCCACCTGCTCGATAAGCCTGAGCTTGCCCTGGATGACGTTGTGCCGGTTATACACCACGCCCACGAAGACCAGCCCTCCGACCAAAAACAGCCAGAAGGCGAACATCACACGGTATCTCAGCGCCAGGGCGATGCGTCTCTTCATGGGCCGCGCCGGACTTTCGCCTTTCCCGGGCCGGTCAGACTCCGTAGACAAAATACAAAAAGGCCACCAGGACCACGATGAAGATAAGGGTCATCCCCGCCCCGGCCTTGATGAAATCCACGCTCCGGTAATGCCCGGGCCCCATGTACAAGGCGTTGACCTGGTGGGTGGGCAAAAGGAAGGAGTTGGACGTGGCCAGGCCCACCACCATGGCGGCCATCCGGGGGTCTGCCCCGGCCTGGAGGGCCATGTTCACCACCAGGGGCACCAGGAGCACCGTGGCCCCCACGTTGGAAACCACCAGGGTGAATGCTGTGGAGATCACCGCGATGACCGTCAGAAGCAGAATGGGCGATGGATCGCCCAGAAGGGACAGGGTCATACTGGCCACGTAGGCTGCAGTGCCGCTTTTCATGGTGGCGAGTCCCAGGGGAATGAGCCCTGCCAGGAGGAAGATGGTTCGCCAGTCCACGGACTCGTATGCCTCGTCAATGGACAGAACCCGGGAGAGGATCATGCCCAGGGCTCCGGTCATGAGGCACACGGAAAGCTGGATCTTGAAGACCAGGATCATGCAGAGGGCCACAACGAGCCACAGGCCGGCCAGGACGGCTTTCTGGGGCTTCATGATGGTGGCGTCCATGGGGGTGGTGAACAGGAGGTCCCGGTTTTCCTTCAGGATCTGGAACCTCTCCCAGGGCCCCTGGAGGAGGATGGCGTCGCCGGCCGAGAGCTGGATGTCCGAAAGCCCGGCGTAGAAGGTTTGACCTCTGCGGTAAACAGCCAGGCAGTTCACCTGGTACATTTTCCTGAAGAAGACCTGACTCAGGGTTTTTCCCACCAAGTGAGAGCGCGGGGCCACGACGACCTCCACGATGCCCGCCACTTCGGCGGACATTTCCTGCCTGAAGACCTCCAGGTTCTTTTTCAGGGTGAATCCGTAATGCTTGGCGAACCGCTGGACGTTCTTTTCCGGTCCGATGAAGATCACATCGTCCCCGGCCTCGATGGTGGTCTGGCGTTCCGGAACCAGGAGGAAAGCCTTGGTCCCGGGCTTTTTGATGGCCACCAGATGGACCAGGTACAGGTCCCGGACCTGCTGCATGGTAAGGGTCTCTTCCATGACTTCCGGGGCCTTGAGCTCAAAGGTTTCTCCAAGCTGGTGGTAGGCACCGGCCAGGCCGGAGCCCTGCTCCTCCTGCCCCGTCGGAACCTTTCCGCCCGGAAGAACGAACTTTCCCAGGAGGACGAAATAGAGGATGCCGCTGGCTACCAGGGCCAAGCCCACGGGGGTCACGGAAAACAGCCCGAACGGGGTCAGGCCGAAGGGTTTGATGAGGTCGTTCAACAGGATCAGGGGGCTGCTGCCCACCAGGGTTACCGTGCCCCCCAAAATGGCGGAAAATCCCACAGGCATGAGGATGCGCGACAGGGGGATATTTGCTTTTTTGCTGATACGCTGAAGGGCTGGGAGGAACAGGGCTGCGGCCCCTATGTTCTGCATGAAACTGGAAATGCCGGCCACGGTGGAGGAGATGAGGAGGATGATCCGCGAGGAACTTTTCCCCCCCAGGCGCATCACCGGGTTGACCAGCCGGTTTATCAGGCCGGTGCGGTCGAGCCCGGCACCGATGATGATGACTGCTATGATGGATACCACCGCATTGCTGGAAAGGCCGGAAAACGCCTCGGTGGGCGTGACCAGGTGAAGGAGGGGAAGCAGGATCATCATCAGGATGGCCACCACGTCCACCCGGACCCACTCCACGATGAACAGAAAAACGGCCAGCCCGATCATGCAAAGAACCAAGGCGATGTCCCCGGTCATTTTCAGTTCTTCCATGTTGTTCTTGCTCCCTGGCAACAATCGTAAAGGACCTGGTCAGGGCTCCGCAGCCCGCGCCCGCCCGAAGGAATCATAAAAAAAGCAAGGTCTGTAAGCATACAGGGAGTTTGCGCACAAAAAAAGGGGCCGGGCGATTTCCTTGCATATTTCGCCCTGCCCCTTTTGTTTTTCGATGAACAGCGTCCCGTCGCTCGAAGTGTTCACAAAACCGGAAACCCGCGCCTGCCGCCTGCCTATCCCATGGCCAGGGAAAAGACCGGGATCACCGGCTCTTCGAGCCCATCACCCTCCTCCTCGGGTTCGGCCACGAAGTATTGCATTTTCTTGAATTCCTTGTGGAGATCCCGGATGACCCGGGTGCCCTCTCCGAACCGAACCTCATGAAGGAATTCCACCTCCGCTTCCCGGGCCTCCTCTTCAAATCGGGCAGCAGCAGCCCCTGCCTTTTCAGAGAATTCCGCCTTGAGATTTTCGATGAAGGGGGACTCCCCTCCTCCGGCCTCCTGGGGAATATAGCGGGAATTTACGGCAATGATGTCGAATCCAAGCCTGCGGGCCAGGCCGATGGCGTAATCCCTAAGGGCGGGGGAAAAGCTGTCGCCCTTGCCCAGCACGATGATCTGGGGGTTCTCCGGGGGCGGAGCGGAAAGCTCTTGGAGTGCATCCTCATGGCTGCCGGCCTCGGCGTAGGTCACGGCGGCTCCCACCCGTCCCAGCAGGTGGTTCAATCTGGCAAGACGATTTTTTCTTTTAATTTTCATGGGTATCTCCCTTTGACTCTCCGGTCCGCTATAGTTTCTGGGCTTCCACGAACACGAGCGGAATACGGATGCTTTCGATCAGGTTTTGACAGGACGTTCGCCTGCCCTTGTCCGGGGCCTGCTCACAGACCGCCAGCACCACATCCCTGTTTTTCTCCACCATCCGAACGATTTCCTTTTCAGGATCGCCGTGGAGAACCTCCACCGAATACGTCACCTCGTCCTCATCCGGGTCCAGTTGCCTGCTTTCCTCATCCGCCCTGGAGAGCATGGCCATGATCCTCTGAGCCGTGTCGTGGTCCCCGGCCTCGGAGTACGTAACGGCCACCATGGCATCGGAAAGCACCCGGCTTCCCCGGCGGACTCCTTCCACGAACCGTTGCAAGCCCTTTTTCGCGGGCTGATGGAGCACCTGGACCACCAGAAGCCTGGCCCGTATCCTCCGGGCCAATTCCAGGGAGTACCGGAGGGTTTCGGGGTTGGGCGAGGGTCCTTCCACCGCCAGGAGAATGCTCTTCATGGCTCTTTCCTTTTTCGTCCCGTCCAGGCTGTTTCTACTTGTGCATGGAATGGGCGGCCAGGGTGGTGGCCCTGGGAATCCGGGCCTGCTGGCGGTTTGCGGCAGCGGGCGTGGCCTTGGAATCGTCCTTTTCCTGGAGGATTTCCCGAGCCATGTCCAACTCCCCGGCCTCGGCGAAAGTCGCGGCCACCATCATCTTTTGGATCTTCTCGATAAAAGCTCTCATTTTGCTTCTCCTTTCCAAAGAGTTGCCCTTCTCTACTTCAAGAAGGATGCCAAAGCCATGAATAGGCGCTAACTGCTTGTTGTTGTTACATATACTATCCATGCGGGCTCCGCATTGATTTGTTGCGAAATGCAACATGAGAATCGGCCCTGAACAGGAACAGTCCAATAGGGGCGGGAATGGAGCCTGCGTTGCAAAGCCCAACAGCGGTGATGCGTTTTGCAACACTGGCTGGGAAAACAATATAGAGGCGGGATCAAGGGTTAATAGGTTCGCAAAAAACCAAAATGTTCGTCATTCCCGGGAAGCGGGAATCCATAACCATTGTGGAAAAATTGATTCCCGCTTTCGCGGGAATGACAAAGGGCGTAGCTTTTCGACTTTTTACGAGGCCACCATGGTTGGGAAGTCAGGAAACACGGAGATCAGCAGAGATGGTCCGAGGGACCTGGGAAAATATAAGCTTCGGAAGCGTCGGTCCGGCCCTCTCCAGGTAGTTGGACAGAACCACCAGGCTGACCCTTTCCTTTAAGAAAACAAAAGCCCCCGACCGCATGTTTCCGCAGCCGGGGGCTTTTGCTTTTGGGTTTTCGGCTGGCGGATCAGCCCAGCTTGACGGGCTTGCTGTTTTCCCAGAGCCCGTGGATGTTGCAGGAGCTGGCGGCAAAGATGGTGCCGGGTTTCTTGATCTTCATCCTGAAAGTGACTGTGTGGTCGGTGTGCACGGGGCCTTCGTTGGCACCGTCCGCAGAGGCGCCGTGGGCCAGGAACCCGGCGTCGCCCACCTGATAGGGAAACTTGCCGCCATCTGCCATGAAATACACCCGGACCCACTGGATGTGATGCTCCGTGGTGTTGGGATGGGCCACTTCTTTGCCAATGGTCACCGTGACGGCGAACATCTCGTCAGCCTTCACCTGGTCCGGGCAATCAATAACCGGAACGTGTTTTTCGCTCTTCCAGTCCGCGCTCTTGTACAGCTCGCCCATCTTGGCCATTTTTTCCTCCTGGGTCTGGGTTAAAAAATCCTGCGGGAAAAACCGGTCGTTTTGATCCATTTCCGTCCTGCGTTCAGTCCAGTCGGGTCAGGGAAGCCCCGGTAAAGGCGGGGATATCCCGGGGGCTCCGGCTGGAGACCAGGTTGCCGCCCTCCTCTTCCGGATCTTCCGCCGATGCCCTATCGCTCCATCCCGGGCGGCATATTTCCGGTCAGGCCTATCAAACATTGGCATGGAGTTGAATAAGGTCAAGTGGGTATTCCATGATATTCATTCCCGGTATTCAGCCCGCCCAAACCTCCTTTTCTTACCTACCGAATGGTCCGAAACCATGGAACCGGACCCGGGGGCTTTCCGCATTCCAATCCAAGCCA
>Ga0180009_10003188_pt1 | contig 18813 bp, 15 predicted proteins | sample OS_PC_MetaG_FD_123537 | JGI IMG/M metagenome (GOLD analysis project Ga0180009, IMG submission 123537) | Groundwater microbial communities from the Aspo Hard Rock Laboratory (HRL) deep subsurface site, Sweden - OS_PC_MetaG | ecosystem: Environmental > Aquatic > Deep subsurface > Groundwater...
CCCAAACGGTAGCCGCAGGCTTTAGCCTGCGAAAAACAGTAAGCCATCCGCCTAAGGCGGACGCAGGCTGAAGCCTGCGGCTACAAAGGCGGTTTTTGAGCAAAATTGACTTTTTACGGGAGAATCAATCTTAAGTCTGTTTGCCGGTATTAACCGGCAAATTACGCCCGCAAAAACAAGCGGCCCGGAACCGCTGATCCCTTACGGCATCGCCTTGAAGACCTTGTCGCCGGGGTGGACCTTGCCCGGGACTTTCACGCCGGCGGTCTGCCCTTTAAGGGCCTCCGCCACGCTTTTGTGGTCCACCTGCATGGATTCCACGGGCATCGTGATGTCCGTGACGTTCCCCTTGATATGAACGGTGTCTCCGACCTTCAGCGTCTCCGTCACTTCCACCATGCCGACGCCCACGCGCCCAAAATAATGCGTTATCTTTCCCGCTTCCATTTCCGGCATATATTCTCCTTAATAAGATATCCAGGTAATAGCAACGCTGCTGTGGTGTTTCATAAGTCCCTTTACATTGTACGATCATAAGTAAAGAAGCGTTAACGACACCGGTTAACTTCCCTTAGGCAACCCTTTCCCGGCTTTTGCCGATTCGGGACTCAAAGGTTATAATACAAAAAAACCGTCTGGAGAATCAGTTTGACGGCGAGATACGCCATGGTCAGCTTATAGCCGGGACGACGAGCCCCTTTGACGGCGCTCCCGAAAGGATTGTATTATATTTTTAAGCTAAAGCTAAAGGGGACTCAAAAATGAAAACGTTTTTTCTGTGTATTTGTTTTCTGGGCGCATATGTTTACGGCCCGGCGGCCCACGCGGGGCAGGAAAGCCTGCTGATGAAGACCATCAAGGGGAATTCGGGGATTATCTATTCGATCGCGTTTTCCTCCGACGGGAAATATCTCGCGGCAGGGGGAGTGGACAAGACCCTGAAAATCTGGCGCCTGGAAGACAGCTCATGCGTTAAAACGCTTACAGGACATGATAATTTCGTAAATTCAGTCGCGTTTTCTCCTGATGGGACGAATCTTGCGTCTGCAAGCGAAGACGCCACAATAAAGATCTGGAACATCGAAACCGGCTCCTGCATAAGAACATTAAAAGGCCACCGGGATTCCGTCTTGTCAGTGGCTTTTTTTCCGGATGGAAACCGCCTTGCTTCGGGAAGCAGCGATGGTACGATTAAACTCTGGCGGGTTAATTCTAAAAAGCCTTACAAGACGATTAAAGGGCGCTCAGGCTATGTTTATTCGGTTGCCGTCTCCTCCGGCGGAACGCGCCTCGCTTCCGGAAGCGCGGACCGCACCATAAAGATCTGGGATGTTGAAAGCGGCAACCGTGAAATAACTCTTGAGGGGCACAATGATGCCGTCAATTCAGTGTCTTTTTCGAAAACAGGGAATTATGTCGCCTCCGGAAGCGAGGACGGCTCTGTTAAGATCTGGCGGATCCTTGACGGCATGTGCATAAAAACTTTTGCCGGCCGGCAACAGCCGGTTTTTACCGTTTCATATTCCCCGGACGGCAAGTACGTCTTTTCCGGAGGCAGGGACAACATGATAAGCGCCTGGAATGTATCCAACGGCATGCTCACCAGAACGTTCAGCGGGCATAGCGGTTTGGTAAAGTCCCTGGCTTTTTCCCTGGACGGGAAATATCTGGCGTCCGGAAGTTTTGATAAAACGATCAAGCTATGGCTGACGCCGTGGGAAGCGGAAAGACGGGACAAGGAAATGAAAGAACGGGATAAAATGGAAATCGAAAGGAACAAGAACTACGACCTGCATTATGCGGCGGGGGTCCGGCTCCTTTCCTCGCCGACAAGAGAGAACCTTGAGAAAGCGGTGACGGAATTCACCCAGGCGTTTTCCTACAAACCGACCAGGGCCTGCGAGGAGAAGCTTAACGAAGCGGTTAACGCCCAGCGCCAAAAAGAGGAACAGCTGAAACGGACGATAAAAATGAGCCTGCAGGGCCTGGCCGGCCTTTCCGTATTGCTGGTGATAGTCCTGGTCGCCGCAAAAGCAAAAAAGAAGGCGAAACTGCGGGAGACGCTGCCGTCGGAAATAAAGGACGAAACGCTTGCCGGCAGCTACGAAAATGCGCTGAGGCTGTACATTCAATACAAGGCCCTCGGCGGAAACCCGCAAAACCTGCCGCGGGAGGAGATGCTGGAACTTTACCGCGGGCGGCGCGCCCTCAGCGACCTGCCCAAGGAAAACCTCCCGTATGATTTCCTGCTGTCTTACGCGGTCGTGGTGGCGACGGAAGCCAATTATAAGCTGGCGTTGACCATGCTGCGCTCGGGCAGGCTGCTGGACGAGTTCAAAGCGCCGGGGGAATTCGACACATTCGTCGACATCTACGGGAAGGCCGGCAGGCCGGAAAACCTGCTTGTGTTAAAGCTGAACCCTTCAGCCTATTCAAGCCTCGCAGAGGCGTTTTTCAAGGCACAGGACTATGCCAACTGCGAAAAGGTCTGCGCCTTGAAAAAGCAGTTCCACGCGGCGAAAATCTCGCCCAGGGACAAGGAACTCCTGGCCGCCTGCCAAAAAAACCTGGAAGGAATCGCGGAGTTAAAGAAAAATTCCAAGATCAAATGGCGCTGCATTAACTGCGGCTATATCCACGCGGCCCCGGAACCGCCCGAGGGATGCCCGGGCTGCATGCATCCCAGGGAGCATTTTCAGATAGCGGAAAACTGACGCCCTACTTTAACCTGTCACCGGTCTTTTTCAGTTCCGCCCGCGCGGCGGCAAGGCCTGCCCAGCCGTCAGGCGCGTTCGTCACGGCCAAACGCAGCGCTTTCTCCGCCTCAGGCCCGCGCCCCAGTTCTCTAAGAAGCCTGTACCTTTCCATCAGCGCGCCGCAGGCGAGAGCCTCGAACGCGGGGATGCGGTTTTCCGGGTTTAGATAAACCGCTTCGGCGGCCAGCCGGCAGGCCTGGAGCGCGGCTTCTTTCCTGCCCTGCATACCGCGCAGCGCGCATAAGTTCATAAAAACCTCGGGGTTGCTGGAGCTGATCTCCGCCGCCCGCATCAGAAGCCTTTCCGCCTCCGCCAGGCGCCCGGCGCGCATTTTCTCCACGGCGGAATCGGATAATTCCTTGGCCTTTTTACCCTCTTCCTTCCATAAACGCCCGCGCTCTCCGAAAGGCGGGCCGAAGATATCGGCGGCGATCCAGCCCCTGAGCTGCAGTCCGTCTTTATGACTTTTGATATCCCGGACCAGACCCTGCAGGAGTTTCAGCCGGCCGCCGAACGGGGAGACCTTTTCCAGTTCCGAAAGTATCTTCCCCATGCGCTCCGGCGGCCAATACAGCAGTTTGTAGTAGACATGCCTGTCGAAAAAGCCGCCCGAATCCTTTTCTATCAGGGCCGCTATTTCCCTGTCCTTTTCGTAAGGCGTACCGCGCAGCAGATTAATAGTAGCCCCATACATGGCGTAGGCCTGCCTGAAGGAAATTGTTGCGGCGGCGCGGTCCCCGAGTTCCAGTTCGCGCAGCATCCGTATCACCAGGCAGTCCAGTCCAACCGCCAGCGGCATACCGGAGGAATCGGCGGAAGAGGAAGCGGCGAAAAAATAGCCTGCGGCCTTGTCCCCGAATTTCCCGGAAGCGGCCAGGCATTCCCCGAAACCTTTATCATCACCCTCGCGCCAGAACAGCCTGCATTTAAGCCCGTGCAGGTTGGCGTCCCGGGGAAAGCCGTCCAATGTTTTAGAAAAAGCTTCTTTGCCGGAACCGTTACGCGCGGCCCGGAACGGATAGGCAAGCACGAGAGTTTCCACGAACAGGATGAAACAAAGGGAAAGGACGAAAACGGCGTAAATGATCCCGCCTGCCGCGTTCACAGCCGCCGGTTCATCGTCGAACCGCTTCGGGACGAAGCTCCCGGCTATAAGCGGGGGCAGGATATACGGCATCGGGTAGAAATAGCGCGCTTCCACGGACAGCAGCGAATGGACGAGGAAGAAATATAAGGGCAGGCAGAAAACGCGCAGGCGGTCCGGCTCCCGGCTGAACGCCAGCGCGACCAGGAACAGCCCGAACAGCAGCGGCGAGAAGAAAAAAATATGCCGGAGGCGTTTCAGCGCCGTCAGCAGGAACCGGCCGGGAGCTTTGGCGAATTCGCCCGCATAGAAGGAAAAAGCCCCGCCGGCCCCGTCCAGTCCCGCCAGGCGTCGGGAATCACCCTCCATGGTATATATGGCGCCCTTTGCGCCGGTGATAAGGTTGGTGTCCGCCCTTCCGCCCTCAAAGAGGGAAAACTTCCCCGTGATGGACTTGTTCAGGAATCCCCACGGAAGAAGAAGGACATAGGCGGCCGCGAAGAAAACCAGCGCCCGCCTCAGAAAAGCGCCGGGGCGGGCTCCGCCGTATAACAGGTCGCAGAGCGCAAAAAGAGGAGGGAAAAGGAAAAGCGGGGTGCGGACAAGCATGGAAGCCCCGACCGCCAGGCCGGCCAGGATATTGTTCCGGAACGTGTCTTCACGCCTTTTCAATAACAGCAGCGACAGCGCCAGCAGCAGGAAAATGCTGTAAAAAGATTGCTCGCCGTCATAGGCGTATCCTGAAGAGGCCTCCGCGAGGCCGGCGAGGAGCAGGGAAACGAACCCCGTCCAATACCCGCGAAGCAGACAGCCGGTCAAGAAGACCAGCGCGTAACCGGCCAGGCGGATCACGACGAAAAGGGTCACAGGCCCTGCACCGAGGTTCATGGCCGCGGCGAGGAAAGCCGGATAAAGCGGCATGTTTCGGCCGACACTGCTGCCGCCCAGGCCGGCCAGCAGGTGGCTTCCCTCCGGGAACCTTAAATATTCCGCCGCCGCATTCACGGGATCGAAAGAATAATGATACCCGAGAAGGCAGAAGGCGGCGGCCGCCAGCGCCGGGAGGGCGGCCCTGGACCATCTGGAAGACATGAGGCGCGCGGGGAACATAAATGCGATTACAGGATAGCAAAAAAAGGGGAGCGTGTAACAACGCCCGTGTTTCCCGTGCTCCGGCAAGACCGGCGGCGAGCGGAAAGGGAACACCTATACCATTTACCGCCCGGGAGAGGAATTGATCGACCCGGACACCGGCGAATCGCTGGGCTCGGAACCGGAAAAGGCAGGAACCGCGACGGTCATAAAGGTCATGCCTAAATATTCCATCGCTGCCACAAAAGCCCGCGGCGTGCAGAAGACCGACATACTGAAAAGCGAGTGACGGCAGCGAACGCCGTCAGATGTATTCTTTGTCGCCCCGTTTGCGGAGCGAATGGTCCAAAACCTTTTTCCGGAGCCGCAGGGTGCGCGGAACCGCCTCCACGAACTCGTCCTCCTCTATGTACTCTATCGCCTGCTCAAGGCTGAACCGCCTCGGCGGCGTGAGGATCAGGGACTCGTCGCAAGTGCTGGAGCGCATATTGGTCTGCTTCTTTTCCTTGCAGGGGTTGACCACCAGGTCGTTGCCGCGGCAGTTCTCTCCGACAAGCTGCCCGGCGTACACCTCTTCCCCGGGGCTGACGAACATCACCCCGTGGTCCTGGAGGCTGTTAAGCGCGTAGGCGGCTGACGGGCCCGGCTCCTTGGCCACGAAGGCCCCGTTGCGCTTGGGCGGGGTGAAGTTCCCCTCCGGCAGGTAGCCGCCGAAACTGTAATTCATCAGGCCGTTGCCCTTCGTGAAGGTCATAAAATCCGATTTAAAGCCTATCAGCGCGCGGGCCGAGATGATGTACTCGAACCTGACCCTGCCGTCCTCCGACATACGCATATCCTTCATCTGCGCGCCCCTGCGGCCCAGCGCGTCCATGACGGCGCCCTGATATTCGACCGGAGCGTCCAGCACAAGGTATTCCACCGGCTCCATAACGATGCCGTTCTCCGTGCGCGTTATCACGGTCATCTTGGAAACGCACAGCTCGAAGCCTTCGCGCCTCATGGTCTCTATGAGTATCGCCAGGTGCAGTTCGCCGCGGCCCGAGACCTTGAACCCGCCCTTGCCCGGCAGCTCTTCCACTTTAAGCCCCACGTTGGATTCGGCTTCGCGTAAAAGCCGGTCGCGCAGCTGTGTGGCGGTGACGAACTTCCCGTCCCGCCCGGCGAACGGGCTGTCGTTGGCGTAGAATTCCATCGAAACGGTCGGCTTCTCTATCTCAAGGCCGGCGAGGCAGCCCGGTTCCTCGGCGGGAGAGAGCGTGTCCCCCACCTCCACGCCCTCAAGCCCGGAAACAGCCACGATATCGCCGGAACGGGCATGCGCAAGCTGGACGCGCTCAAGCCCCTTAAAACCCATGACCTGCATAACCTTGCGCGCCGCCGGAGCGCGTTCCGGAGAGCCCAGGGCCACCAGCTTCCCCGGCGTTACGACGCCCTGGAATATCCGCCCTATGCCGATGCGTCCGGTGTAGGGGCTGTAATCCAGCATGGTGACGAGCATCCGCAGCGGCTCGGAGTCTTTCTCAAGCGGGCCCGGCACATAATTCACAATAGCGTCAAAAAGCGCTTTAAGGTCCTTCCCTTTCACTTCCGCGTCCATGGTAGCCCAGCCTTCCCTGCCGCAGGCGTAGATGACCGGAAAGTCCAGCTGGTCGTCGCTGGCGCCGAGTTCCATGCAGAGCGCGAAGACCTTGTCCAGCGTCGCGTGCGGGTCGCAGTTCAGGCGGTCTATCTTGTTTATGACAACTATGACTTTGAGGCCCAGCGCCAGTGATTTCTTCAGCACGAAGCGGGTCTGCGGCATCGGGCCGTCCAGCGCGTCAACCAGCAGCAGGACCCCGTCCACCATTCTCAGCACCCGCTCCACTTCGCTGCCAAAATCGGCGTGGCCGGGCGTGTCCACTATGTGTATGACGGTCCCGCCGTATTTCACGGAGGTGTTTTTTGAAAGTATGGTTATGCCGCGCTCGCGCTCCAGGTCGTTGGAATCCATGATGCATTCGCGCCCGCCCGCGTCTTCCTTAGCCGTTAGCGAGCCGGTCTGCCGGAGCATCGCGTCCACCAGCGTGGTCTTGCCGTGGTCCACGTGCGCTATGATGGCAATGTTGCGCAGGTCGCCGCGCCTGCGCGTATCATCTTTGCGGTGCGTCATTTTGATGTTCTCCAGACAACCACAGTCTAAAGTCTAGAGTCGAAAGTGTAGAGTATTGAAATATTTCGTTATTACTTTAGACTCTCCACTCTCAACTTCCGTTCTATTTACTCTCCACTTTAGACTTCTGTTCCTCACGCTCATAGCTTTTTAAATTCGTCCTCTTTCGCGGCGGCCGAAGCTTCCAGCGCCCGTATCTTTTCGCTGACTTCCCTGACCTGCGCGTAATCTTCGTGCGTGGCCGGGTCCGAAAGCCGGGCGGCCAGTTTTTCTATCTCAGCCCTGAGCCGGGCTATTTCTTCAACGAACTTTCCGGTTTTCCGCTCTTTCTGTTCCAGCAATTTCTTCCGGCGCCGCTCTTCTCTCCAGGCCTGGGATTCCTCGTCGGACGGCCTTCGTGAAGGCTCGGGCTTGCGGGAGTCCGGGACGGAGGTTCCCTCCGCTTCGGCGCTCAGCTGTTCCTGCCGGTAGCGGAAATAATCATAATTGCCCGGATACATGGTGATCTTGCCGCCTTCTTCTATATGCGCGACGTAGTCGGCCAGGGAGTTTATAAAGTAGAGGTCGTGGCTTATGAAGCACATAGTGCCTTCGAAATTTTTTAAGGCCCCTATAAGCGCCTCTACGCTGGGGATGTCCAGGTGCGTGGTGGGCTCGTCCATCAGCAGCACGTTGGGCGGGTCCAGCAGCAGTTTCACCAGCGCCAGCCGGCTTTTTTCGCCGCCGCTCAAGCTCCCGCTTTTCTTGAACACGTTGTCGCCGGGGAACAGGAAGGTGCCCAGCACCGTCCTGACCATAAGCTCCGGGTTCATCCTGTCGTTGTCCATGGCTTCCTGCAGCACGGTCTTGCGGGGGTCCAGCGTGCCTTCCCTGTGCTGGGAAAAATAGCCTGTCTTTACATTAAGCCCCAGCGCCCGCTCGCCGCTGTCCGGCTCCGTCACGCCGGCCAGCAGTTTCAGAAGCGTGGATTTTCCCGCGCCGTTGTGCCCCGCAAAAGCCATTTTCTGGTTTCTTTGCAATTCAAAATCCAGGTTTTCATACACCTTTATGGGTTCCCGCCCGGGCAAAGCGTAGCTCTTGCCGACATTTTTAAGCTCAAGTGATCTTGCCCCGATGCGGCCGGGCTGGGGAAACCGTATCTTGACGGTCTTCGTCTCCGCCGGCAGCTCTATCCGCTCGAGCTTCTCGAGGCGCTTTATCATGCTCTGCACCCGGGAGGCCGTCGAGTAGCGCACGCGGTTCCTGGCTATAAAATCTTCCATCTGCTCTATTTCTTCCTGCTGCTGCTTCCATGCGGACAGCAAATTTTCTTTTTCACTTTCCCGCTGGGTTAGGTAATGGGCGTAGTCGCCGTGGTAGACTTTCAGCTTTTTATCCTGCACGGCAACAATGGCGCCGCAGACCGTGTCTATGAACGCCCTGTCGTGCGAGATGATGAATACCGCGCCGGGATAATACGCGAGATAATCCTCGAGCCAGAAGAGCGAATCGAGGTCCAGGTGGTTGGTGGGCTCGTCCAGCAGCAACAGGTCCGGCTTCCTTATCAAAAGGCGCGCCATGGCCGCCCGCATGGCCCAGCCGCCGCTTAAAGTGTTGACGATCCTGCTGAAATCGGAAATTTTAAAACCAAGCCCCATCAGGACCGCTTTGGCCTCGGCCTCAAGGCGGCTGTCAAAGTCGTCCAGCCCTTCCAGCGTTTCCGCCAGGACGGTGCGCTCCGAAACCGGCGCGTTCTCCTGGGGGAGATAGCCCGCCACGACGCCTTTTTTGAACTGTATCCCGCCTTCGTCCGCCTCTTCCTCGCGGAGCATCATTTTAAAAAGGGTGGTCTTGCCGGCGCCGTTCGGTCCGACCAGCGCGAAGCGCTCGCCGTAGTTTATCTGCAGCGAGGCGTCCTCAAAAAGGGCCTGGCTGCCAAAAGATTTGTGAATATTGCGTATCGTTATCATTTGCAGTTACTGCTTAAGCAGGTAACTACTCAGGTTCCCCCTTTTCATAAAAGCCTGTCCGCCGGTTTTTTGGCGGAGGGGATTGAGGGGGATTTTCTAATTTCCCGGCAAAGACCTGAATAGTTGCTTGAGAGCCGTCACCATCTGAGCGGACCGGGGTTCGCTTATTTTCACAGCCTTGTCAGGGATAAATAAGAACTATCCGGAAACCAAGGAAGTCTGAGAAGCAGAAATTAGACCGCTCCACCATGCTCAATACAAACATTTTACCATTTTCCCGCCCCGTCTGGAAGTGTGTGGGATGGTGAGAGATGGACGCTTTTGGGAGTAAGCTGGGCCTTAAAGAGCCGGCGGATTGCCCTGGCGCTCCAAGACCGGGTTTTTGGGGAAGATGAACGCCGCACGAAGTCGTCCACTAAAGCGGATGGTTAGAGTAATGGATAATGAGTTGCGTAAACATCAATCAGTTTCCGGATCATCTTTTGATACGGAGTGTGGTACTTATGCGCCGCTCTCTTGAAGAACTCGACGCTGGACTTGCTCAATGTCATAGTGACTTTAACGCCATCCTCTTTAAAAACCAGTTTCTCCGGAGGAGGCAGGAAGTCTTTGACTACCTGCAGTCGTCCAAGCGGCTCATCCGTGTATCTTATTTTCTTCTTCATAAATTGTCCTCCCTTTCCTCCAGTATCCCGCCCCAATAATCCGAATCCTATTCTCCCTAAACGTGAAGCGGACGGTCAGGATTCCTTCTCTTACCCGGCCAAAGCAAAAAAACCGTTTTTCCTCCCCGCTATGCTCCAAGTCTTCGGCGATGATGCGTCTGGGATCAAGGAATGCGTATTGAGCAAGCCTAAAGGATACGTTATGTTTTGGTAACTACTCAGGTCTGTCGTCGTAGTGGCAGAGTTTACTCTGCCCAAAAAGGCAAAGCAAGCTTTGCCACTACAAAAAATACGTGAAAAATACGGAGAACCTGAGTAGTTACATGTTTTGACTGATTTTCCCCATCCTTCCTGTCGTCCCATTCAAGGCTATGCCAGTGCCGTATCAGGGGCTATGCCCATCAAACGGCCAAAATGTATCATCCTTGGTATAGTATACAAGATATATGGGCTTTATGCCATACATTAATATGGTTTTGCGACAAGAGGGCGAATGAGGTAATACTAAGCTGACAAACTTTGGGCTCAGAGCCGCATGTTGCCCAGTCGGGGTCGCCGCCGTGTTTCCCGTACGCTTTTGGGAGTAAGCTGGGCCTTAAAAAGAGCCGGGGGATTGCCTTGGCGCTCCAAGACCGGGTTTTGGGGGAAGAAGCCCGTGGTCTTCCGCCGGCGAAGAACTCACTCCGCGCACAGTGCGGAGCTCAGACATTCTTCGCCGTTTCCTAATGGTAGAAATTCGCTCCAGACCCCAACCCAAGGCTTTCCGCCGAAGGCGGACCCCCGCCAATACAACACGGCGGGCACAGCGCCGGGCTGTTTGGCGGGAAACCCAGAAGGGAGCGCGCAGAAAACCCGCCGTCGCCCCCTCAGCTTCCCCCCAGCGTACAATGTTTAATTGAAGCCTCAAAAGGTACCTTTTTTCTACGCGGCGTAAGGGCAACCCCGCTCCCGGCCCGTCCCCACGCATAACCAGTGATCGGATTTTACCGAACAGCGGTTATTTTTAAACGTCTATTTTGTTTTCAGCGGGGTGAGGCGATATAGCAGCAGGGCCGGCAGGGTCAGCACGGATATCAGGAGGCCGGCTATGAAGGAGGCAGGGAGGTAGCGGAACTCTATAGTGTGCGTGCCGGGCGAAAGCGCGCAGGAATTAAGGCCGCCTGGCCGTTTGATGGCCATAGGCCTTGATACGGCGCCTGTATGCAGCCTTGCCCGCCCCCGCCCCCGCCAAACAGTCCGGCGGGTCCGCCGAGCTGTGTGGCGGAAAACAACCCGGCGGGTCCGCCGAAGCTGTGTGGCGGAAAACAGCACGGCGCTGCGCCCGCCGTGTTGTATTGGCGGGGGTCCGCCAGTATATATGGCGGAAATTGTGCTTCGCACCGGCATAGCCTTGTCAGGAACAATTTTGCCTAACCCAAACTCCCATCCAATGGTCCGTAAAAACATACCCGGAGGCCTCTTTTTCTATAATATCCTTCGATATCAGCAGGCTCAGAGATTTTTTCACCAGCGCGGACGATTTAAGCTGAAACCTGGTGATAAACGCCCCGCTGAATATCGCGGCTCCGGGATTTGCGGCCAGCCCCTGTAGCAGCCGCTTTTGCGTTTGCGGCAGATTTTCCCAGACGTTCTGGTAAACCGGCGTATTCCTTTTGGCGATAAGCGCCACTGCCCGTTCCACGTCGGCTGCCGTTATCTTTTTTTCTTCGGCTTTAAGGTCCCACAGCTCGTGGGCGAGGTACTGGATATAGTATGGTATGCCGCCGGCAGAACTTACCATAGACCGCAGGATTTCTTTGGAGCAGTCAAAACCGCCCCCGGCGAAATTTCCGGCAAGATACTTTTCAAAATATTCGGAGGGGATTTTATCAAGGTGGGTAATCGGCCCCAGACCGAAAAACGCCCTGGATTTTTTTGAAACCATCTCGCTCATCATTGTTTTTTTTGAACCGCAGAAAACATAGCCTACATTCCGCTGTTTTTGTATCACGGCGCGCATAAGTTTTTCCAGCGGTTCCCCCCCTATGCTGACTATTTCCTGAAACTCATCGAACATCACAATTACCCGCCTCTTCTCCCGGCCGGCTAACTCCTGGGGGTATGCCAGCAGGTTCTCAATCATCTGGAAGACCTCTTTCTGCGGGGGCGAAGCGTCAACGCCAAGGCTTAGGGAACCATCGGGATTTACGGAAAACTGGGGCCTCAGACCGGAAACAAAATCTTTGATAAAATTAACGGCCTCGGCAAAGCCCAGTTTTCTCATTTCAGCCGAGGCTTTACCCAGCGCGGCGGCGAACTGCTCAATTGAGGCGGTTTTAAACAGGTCCAGATAAACCACTCTCGCGCCCTTCGCCTTAAGCTTTTCGGCGGCGGCAAGGAGAAGCGAAGTTTTCCCGTACCGGCGCGGGCCGATTAAAAACATCTTCTGGCCGTCTGAGAGGTCTTTAACAATGGCTTCAAGCTCCGCTTTTCTGTCAATAAAACTGGCGTCCTTCACCACTTCTCCGAAGATGAATGGGTTCATATTTGCTCCAATACTTGCGCAGGTGTCCGCCTTAGGCGGATGTGCATCAAACGTAGGGGAAACCGCCATGCGGTGTCCACCTGTGGGTAAATCCCCCGGAAAGGGTCCCGCCATTTAACCTAAAGGTTACTAACCTATAGGTTAAGCATACAAAATCGGCAGCCGAGCCGGAAAGGATTTTTTTTCCGCGGAAAGAACCGATAAAGCAGCAACGCCAACAGGGTCAGCGCGGAGATCAGAAGGCCGGCTATGAAGGACGCGGGGAGGTAGCGGAACTCTATGGTGTGCACACCCGGCAAAAGCGCGCAGGACAGGAAAACACCCTCGAACTTTTCCGGCGCGGCCTTTTTACCGTCTATTTTCAGTCTCCAGCCGGGATACCAGGCCTCGGAAAAAACAAAGACGGACGGCGCGCTGAGCTCCGCGCCCGCTTTAAGATAACCGGGGCGCATATCTTCAATTTTTACCCGTCCGCCCGGCGGAACCGCGTGTCTGAAGATTTGGGGACGAACTCTGTATTTGTATCCGGCTTTACAATTTGTATACTAAAAAAAACATTTTTGAGCCGGATTCGGGAATATAGAAAATGACCGGGCTGAAAGACGCCATAAAAAAAATGCCGAAAGCGGAACTGCACAGGCACCTTGAGGGCTGCGTGCGCGTTCCCACCATAATAGATATCGCCCGCAGGCACGGGCTGAAGCTTCCCACCTTCGACGAGGCCGGACTGACAAAGCTGGCCAAGCTGAGCGGCCCGATGGGCTCGCTGGCCGAGGTGCTTGGGATGTTCGAGCTGGCGCAGTCCGCCTTCGTCTCTTACGAAGCGGTGGAAAGGATAACTTTCGAGGCTATGGAGGACGCCTTTACGAAAGAGAACATCCGGCTGCTGGAGCTGAGATACAGCCCGGACTTCATGCTGAAAGGAAAGGGCCTGGACTGGCAGAAGGCGCTGGACGTGATGCTGGGCGCGATACGGGATTTCCGGAGGAGCCTGCCCTTCTTCTGCGGCATTATCGTTATCGCGTCCCGGTCGTACGGAATGGAGTCCGCGCTGAAGACCGTGGATTTCGCCGTGAAGAACAAGGGCGGGATCATAGGCTTCGACTTCGCGGACGACGAGATAAACTATCCCTCCCCGCTTTACGCGGAGGCGGCCGGGAAACTTCACGCAGCCGGGATCCCGCTGACGGTGCATTCCGGCGAGGAAGGCGAATACACCCAGGTGCTGGAAACGATAAATTCCCTGAACCCCGGGCGCATAGGCCACGGCGTGAAGTCCGTTGAGGATCCGTCGGGCAAGACCCTTTCATTGATAAAGGAGCGGGGCATAACCATAGAGACGAACCCTTTCAGCAATTACCTGACGCGGGCGGTGAAAAGGCTGGAGGACCACCCGCTGAAAAAATTCATAAAAGCCGGCGTAAGCGTTTCCATAAGCGCGGACGACCCGGAGATACTGGACACCGACCTTAATAAGGAATACCTGCTGGCTGTCGAGAAAATAGGGCTTTCAATGGACGATCTCGCCTACGCCAATAAATGCGCCCTGGCGGCCTCATTCCTCCCCCCCGGCATAAAACAGGAAGCGGCCAAACTCTTTTAACAAAGTTCGCGGGGCTCCACCCGCCACCCGCGCCTGTCTATTCCTATTACGAAATAAAGCGGGATTTAACTACCGCCAGGCGGCCGCTTTTTTTGATATTACAACTTTTGTTGAACGTTTCCGGCAAAAACCGGAGGGGCTGTTGATGGGCGTCAACCTGTTCGCTGCCCGCCTCCGCCCCCGCCAAACAACCGGCGGGTCCGCCGAAGCTGTGTGGCGGAAAACAATGCGGCGGATGCGCCGGGATGTTTGGCGCAAAACAGCACGGCGCCGCGCCCGCCGGGCAGTATTGGCGGGGGTCCGCCGGCATTATGGCGGAAATTGTGCTTCGCACCCACGATAATCTTGCATTGAATCTACTCCCGCAGGGAGCGGATGCGGCGGCCGGCGACGGCGGTGAAGATGAGACTTAACAAAAGCAGAAGCAGCGGCGTGATCCACCAATAGAGATGTTTATTGGCGATTTCGGCGCTGGGCATGTCCATGGCGTTCAGGACGAGCGGGGTGAATGGGTTGAGGTAAACGAAGACGATGCTCTTAAAGTCCTTATAGAAGGCATGGAGCGCGAGTTCAGCCGCCCCCGAGCCGACAAGGAGAGCGGCCACGAGGCCGTAGGCCAGCAGTATGGCGGGGACCGTCCGCCGCATCAGGGTCGAGACGACAAGACCCAGAGACGCCAGAAAGAAGACCGTCACTATGATGCAGCCGTAAGTTATTCCCAGAAGCCGCAGGTCCGTCCCCCCGAATCCGAAGCTGAGCGCGGCGAAAGGGATGGAGGTGCTTATCAGGAACAGCACGTAAAGAATGGAGGCGAGGAGTTTGCCCGCCGCTATGCGCCGGCGCGGCATGGGGGTTACCAGAAGCATGGACAGAGTTCCCCTGTCCCTCTCGCCTGTTATGGCGCCGGCGCTTACGGAAGGCACAAGCAGGATGATGAGCGCCATCTGCGTGAAGGCAATGACGTGGAAGATAGTCTTTCCGATGACCCACCCCGGACCACTATTGGGGTTTTTCACTACCATCAGGTAGGTCACAAGGGTGACCAGCCCCAGAATAAAGATGTAAACGGTCGGTATCCAGTAGGTCCGGTTATCCCTCATCCTGTGGTCTATTTCCCTGTTTAAAATCGGGTTGCGGAATATCATGCCTCGCCTCCCCGGACGGCCCTGATAAGCCTTTCCTCCAGGCTGGGGATCAGCGGCCTCCACTCCAGTACCGCCGGCCCTGCAACAACGATCCCCCTGAGGACTTCCGCCGGGTCGGCGCCGGTTCCAAGCCTAAGCAGATAACGGCCCCCCTCCGAGGGGGTGACAGAGGCGACGCCCTGTATCCCTCCGATGAGCGCCGCGGCATCCGCTTCGGGGTTCGCAAGGCGTAGCGAGTAGAAGGCCGTCGTCTCCCTGCTTTCTTCCAGGAGCCTGCCCTTGTCCAGGAAGAGGACGCGGTCGCAGAGTTTTTCGATCTCCCCCAGTTGATGGGACGAGATGAGCACGCTCTTTCCCCCGGCCCGCATTCCTGCGATGACGGCCAGCAGTTCGGAGCGCGCCAGAGGATCGAGGTTGGAGAGCGGCTCGTCCAGCAGCAGCAGCTTCGGGTTCCCCGCCAGGGTCCGGACAAAGGAGAGTTTGGCCCGCATCCCGCGCGAGAGTTCCTCTATGAAACTTTGCGCCCTCCCCGCGAGGCCGCTGATCTCGAGGGCCGAGGCAATATACTTTTGTGTCTCCGTCCGCCCGAGGCTGTATGTCGCGGCGAAGAACTCGAGGTACTCAACGACCCGCATGTCCTGGTAGATCCCGGCGAAATCGGGAAGATACCCTATTGTCTTTCTAATCTCCTCTGCCCGCCCCGCGACGTCGAGCCCGCCGATGGATGCGCTCCCCGAGGAGGGCGGAAGCAGCGTCGCCAGGACCCGGAGCAGGGTTGTCTTGCCTGCGCCGTTGGGTCCCACGAGCCCGGTTATACTTGCCGCCGGCACGGTGAAGCTCACCCCGTCCAGGGCGGTAAAACTACCAAACCTCACTCCCAGCCTGTCGGCCGCCGCGGCCGGGACACAGGGGAATGCGCCGGTTGCCGTCATGGGGCTGCTCCTTCCCGTTCCCGTTTCAGCCAGACGCATACGGTGTCCTGAAAAACCTGGTCGGGAGCCGGCTTAATGGTCAAGGAGGTAAATCCGCTAGAGTCACAGCGGGCGACAACGGAGAAGGCCGACCTTCGCGACATCACCGCCGGACCCAGGGTGCGCGCAAGCCGTTCCCCTCCGCCCTCCACCTGCCAATCAGGCTTGAGTTCGCTTGCTCCCACGGCTTTCGTGAGAGGGCCGACCACGGCCTGCTGACCCTGCCTCAGGACCGGGGCGACCGGCAGCCAGCCGCTGCCGGTGTGGAAGAAGACGTCCCTTAACTCCCCCGCGCTCGTGTTTTCCACCACCGCGCCCTTCCCGACAGGACGGATTTCCACGGCTGGAGGGTTTCCGACGAAAGAGGTGAAGCGGAGGTCCTTGAAGCTGAAGCGCTGCATGGGAATATCAACAAGATCAATCCCGTCCAGGCGGATAGCCTCGGCGACGATCTCATTACGCGAATACTGCGAGTAGCGGTAGTTGGGATCGTCGGCCGAAAGGCGCACGGAGACCTCCTGCTTTCTGGAGGACAGCACCCTCGTGGAGGTGGTGACCGTCGCCTCTGGCAGTCCCTCGAACATCCTCACCAGGTGCCGGATTTCCAGCACGGTCCCTCCCTTCGCCCTGGAGGCCGTTCCGTAGGCGCCCAGGGCCAGGAGCAGGCTGAGTCCGGGAACAATGGCCCAGGCCCACTCCCTGCGCCCGGCCCTTGCAAGCACAAGGTGCGTGACCGGTCCGATCAGGAGCACTATGACAAAGATAAAGAGGGCCAACAGCCATGTTCCGGGCATGGCGTAGTTGTGCGTCAACTGGAGGTCGTCAGCCCCATAATATTGAGCGGAGCGCTCGTAGTCCCGCGGCAGGAGCCCCCTTGTGTCGAACCAGTCGCCGAGGGACTTCTCGTCAATACCTTCCTTGGCGCCGCGCTCAAGCCCTGCCGGAATGATATTGATTTCTCCCATTCCGTACCGGCCCCAGGTTTTGGACAACCCGCCCCAGGGCGCCGAGCGCCAGTCGGGGCAGCGGCCGGGCGCGACGACGAGTATTCCGCCGCCGCTTATCCACCTTGTGAGCGCCTTGCGCTGCGCGCTCTCCAGCCCCGCCCACTTCCGGGCGAGGATCACCGTCTTTGCAGGCGTGTACTCGTGCCAGATTCCGGGCGCCCGGCCGGCGAGCACGGCCACGTTCGGCGCCGCTGAACCGCCGGAGCTCCGCCGCCTGGGGGCGTAGAGCAGGAGCGCGGTCTGTATGTGCGCGGCGTCCCTGGGCTCGCGCACAAGAATTAAAACAGGGGAGCCGGATTTTAAATCGGGAAGATCGGCCCGGGCGACTGTTTGCCCGTCCAAGTCCCTGGCGGTAAGCATATTCCGTGTTTTCGGGATGAAAAAATCCCTGGGATTAGGCACTATCAACCTGCCCTCCAGCACCGCCCCCGCCGGCATGTCAAACTGCCGGCTGAACCCTCCATGGTTTTTAATAAGCGTGACTGGGACGGATGCCTTTCCTTCTATGAGCTGCTCCAGCCCGAGGGTAATCTTCCGCGGCGGGCCGGGGTTGTGGATGCGATAATGTATCCGGGCGGGTTCGTAGTCGTTAAAGTAGCCTTCGAGTCCCGCCCCGAGGATTTCAAAAACAAGGGATTCTCCTGGACCGGCCGCGGAGCCCGGCCTGGATGCGGGGGCGCCGGCTGCTTCAAGGCCGGCCGGAACCAATGAGATGATGATGGCGGCGCCGGCCGCAAGAGCGATGTGCGCAGCGATCCTTATGGCGAAAGGTTTAAGCGTCTTAAGAGGTTTGAGCCTGATATGCTGTATAAGTCGTGTCACGTAAACAATCCTTCTTCCAGAGAACCGCCGGCCTTTCCTCAATCGGCGCCTCAAAGACAATAATACCAAAAAGACGGTTTGGGGCGCAGATTTATAAAATTATTTTCCGCCAGAGGGCGGAACCGCCGGACTGTTTGGCGGAGGCGGGCACATTGATCCCCCCGCCCCGGCCGACTAAGCTCCCCTGAACCACCCGCGTTTTCCCTGGCTTTTCCCCCGCCCGCCTGCCCGCCGCGCTGTATTGGCGGGGCGGCGGCAGCGTTGCCGAAAACCTTGTTGGACTGTCTCCCCCGCCGGTTTTTTTGTTATTACACCTTTAACGCGCGGTTCCGGCAAAAACCGGAGGGGCGTTTGACTCTGCCCAAAAAGGCAAAGCAAGCTTTGCCACTACAAAAAATACGTGAAAAATACGGAGAACCTGAGTAGTTACGTATTTTTAATAAAAAATTGGGCGGGTGAGATGCTGTATCATGATAAGGGCGGGGTCAAAATAAGGTGGCTAAGGCCGGGTCTGCCCGGCTGTCCCGGCCTTAGCTTCCTTGTTGTGGTTGTTTCCTCTTCTTCCGGGGGCGACATAATATTGACAGAAAATCCCGCCAGGGCGCGGCGAAGCAAGCCGGGGCGGGGTTTTTATCAGACAGTGGCCCCCGGTATCAACTCTTTCGGTTCTGGTGGCCATAATCCAGAAAACAGCAAAAAAATTTCCGCCTTACAACTTGGCGGACCCGCCGGGCTGTTTGGCGGGAAATTTGGAGCCGTACGGCCTGCCTCTGGCAGGCCGGGAGCGGCCGGGCTAAGGCCCAGTTGAGGGCCGGCCGGCCGCGCATAGGAGGTGCCCCGTAAGCGCGGGCCACCTTGGGAGCAGAACGACGGCGCGCCCCGTGCCGGAAGCCTGCGAACCTACTTCCCATTGACGCCCCCGCCCCGGCCGCCTGCCCGCCGTGTCGTGTTGGCGGGACTGAACTCACCTACGCCACCCGCGTTTCCCCCGGTTTTTCCCCCGCCCGCCTGCCCGCCGCACTGTATTGGCGGGGCGGCGGCAG
>Ga0180009_10003189_pt1 | contig 18792 bp, 20 predicted proteins | sample OS_PC_MetaG_FD_123537 | JGI IMG/M metagenome (GOLD analysis project Ga0180009, IMG submission 123537) | Groundwater microbial communities from the Aspo Hard Rock Laboratory (HRL) deep subsurface site, Sweden - OS_PC_MetaG | ecosystem: Environmental > Aquatic > Deep subsurface > Groundwater...
CTCATTCCAAATCCCCTGCCAAAAATTCCTCCTGATCCAATGCCAATCAATGACTGCCTAAGCTGATATCCTATGCCCTGCGGATCAACAGAAGGATTTAAAAAAACAGTTACTCTGGACATGGCATGCGGTTTTATAAGTATCAAAACATAAAGAACAGCCACGCCTAAAAAAATCAATAAAGCAACTTGGCTGAATCTGCCTCCAGCCACAAAGAACATAAGCGCGGCAGTAATAGCTATAACACCCAAGGTGCCGATATCCGGCTCTAAAACCAAAAGCGCACCGACAAAACCAGTGATAATCAAAAAAGGAAGAAAACCAAACTTGAACGATTTGACATCATCCTTGCGGCTGCTAAGCCAGGATGCGAGATAGATGATGAAAGCAAATTTCAAGATTTCTGACGGCTGGAAAGTGAAAGATCCAAAACTGATCCAGCGTTTTGCTCCTCCATGGCTAAAACCAAGATGTGGTTCAAAAACCAAAAGCATAAGCAGAAAAGAAAAAATAAAGAGCGGCAGAGCGAATCTTTTCCATTTTTTGTAATGGATTCTACTGGCTATCAAGAAAAGAACAATGCCTGGACCTAACCCAAGGGCCATTTGTTTAATGACAATGCTGGAAAAACTGGCTCCTTCCCGGCTCAATAAACCCATGGAAGCAGAAACAAGAATGAAAAGGCCGGCCAATATCATAAGGCAAACGGTTATCAGAAAAACTTTGTCATAATTTTTATTTCTCATATTAATTATCTATCCGGCGGAACTTGATAATAATTTAATAAAAATTTAGTAATGTTCATAAACGGTTCTGTTAAAGAATGAGATGCGTAGCGCACTCCCTGCGGTTTTGACAGAAACAAGAAGGTTAAAAATCTTGCATCAAAGGCAGGGGCGTACCCGAAAAAAGTGTGAGTATATTCACTTTCGCTATATCCTCCTTCTCTTGCCCCGGAAATCTGGGCTGTTCCTGTTTTAGCAGCAACAGTATAATGCTCCATTTTATAAATTCCTCCCAAAAGCGCTTCATCCACCACTCTGACAAGCATTCTGCTAATTTCTTCTGATGTTTCTTTTTTTAAGACCTGGCGGCGCTCATTTTTTTCTGTAATTTTTTCTATTCCTTCTTCCGGTTTTATTTTTTCAACAACATAAGGCGTCATCAATATGCCGCCATTAGCAAGAGTTGAAAGAGCCGCGGCCATTTCAATCGGCGTTACAGCAATGCCCTGGCCAAAAGAAGCAGTGGCAAATTCAATATCCCGGCCGCTGTCCAAATTGGAAATTAATCCTGTAATTTCATCAGGCAAGTCAATGCCGGTCTTTTCTCCCAGGCCGTAATTGATTATATATTCTTTGAATTTTTCCTTGCCCAATTTTTGCATAACAAAAACAGCGCCTGTATTAAGAGATTGATTCAGAACCTCCTGCATATTTACGACTCCTCTGGCTTTGGCGTCATAGTTTTCAATTCTTTTATTGTTTAAGACAACATATCCCTTATCGTCATAAGTAGTCTCAGGAATAATTTTATTCTGATCCAGGGCAGCAGCCAGAGTCAATGGCTTCATAATAGAACCCATTTCAAAAACATTCTGAGTAATTGGATTTAGAAATAATGATAAATCTTTTTCTTCCCCATAATAATTGGGGTTAAAATCGGGTTTTACAGCCATGGCCAATATTTTCCCGGTCCGCGGATCTATTACCAGCCCGCCGGCCATCTCTGCTTCGTATTTTTCAAGAGTGGCTTGCAAGGAATTTTCTAAAAAATTTTGCGCCTCCGGATCAATGGTTAAAACAATGTCTCCTTTTAGCGAAGTGCCGGAAATGACTTTTTTAATATCCATAATAATTTCTGCAAACGAATTGGCTATGAACTCTCCTTCGTCTCCTCTTCCTAAAACAGATTCATAAAATTTTTCCAACCCGTATCTTCCTTCCAATTTATCTCCGTTATATCCTACAAAACCTAAAACCCTTGAGGCCAAGTTGGCTCCAGGATAAAAACGCCATCTTTCAGAATAAACATTCACTCCTTTCAATCCTAACTTTTTTATTTCCTCTCCATTTTCTCTGCTGATTTTATGGGCTATTTCCTCATAAATGTCGTCTTTTTTGTCAACGCTTTTGAAAAATAAGTCTTTGTCTAAATCTATAATTTGCGAAAGTTTATCGCATATCTCTTTTGGATTTTCTATTAATTTCAGGTTGATAGCCAGCAAAAACCCCTCTTTTATAGCGGCGGCTGAAATCAATTGGCCGTTTTTATCCTTGAAAAAGATTGACCCCCTGTCAAAATATTGGGCAGGAGAAGCAAAATACTGCTGATTCGCAAGTTCTTTATAATAATCATGGCGGACAACTTGAACAAAAAACAGGCGCGTTAGAATAGTTAATCCAAAGACAAAAAGAAGGATATAAATAATCCTGATGCGAAAAACAAAATTGTCCTTCATAAATTATTAGCGCTGGGCGACAGTGGTCTGGCGAACCGCAAAATCACCCTTTTTTTGCTCAACAAATCCTAAGGAACGTGCGTAATCCAAATCAACCTCGTCAATGAGCTTAAGATAATTTTCTTCCAATTGCTGATATTGAAAACTGATAGTTTGAAAATGTTTTGTATTGTTATTTTTATTTATTATTTGAAAAATAGTGGTTCCTGCAAAATAAACATATAAAATTCCAATCATAATTATGGCAATCATAATCAAGCCAAAAATCTTTTTCTGGTTTTCCATCTCTTTTGATGAAATTGTTTTAATTGCCCTTACCATATTTTTCTATTGCTCTTAGTTTTGCGCTTCGCGAAGAAGAATTTGATATTATTTCTTCTTGTGATGGAATTATTGGTTTTTTTGTTAAAATCAATAATTCTTCTTTTTTTGATTTTTCCTTGAAAAAGTTCTTAACGATTCTGTCTTCTAGTGAATGAAAAGATATTACAACCAATCTTGATTCAGCAGATAATAATTTCCATACCTTGCTTAACCCTTCTTCTATGGCATTCAATTCATCATTTACGGCTATGCGCAGTGCTTGGAAAGTTTTAGTGCAGCAGTTTAATCGCTGATTATTTCTGTAAAAAGACGGTACGCTTAATCTTATTATTTCTGACAGGTCAAATGTTGTTTTTATTTCTTTTCTTTCCCGGATATCAACAATATTTTTTGCAATCCGCCTGCTAAATCTTTCTTCTCCGTATTTATACAAAATGTCTGTAATATCTTTTTCGCTCCATTTATTGACAATATCTTGAGCAATAAGGTCAGTGCTGTTTATGTCTGACTTGTAAGTCATAAGAAGCGGTTCGTTTTTTTGGAAAGTGAATCCCCTGCCAGATTCTTCTAGTTGCAGCATGCTCGTTCCAAGATCGAAGATAGCGCCATCTATTTTTTCTATATTATTATTTTTTAAAAGTTCATCTAAATTCCTAAAATTTCCGTTTATCAAAATTACATTATTTTTGAGATTTGACCCGCCTGCAACGCTTGATGCGTAGCATCTGCGGGCAGGGATTTGAGATTTGAGATTTTCAAGAATCACCGCATCCTGATCAATTCCTATAAGTGTTCCTGTTTTGCCAATCTTTTGCATTATTGCCTCTGCATGTCCTCCCCCGTCAATTGTTGCATCCAGAATAATATCGCCCGGTTCGGGTTTCAAATATTCTATTACTTCTTTTAAAAGAACCGGGGTATGCATGTTTTAATATACTCCTAGCTCCCCTAATTTTTCTGCCAGCATGTCAGTTTGTTTTTCAATACGTTCTTTGTATGATTCCCAATTTTCTTCATTCCATATTTCCAGCCGTTTATGAACGCCGACTATGACAACTTTTTCTTTAAGGCCGGCAAATTCTTTCAAGTTGTCAGGAATCAAGATTCTGCCCAAAGAGTCTAGTTCTACGTCTGTTGCCCCTGAGAGGAAAAGGCGGACGAAGTTTCGGGTGTCAGCTGAGCCGGTCGGAAGCTCGCTGAGTTTTTCGGCCACCTTTTCCCACTCTGGCATCGGATAAGCAAAGAGGCATTGGTCCAATCCTCTAGTAATAACAACTTTGTCTCCTATTTCTTTTCTAAATTTGGCTGGAATAGCCATTCTTTTCTTAGGATCAAGGCTGTGTTTATATTCTCCTATAAGCATATTTTAAGTTATCCACATTATCCACATAGTTATCCACAATTCACCACTTTATTAACACTATACACCACTTCCCTATATTTTCCAAAACAAAAACTGTGGATAACTTCCACAGTCAATATTAGAAATTAGAAATTAGAAATTTTATTTTGGTTTTAAAGTTGGAAAAAGTATTACTTCGCGGATGTTGTGGGTGTCTGTTAAAAGCATTATTAGCCGGTCTATGCCAATGCCCAGCCCGCTGGCTAAAGGCATGCCATATTCCATTGCCTCAAGATAATCCTCATCGCTCGGAGAAATCTCTTTTTCCCCTCTTTCTTTAGCTTTATCTTGCTCTACAAATCTCTCCTTTTGATCAATTGGATCATTGAGTTCGGAAAAGCCATTTACAACTTCCAGCCCCCCTATTATTAACTGAAACCTGTCAATTAAATTATTCTCCTTTGATTTTCTTTTGGCTAAAGGAGAAGTGCCAACAGGATAATCAATAACAAAAGTCGGCTGGATTATTTTTGGCCGGCACAGTTTTTTAAAAAGATTGTCCATTATCTTTTCTTTTGTTTCAAAATCCCTTACATCTATGCCAAATTGTTTTGCTTTTAAGGCTATATCTTCCCTGCTGGAATTTGCAGGGTCTAGAAGAAGAGCATATTTTTTTAAGACATCATAATAACTAAGAATATTAAACTTTTTTGACATTGAGATTTTGTTGCCATTAAATTCTATGTCATTTTTGCCTAAAATTTTCTTTGTAATTGCTTTTATGCCTTTTTCTATAAACTTCTGCAGATATTGAGCATCTCTGTATGCCTCATATACTTCTATCATTGTAAACTCCGGATTATGCGTGGCATCGATTCCTTCATTTCTGAAACTTCTGCCTATTTCATAAACTTTTGTTATTCCTCCGATTAACAACTCCTTTAGATAAAGCTCCGGCGCAATGCGCAGGTATAAATCAATATCAAGAGCATTGTGGTGAGTTGTAAATGGTTCTGCCAAGGCGCCTCCAGCCACTAGTTGCAATATTGGCGTCTCCACTTCCAAAAAACCTTCTTTGTCCAGAAAATTTCTTATCTCAGAAATTATTTTGGAACGCAGTAAAAATCTTTTTTTGACTTCCTTGTTCATTAGTAAATCCAAATAGCGCTTTCTGAAACGCTCCTCTGTATCTTGTAATCCATACCACTGTGCTGGCAACGGTCTTAAACTTTTGGCTGACATTCTCCATTGGGAAACTTTAATAGTTTTTTCTTTTTTCTTTGTGACAAAAAAACTACCCTTGAGTTCTACAAAATCGCCCATGTCAACTGTTTCTCTAAAAAGAGAAAACTGCTCCTCACCTGCCTCATCTTTTTTTAGATACGCCTGCATTTGGCTGGAGCCGTCATTTATATCAAAAAAGATTGAACCGCCATGTTCTCTTATGGCCATTATTCTGCCAACCACATAGGAATGTTTTTTCTTTTTTGAAAGTTTGGAAAAATCCTTAAGAACCTCGGAAATCAAAAAATCACGGCTCACAGAAACCGGGTAAGGATCAACTCCTTTTTCTTTAAGAATCTCTAATTTTTTAATCCGTTCGTTGCGAATATCTTCAAGACTCATAGATATTATTATAATATTTTACTAATAAAAAGTAACAGAGCGCTCACCGAGCGCCCTTTAAAGTAAAACCATTGAAAAAGAACTGAAAGAATTTTGGGACCAATTTTATTAACCTCCAAAGAAGAATTGTTAACCATTTAATCACACCAATAACAATAGGTCCGATAACTGCGGCAGGCCAAGTTAACAAAAAAAATATTTTCATTACAATACTACTTTTTGTAGTGAGTATCTTTCTATCAGTAGGACGTACTAAGATGTCCCAAAGCTTGTTAATTGGTCCCCATTTAACTTCTATCCCAACGACAAACAAATTTATCAATAAACATCCTACTATAACTATCACTGTCGCCCAAAATATCTCCATCTTATTACTCCTCCTTTGTCTTTTTGGTTTCTAAAATTTTCCCTGTTTTTAATCCGCTTTAATTATACCAAACCCAATGCTATTTTGTCAACTATCCCAATCTCTACGCTATAGCGAGATCTTTGTGTCATTTTCATAAAAAATTTATTTAAGATTATAATATCTCCTCAAAAAATTCTCATCTTTCTCGTCTATTTCCTTTACTACAAAATAATGAACAAATTTTCTTACGTCAAAAAATTCGCTTACAAAATCAACTTCATTCCGACAATCAAATGGACAAATAAAAACACTTTTTTGAAGAGGGTATATTTCCATTTCTTTTAATTTTTTAGTCAGTGCGTCCCTGCCCTTTTTATATCTTTCCGGAATATCAAAAATAATCATCCGCCAATACTCATCCCATTTTTTCGGCCTAGCAATAACTATCTCGTCAAATTTATATTTTAAAATTCTTTTCTTGCCCCTCTCAGTAATTTCCATAACCATGTCCTCGCCTTTTTCATAAATATCAATTAATTTCTGTTTCTCAAGATTCTGAAGAATGCGATTCATTTTATACCGTTCACGAGAAGTTTTTACTCCGAATAAATGAAAGACCTGCGGAAGATTCGGCAATGCGAAACTGGCAATAATTAATCCGCCAACTGCCAATCCTTTTAAAATCTCCTTTGCTAATTCTCCCTTGGAATAATTATCTCTGATAGATTTTATTCCTTGCTTTTTCGTTTTCATTTTTATCTATAATTTTATACTAACACAATGTTTACGCTATAGCAAAATTTATGTGTTGTTTTTAATTTTATTATTTTTTTATTAAACTCGTTACTTATTTGAGCTATTCTAAATACTCCGGCGTGTAAATACTCATCAAATCTATGAGATGGCGCATTACAAAGGGGGCGCCGACGAGATTGCTATACGGCCCTCTTTCCATCACCACCGCAAAAGCATATTTCGGATTTTGGTACGGGAAAAACCCTATCACCCATGAATTCACATATTTTTTCGCTCCGCCAATTTCAGCAGTTCCTGTTTTTGCTGCAATAGCAACGCTCGGCACTGCCAAGGCGCTGGCAGTGCCTTCTATTACTGACATTCTCATTCCATCATGAATAACATCAAAATAATCCTTGGGGATATTAATTTCGCGGATCACACGTGAATTATTTTGCGAATCATCCAGAACAAGATGGGGCTGGATGATTTTTCCTTTATTTGCCAGAGCTGAAACATAAACCAGCATTTCTATTGGAGTTATATGAAAATATCCCTGGCCAATACTAGCATTATAAGTGTCCCCTATTCTCCACATCGGATCTGACGGATCTGATTTTGCTTTTAATTCTGGGTTGGGCACAGTGCCTATTTCTTCGCCATCCAGATCTATTCCTGTTGCAGAATCAAAACCAAATATCTTTGTGTATTCTTCAATTTTGTTAATGCCCAAGCCTTTCTGTCCCTCAAATCCGCCCCCAATTTCATAAAAATAAACGTCTGAAGAAACAGCAATAGCCCTTCTCATATCCACCCAGCCGTGGGCTTTCCAGTCCTTAAAAACACTGAACTTGCCTGGAAAATAAGGATTGGGAATGGAAATACTTCCTGTACTTAAAATCTGTTTTTCCGGCGTAATAATTCCTTCGTTCAAAGCAGCAAGAGCAATAAGAGGTTTTATTATGGAGCCGGGAGCATAAAGGCCGGATGTGGCCCTGTTTAAAAACGGCTTGTTTTTATCATTAATAAATTCATTAATTTTTTCTATATCCTTTCCCTTGGAAATGATTTGCGAATTATATTCCGGATAACTGGCCAAAGAAAGTATTTCTCCGTTATTAACATTCATTAACATTCCTGTTCCAGCCTGGAATCCTCTGTCTTGAGCAACTGATTTAATGATTTTAAAAAATTCTGACTGTATTTTTGAATCTATGGAAATATTTACATCTTTGCCATCCTGAGGCCATTGCTGAATGCTTTCAGAAATAACATTGTTTTGGGAATCAACCTCAATAATTTTCATTCCTGGTGTGCCGAACAAAATATCCCCATAAACTTTTTCAATGCCTTGCTTGCCAATCATCGCCTCCATTAAAACTCCTTCTTTACTTTTTAGATCTTCTTCTGACGGCAGGCCGATGTATCCTAAAACATGGCTGAAGCCATCAAGGTTTGTATAAACTCTTGAATCAAAGTCATTCCAGGCCAATTTTTCTCCATTTCTGTCATATATAATCCCTCTATTGGGAAGAATAAAAGTTTTGTTCAGACGGTTATTCTCGCTTCTTTGGGCATAAATTTCGCCGTCCAAAACCTGCAAAGAAAAAATTTTTGTTGCAAAAACCAGGGCAATAACCAGAAAGGCCACGGACAAAGCAACGAACGATTTTTTACTTATTGACTTCTCAATTCTGCCCTCCATCTGATAGGTGTCAAATTGAGGAAGGTTTTGGGAATCAAGAAAAATCTCATCCGGATAAATTTCTTCTTTCTTCTTTCTTCTTTTTCTTCTAAACATAGCGTATTTTTTTTCTTATAAAATTGAAAATAAAAAATAGAATTAAAGCGCTGATTGAAAAAACGCCGAAACGGGCAAAGAATTTTTGCTCGGGCAGAGAGTAAAAAGCGTCAATAATAAATCCAGCAAGTATTGCCTCCCAAAAATTTCCGAACAAAATCAAACCCAAAATCCCCAGCCCAACCGTCACCCACCACGGCGCTAAAAACAAACTTCCAAATAGCACAATATCAAAGATAATTCGTTTAATCATCACCTAAATTATGCCGTATTTCCTCCCCAAAATCACCCTTGACAAATTTTATCATTCCTGTATAATCTAAAATAGAACTAGAGGGGTTTAGAACATTGTAAAAATTTTTGAAAGAAAGGAGAAAAAATGTCTATAATAGTGAAAATAGCGGTAAAAAACGACAAGAGGGCAAGGGCAGAATGGAAGATTGTTAAAAATGTGAAACTCAGTAGTCGGAAAAATTTTGTCGTTAAATTTAATGAATTTCTTAAGAGTGACGAATCCTGCGTAACAGGCGTGGAATTAATAAGCCGCGCGAAAAAATTAGGGAGGCAAGCCGGACAAATTCATGCCAAACTAATGATTGAGCAACAAAATATTCCCGCCGAATTAGAAAAATTTGTGTTGCTTTTTACCGGCACCATTTGGTATCATCCGGATGGCTATCAATGTATTCCGTGCCTTCGCATGGAGTATAGCGACTCAAGGGCGGAAGGTATGGGAGTAGCATTCATTGATGCACCTATATATAATGGCAAATGGATTATCGATTTTGTTCGCCTTGATCGCAAACTACTTAACCCTTCCCAGATTGCCACTCTTGAATAGGACTAAGGACTAAATTTTTTTAAGGCCTGCTCGATATTTCACCGTGCAGGCCTTTTTATTTTTATAACGTCTATTCGGCTATATTTCGGCTATCGGATAGCCGAAAAGTCTGAAAGCCAATTAATCAAATCTTTTTTGAACTGTTTTTCAGTTGAATCAAATAATTTAAAAAATACATCTTTTTCCATAATGCCTGACCATTTATAATCATCTAAAAATTTAACCGCGCGCTTATAATTTTTTAAACCTTTCTCTTTCCAATTGGGCTCTATTAATTTTATTGGGTTTAAAAGAATATAATAAGGAATATATATAAAATGTTCATCTTTTTTTAATTGAATTATTTTTGATTTTCCTTGAAACAAAACGCCACTCCTATCATTTTTAAGATTAAAATATTGAGTATAACCACTGCTTAATTTCTTGGAAAAAATACTTGCGCCGCCATCAACAATTTCTTGAACAAGAATATGATAATGATTTGGCATCATGCACCAACAGAGAACATTTACTAATTTCTTTTTGGACCTTTTCGGCTTTCGGATAGCCGAAGAATATTTACGGCGCGCAACATAAGAAAGTAAGGTTAAATCCTTATTGTTAAAATCCGAGAGATTATGAAAAAAGCGATAATAATCTTCATCGTCAAGAAAAATTTTTCTTTTCTCTACACCCCTATTCAAAATATGGAAAATATCTCCTTTCATAGTGTTTGGCTATCGCATAGCCAAATGATAGCCAAATGACCGAATTATATTTTTATCATCACGTAATTGAGTTCCTGGATGTTGACTGGCAAACGGAAGATAATTTTTTGGAATGGGTCGGATGGGTTGGATTTTATTTTTTCCACAATTCCCAAGAGCAAAGGATTTATGCCGAGCGTCACCACTTTTTCTCCTTCTTTAATCTCCACTGCCTTAGGCAAATTTATCTCAAAATTCCCGCTTCCCTGCCCCACAACAATCACCGGCACATTGGCATCAAGCATCATGGCGCTGTTTTCCTCCTGAGGAAAAGAAATTAATTTCACTTTGCTGGTATTAACAAAAACTTCATTCACATGGCCTATTAAAATATCTCCGTAAGCCGTAACTTCCATCCCGTTTTCAATACCGTTCTCAGAACCGGCATCTATAATAAGAACATCATAAGGAGACTGCGGAGGACGACTGAGCACAAAAGCAATAAGATATTTCTGCTTTTCATTACGTGACAAAACGTTTTTCAATTCCTTATTTTGTTCTTCCAAAGCCTGGCAAGATAATATTTTAGATTCCAGTTCTTGAACGCGTTCTTTTAAAGAACGATTTTCTTCTTTTAATGTTGTTTTATTTTTTAAAAAAGAAAAATTTTTATCAAACCAATCTGATGTTGAATTGCCGACTCTTAAAAAAGGCCTGCCTATTTCGGAAACTGAAGCGGGAAAAATGCGATTAAGGGATCCGCTCAATAATAAAATCAAAAAAAGCGCGGACAAGACGATTAAAATTAAAACCTTTCTTGTTCCTTTGTTTTTATTTTGGCGGAAGTTCATCATCGTGCTGAATTAAAATATCTTTATATTTCTCAAGATTTTCAATAATAATGCCTGTGCCCCTGACCACTGCTGTTAAGGGATCATCAGGAATATGGACAGGGACCTTGATTTCTGAGCCAAAAACAGCTGCCAGATTCCTCAAAAAAGATCCTCCCCCAACCATCATAATTCCACGATGCATAATGTCCGAAATGAGCTCCGGCGGAGTATCCTCTATAACCTCCCTGGTAGCGCGCACCAAAGATCTGACTGATTTAATAATGGCTTCGCGAATGTCAGTATCGGTTACAACCACTTCTCTTGGCAGACCGCTGACCAAATCCCTTCCCCTAACCACGGTTTCCAAGCCCTCGCCAGTTTTTGAAACAGACCCAATGGCAATTTTTATGTCTTCAGCTGTTTTCTCGCCAATCAAAATTTTAAATTCGTCTCTCATATAATCAATAATATCCTGATCAAATTTATCACCGGCAATACGCATGTTTTTTGAAATAACAATTCCTCCCAAAGAAATAACAGCAATGTCAGTAGTTCCTCCGCCTATATCAATAATGATATTCCCCACAGGATCATAAATCGGCAGCCGCACGCCTATGGCAGCAGCTATGGGCTCCTCAACAATATGCACTTCTCTTGCTCCAGCATTTTTGGCAGCATCGCGCACTGCCCTGATTTCCACATTAGTTATGCCAGAAGGCACGCCCACCACCACTTTCGGCCTGGCAAGGGCCTGCCAGGTATCTTGATGAACTTTTCTAATAAAATAACCGAGCATCTCTTCAGTAATCTCAAAATCAGAAATCACTCCTTCCACAAGCGGCCTAATAACAGAAATATGCGCCGGAGTTCTGCCAGCCATTTTTTTGGCCTCGCTTCCTATTGCCACTACCTGATTTGTTTTTTTGTTAACAGCCACTACCGAAGGCTCATTAATGACAATGCCCTTGCCAGCCACATAAACAAGAATAGTGGCAGTGCCTAAATCAATGCCAATGTCCCGTGAAAATAAATTGTAGAATTTATCCAGCATGTTCCATGATTTTTAATAATTCCTTTTTATCAATCAATTTTATTTTTTCAGAATCTCGCCTTTTCAACTCAACTTTCTTGTCTTTCATTGTTTTCTCACTGACTACAATTCTATATGGAATGCCTATCAAATCCGCGTCAGCAAATTTTTCTCCCGCAGTCACATCCTCCCTTTCATCATAAAGTACTTCAATATTGGCTTTTTGTAAATCCTTATAAAACTCTTTAGCAGATTCTCCAATCTCTATCAAATGGACCTTAAAAGGAGCGACTGACTCAGGCCAAATAATGCCTTTTTTATCATGATTAATTTCAGCAATGGCGCCCATTAAACGGCTTAAGCCAATGCCATAACAGCCCATTATTATATCCTTTTGCGAGCCGTCTTTATCAGTAAATTTAAGGCCAAATGGCTCAGAATACTTTGTTTTTAATGGGAAAATATTACCAACCTCAATGGCTTTTTTCTCTTTTAAATCTTTATTCCCACATTCCGGGCAGGCGTTTTGATTAAGCTCACTATTTATGGCTATTTTGCATTTTTCGCATAAAAAGATTTTATCCTCGCCTGCTTCTGTAATAGTCTGATATTCATGAGAATACTTGGAAAAACTTCCGCCTGAAGCAAAAGTAATATAAGTTTTTTCTCCTATGCCGCATTTGTCAAAAATATTTTTATAATGAGTTTTCATCTTTTCATAATATTTATTCATATCTTTTTCATCTGCGTGAAAAGAATATAAATCCTTCATTAAAAATTCCCTTCCTCTTAAGATTCCTGACTTAACTCTTTTCTCGTCCCTGAATTTTGTTTGAATCTGGAAAATATATAAAGGAAGGTCTTTATATGAAATAGAAACTTTAGCAACTAATGGAGAAATTATTTCTTCATGTGTAGGGCCGAGAGCGAATTCTGTTTTTGAATAGTGGCTGACAAACTTAAACAAGGAATCAAGAGAATCCCATCTTCCAGTTTTTACCCAGTTTTCTTTTGGCTGGAGGACCGGCATTAAAATTTCCTGCCCGCCAGCTTTATTCATTTCTTCCCTGATAATATTCTCTATTTTTTTGAGCACCTGTAAGCCAAGCGGCAAATAGGTATAAACGCCAGCCATTAATTTATCAACAAAACCAGCCCTTACCAAAAATTTGGCGTTGGCTGAAATCTCGTCTCTGGGGTCTTCCCTAAGAGTTTTTGGAAATAATTTTGACTGAAGCATAGCTCCATTTTACCTTAAAAATTAGAGTTCGTCAAAAAAAATTGTTTAGAGTTGTTTAGTTGTTTGGAGGTTGAACCTCTAAACGATTTTTGTTAAACTTAAGATATGAAAGAAAGGCCAGTATTTATTTCAGAAAAATTATATCATATTTATAATCGCGGCGTTGAAAAAAGAAAAATCTTTGCAAACGATAGCGACAAAATAAGATTTATTCATGGAATGTTTGTTTTTAATGATCAATCGCCTGTTATTCCGTCCAATATTAGATTCTCATTAAGAAAACCGTCAGAATCCCCATGTTTGGAGGTTGAACCTCTAAACATTGCGAGGAAAAGAAAACCGTTAGTAAAAATATTAGCTTTTTGCTTAATGGAAAATCATTTTCACTTCTTACTAATGCAAAAAGTAGACGGCGGGATAATAAAATTTATGCAGAAATTAGGAACAGGTTACACAATGTATTTTAATCAAAAATATCAAAGAGTGGGTCCTTTATTCCAAGGCAGATTCAAAGCGACACTTATAGAAAACAATCCTCAGTTTATCCATATTCCTTATTACATACATTTAAATCCAATTAGACTGATTGAGCCGGAGTGGCAATCTGACAAAAAACTTAAAAATCCAAAATCGGCAATAGAATTTCTTAATTCATATCGATGGTCAAGTTATCTTGATTATATAGGTAAAAATAATTTCCCTTCTGTTATATCAAAAGATTTCCTAAGTAAATTTTTCGAAAATCCAAAACAATATAAAAATGATACTGAAAAATGGCTGTTTGGAGGTTAAACCTCCAAACATGGGTTTATATCAATCTTAAGATGTCGCGGTAGGTTATGGTAATCATAATTGCAAGAAGAATAAACAGACCAATGCCATGAGTAACACTGCTGACTTTGGGGCTAATTGGCGAGCCTTTTATTTTCTCTATTAATAAAAATAAGAGCCGGCCGCCATCTAGGGCAGGAAAAGGAATAATGTTAATGATGGCTAAATTTATAGAAAGAATGGCCATGAAATTCAAAACATAAGCAAAACCAAGCTTGGCTACTGTTCCAGTAACTGTCACTATGCCTACTGGCCCCATAATCTGATCCAAACCCGTCAATCCTCTTACGGCATCAGTAATAAAATAAAAAATAATAACAGCAATGCCGACAATTAATTTATAAGTTGTTTTTAATCCTTCCCAAATTGCTCTGTGCCACGGCAAAGCAACAATGCCGACTTCATCCATCATTATTCCCAAAGCGCCCTGGCCTTCCGGAGCATTTACGCGCGGAACTGCCTTGACCGAAAGAATTTCATTGCCTCTTTGATATTTTATTTCTATTTCCCTGCCATTGTTTTCTGAAATAAATTTCTGCACTGCTTCAGTTGAATCAAAATCAACCAGCCGATCTCCTGATTTTAACCCTGCTGATTCAGCCGGAGAATCTTTTTGTACATCCAAGACAACAACATTTTTATCTTTAATTTCTGAACCAATCGGCGCTGAACCCACGCTGGTTGGCATTCCTATCATATATCCGGCGCTGATAACAAACCAGGCCAAAAGGATATTGAAGAAAACGCCGGCAGTAATAACAGCCGCGCGGATACTTATAGATTTTGAGCTGAAACTTCTCGGGTCTTTCTTATCTTGGCCATCTTCACCGTATATTTTTACAAAACCTCCGAAGGGTATTGCATTGATGCTGTAAAGCGTCTCGCCTTTTTTGAATTTCAAAAGCCGGGGCGGAAAGCCAATGCCGAATTCATCCACCCTCATGCCGCTCTTTTTTGCAACAATAAAATGCCCGAATTCATGGGCTAAAATTAAAACAGCCAAAACTGCTATGAATAAAATAATTGACATTAACTTAAAATTTCCCTTTCTTTATTTTTTGCAATCCCTTCCAGCTCGTCGGAAATTTTCTCTATAATTTTCTGGAGCTCGTCTTTGGATCTGAATTTGTCGTCCTCGCTGATTTCTCCGCTGCGTTCTTTTTCCTGAATATCTTTCCATTCCTCTTCCCTTTTTAATTTTAAAGAAACTTTTGCTTCCTCTAATTTTTCATTCAAAAGTTTAATTAGTGATTTTCTTCTTTCTTCTGTTAATTCCGGCAAGGTGATACGGATGGATTGCTTGTCAGCAATTGGCTGGACACCGAGCGCTGAAGCGCTGATGCTATGCTCAATATTTTTTAAAACAGAAGCGTCCCATGGCGTAATGCGTATAGTTCGCGCGTCCTCCGTGGTAATGGAAGCAATATGTTTTATGTGGGTACGGGTGCCATAGGAATCAACCATAATATTTTCCACCAGAGCCGGTGTTGCCCGGCCAGTGCGCAAAGAAGCGGTTTCCTTTTTCAGCCACTCTTTTATCTCTTCGCCCTTATTTTTTATACTCAAAAAATCATGAGGCATAAATATATATTAGCATTGCGGCAGCGTTAATGCCAGATGCTCTAAAACCATTTTTGCTGAAGCAGACGGCGAAAAAAGCAGGTTTTTATTTTTTTGAATTTCTTCCAAAGATTTTGCAGCAGATTCTGCGTTTTCTCCGCGCATTTTTTCCAGCAGCACAACCTCCAATTCGTTGAGAAACTCAATGGCTTTTTGCCTATCTTTTAAAAGATGGGCTACGCTATCTAATCTTTTGTTCGGCAAATCTTTAAGGAATTTTGTATAAAAATCCTTTTTTTCTTTATCAAGAGAAACTTTATCTCTATCTCTATTATCAATTAAAGTTAAACGAGAACGCAGGGTGAGAATTATAACATCAGCAGACGAAACAATTATAAAAAAATGAGTTCCGCTAAAAGGCTCTTCCAGAGTCTTTAATAAAGCATTGGCTGATTCAATGCTAAAAGAAAGAGTTTCTATAATAAAAACTTTTTTATCTTCCAAAAGAGGCGTTTGCGACGCTTTGTAAATCAACTTTTTAGCGTCATCAATGCCAAAAAGCTCGTATTTTTGATAAAAAAAATCCGGATGGGTCTCTAATTTGTCATAGTTTAATATAATTTTTGCTATCTCCAAACTTATCTCGCGCGAAGCCAAAAAATCCCCAGCCATCAAATACCCATGGTCAAACTCTTTTTTTTCAATATGCGCTTTTAGAAGAGGGTGCATATATTGATAATATCAGAAATTATGTTAGAATTAAAGAACAAAATTGGGCCCGTAGCTTAGTTGGTAGAGCGCCTCATTTGCACTGAGGAGGTCGGGGGTTCGAATCCTCTCGGGTCCACCCAAATTTATTCCCATGCGCGTTTTACTTTGGCGATTTCCGCCATTTCTGAAGTCAAAGCCCGCAAATGGGTTTTGTTTAATTTATGAATGTCATCTTCTCCGCAGGCGCCGGCAATCATTTTTATTTCTTCCACGCAATTTTTAATATAATTAGCGATATTCTGCCCTGCCTCTTCTATGTTTAGTTTTTTTCTTAATTCCGGATTCTGCGTAGTAATTCCATAAAGGCAATTTCCCAAATAACACAATCGGCAATAAGTGCATCCCATCGCCACCAATAAAGGGAAACCCAAAAACACAGCGTCAGCGCCCAAAGCCAAAGCCTTGGCAAAATCTCCGCCCTTGCTGAAGCCACCGGCAATCCATAGTTCCTGTTTCGCTCCTTTTTTGTCTAAAAATTCTCTTGCCCTGGCTAAAGCGGCTAAACTTGGAATTCCCATTTCATTAAGCATTACTTCAGGAGCGGCTCCGGTTCCGCCTTCCATTCCGTCAAGCGCGATAATATCCGGCTCCGCTTTTACAGCTAATTCAAGGTCGTCTTCAATATGGCCTGTTGCCAGTTTAAGAATAATGGGCGCGCCCTCTGTTATTTCCCTTATCCAGCCAATTTTTTTTTCTCAGATCATCAATATTTTTAATATCTAAATGAGAAGCCGGCGAATAAATATCTTTGTCTTTTTCAACCGCCCTGACCTTGGCAATTTCATCGGTAATTTTTTCTTTGGGAAGCAATCCGCCCTGGCCGCCCTTAGCGCCCTGTCCGATTTTTATTTCCACAGCGTCGGCCTGTTTAAGAATTTCATCATTAATTCCGAAACGGCCCGTTGAATACTGGACAATCAGGTGTTTTGAATATTTCCGCTCTTCAGCTAGCATTCCGCCCTCGCCGGTATTTTCAAAAGTATCAGCTATGGCCGATGCCTTGGCTAAAGCGGTTTTTGCCTCTCTGGAAAGAGCGCCAAAAGACATTGCTCCGATAACAATAGGAATGCTGATTTCAACCGGCCTTTTGCTCTTTTTCCCGACAATTGTTTTTGAGTTGATTTTTTCTTTAAAATAATCCACCGGTTTTTTAGCCAGCTGGCTAGGAACAAAAACCAAATCATCAAAACTGATTCTATTTAATTTATTGGAGCGTCCGCTGACAAGCGGGATTTTTTTGGTCCTCTCTCTAATTTCATTAAGCCAATCTTGATTCATATCTTTAAAGCAAGACTGATTAAATGATCCAGAAGTTCGCTGTATGAGGAGCCGACGGCTTTGACTGCTTTTGGCAGAAGCGATTCTGCGGTCAAGCCCGGCAAAGTGTTTACTTCCAAAATATAAATGCCGCGAGGCGAAATTATAAAATCCGCGCGGGAATAATGCCTGCAACCAAGAGCAATATGCGCTTTCCGCGCCATATCCTCAATCATTCTTTTTATTTCCAAATTTAAATTTGCCGGACAAATCTCCTGGGTTTCGCCGCTGTACTTGGCTCTGTAATCAAAAAAATCAGAATCAGCCGGAGGAATAATTTCAATAATCGGCAGGGCATAATGCTCCTCTCCCCTGAATCTTTCAAGCACACCGCAAGTCACTTCCCTGCCCGCAAGATATTCTTCCACGATTATTCTGTTATCAAGATTTAATGTTTCTCCTATTGTTTTAATTAAATCATCAAAATTTTTAACAATGGAAACTCCGATTGACGAGCCTGAAGAAACAGGCTTAACCACCCAAGGCGGGCCAACCTTTCTCATAATCCTGCGGGCTGTTTCAAAACTTGATTCATTATCATTGGCATAATCACCCACTGGCACTTTCAACCCGGCCCTTGCAAAAGCTTCCCGCGATAAAATTTTATTCATTCCCAAAGCAGACGCGAGAATTCCCGAACCAGTATAAGGAATATTAAATGCTTCTAATAATTGCTGGACTTTCCCGTCCTCGCCATAATGGCCGTGCAAAGCGTTAAATATCACATCCACGGAACGAAAAATTCTCTCAGGATAAGCAGGCATGGACTGAAAATACCATTCTCCTGTTTTGTTCAAAATAACATCATGCCCTGAATATTTTTCAGGCAAATTAGCCAAGACGCTTTCCCCTGTTTTAAGAGAGATTTTATATTCATCCGATATTCCGCCCCTTAATACCCCGACTTTTATAGCCATTAGTTATATTATAACTAAAAATAGATTTTTTTCAGCCAGTTGATAACTTCATCTATTAAACTCGGCTCTTCATAAAAAATACTGGTGCCGTGGCCGGCATTTTCAAAGATTTTTAGTTCTTTATTAAG
>Ga0180009_10003190_pt1 | contig 18790 bp, 9 predicted proteins | sample OS_PC_MetaG_FD_123537 | JGI IMG/M metagenome (GOLD analysis project Ga0180009, IMG submission 123537) | Groundwater microbial communities from the Aspo Hard Rock Laboratory (HRL) deep subsurface site, Sweden - OS_PC_MetaG | ecosystem: Environmental > Aquatic > Deep subsurface > Groundwater...
ATCCCAGACATTTTCGGCGATTTGGAGGTATGCGGTGGAGGAGCCGTCCTGATTTTTTCGGGATGTTGTGCGGAGATACATAATATCTATTATATATCACTGCAATCACCTGTTTGTCAAGCAATATTATGTATTGCCGTGTATCTAGGCTTTTCCAGGAAAACAGTGTATGGGAAACAGCCTTAGTGCTGATAATAAACAAGTTGCGTCGTCGAAAGGACTGATTTTGTGCCTATGCGTGTCAAACGCGGGTTAAACGCCGTCGAAGCCGAATGGGACATGATCTGCCTGACGCATAATCTATTGAAACTGTTCCGAAGCGGTTGGAAGCCGGAAGTGTCATGAAAACCAACCAAAATGCTGTATGAATGGTGCCCGAAATACATCCGATCAGCCTAACATTAGAACCGCGTGACTCAAAAAGTCGGAATGTGAATCGAGTTTTATGAAAAAGAACGATAAATGGGAAGAATGACTTTATTATTCCGACAGGCTCCTAGCCAAAAAAATCCCCTTATTCGGCATCCTGGCGGGGATCGCCCTGCTGGTGGTCGGCTTCAACTATGACAACAGGGCCCTGTGGATCGTCGGGATCATTTTAATAGTCTTCGGGATCATCAGACAGGTCAGGAGATGACGGCATCCGTCCTTTTCTCTGAGACAATTTCCAGGCTGCAAGTTGAATTTCAATCGACCTGCATCGAGGCCGGGCAGACCTGTTTTGAAGAGAACGAGTCCGGCTTTTCTCAGGAATTCAATCAATACCGGCACTGCAGACTCAGAGATCTTCCAGCTGGCAGATGGATGGTCCATCCGTCCCGTTCACTGCCCGACACACGGTCACGCTCGACCGGGCTTTCGGTACTGACATAGCGCAGATACACTCCTAATCTCAGCTTCACCGTCTGATCAGTTTGAGACCGGAAGGTCACATTCACAGCCCCCAAGGTGTCGTTCCAGCTCAACTCCTCGATCGCAATTCCGCCCCTCGCCAGGAGTCCGCGCAGGGTTCCCCGCCTGAATTTAGTGCGGGGCAGAGAGGGAAGCAGCTCGATCAGGCCCGGCTCGGAATAGACAAGCATCTCCGTCAGGACGGCCGGCATACTGAATGTGGCGTCGAGATTGTAGATCCTGGGACCGATGTTGTGGCAGGTGAAAAAGCTCGTGTTCAGGAACGGCTGTTGAGCGAAGACGGTCAGCATCCGCCACATCAGGTCGGCGTTTTTGAGTCGGGCCGCAACCAGGCTGACATGCATGATGCCGTGGGCGGAATTGTTGCCCAAACCGGTCTCCAATCGTTTTTCCAGAGCGACACGGGCCGCTTCGAAGAGCTTCGGGCTGCGGTCGGGGGAAATCTCGAGGCCCGGCCAGACGGGATAGAGATGGGAGCTGTGGCGGTGGTTGTACTTATCGCCCAAACCCGGGAAAGCCCACTCGGCCAGCGCTCCGTCCTCGTTGATAACATAGTCCGGCAGCTTGTCCAGGATCTTCTCCCAATCTGGGATGTTGTCTTCGTGAATGCCCAGCTCCCGGCTGCCGGCGATCAGATTGGTGAACACTTCCCGGCAGATGGCGATCTCTCCCGTAGAGTTGGGGACCACGTTGGTGCTCTGATCCAACGGCGTCATGATGGGGACATTTTCAGGAGAGATCGAAGGATAGAAGACGTACCGTCCGTCCAATTCCGGATACTGCGGAAGGAAATCGGTATAGAAGTCCGCGGCTTCCCGAAGCATGGGCAGGGTGTGATCTCTCAAAAACTCCCGGTCTCCGGTGAAGAGGTAGTGGTCATAGAGATAGGCGGCCAGCCAGCCCACGCCTCCCGTCCACGGGTATGTCGCCATGAGCACGGCCCCGTGCCGCCAGCCCTGGCAGAGATCAGCCACGGACCCCCGGCAGCCGTACATCAGTTTTGCATTCTTCCGCCAGTCATCCAGGTTTCTCTCCAGAAAGGCGGCGTAGGTTTCCATGGCGTCGGGGAGGTTGCCCTGAGACACGGCTGAGATAGCCAGATTCAGATTGGCATCGAAGGTGTAGCGCCCGTCCCAGGGCGGGTCCCACTCGTTCCCCCAGAGGCCCATCAGGGTCGGAGCCATTTCACCCGTGCCGCCGCATATCAGCGCGTAGCGGCCCACCGCATGCATGAGTTCAAAAAACTCGGCCAGGGATTCGCCCTTCAAAGCCCGGGCGATCAGCTCTTCACTCGAAGTGATGGTCTCCGGCCGTCCGCCAAGATCCAGGGTGACACGGTTGAACATTTCACCGTGAATTCGTGCGTGGGGTTCAAGCAGCTCATTATAGTCTCCGGGGAGGCCGGACAGAGACCTTCTAAGCCCCTCCCGGTCCGCTTTTGCGGCCACGTCCAGGTATTCAATGCACATAATGACCAGGACTGAGGCAGCTCCGCTGATCTCCAGGCGCTCTTCGGCCACCGCACGATACGATCCTCCCGATACGATCACCCGGGCCAGGGCCTGGTAGCCCTCGGCCGTCTTCTTCCCCATTTTTCGGCCGTAGGTCGCGTGGAGATATATTTCGTCGTCTTGATGGTCGATCTTTACGGCCTCCATATCGCCATCCAGTTTGCCGGGCGCCTCCGCCAGCCTGAGGTTCGCGGCGACCGAGGCTCCCGCCGGGGCTGTCAGCTCCATAACAATGACGTCGTCCGTCCGGGAGACGAAGATCCGCCGAACCCAGTCCCCCCGGTTGTCCGTCCAGAAGACGGATATCTCACCCGTCTCCAGGTTCATCTCCCGGCGGTATCCGAGTGGACTGCCGTTGCTGTCCGTTGAGACGAGCAGGTGGAATCCGGGATGGGTCCGGTCATAGCGGGGACGGTTTCCGGTGAAATTCTCCCCATAGAGCTCCTTGTTGATCCTCCTCACCGCCTCGACGATGTGCATGTCGGCATCGAGATAACGCCCCTTTTGAGCCATGACCCTGGCTTCTTTCCAGGCCTCGCGGAGATCGGGTGTTTTCGGCCGGAAGTCATTGCCCACGACCCAGAACTTCTCATGGTTGACGATGATACGGTCCTCGAGTGGGAGTCCCATAACCATGATGCCGGTCGATCCGTTGCCGCTGACCATGGCGTCCTCCCACCTCAGCGGCGGCGAGGTGCTGATCACACGGGTCGGGATCGTGGGATTTTTAGCGCCGGCCAGGCCGTTGGAGGCCGGCAGGAGGAAGGCCCCTGCTACAGCTAAAGTGAAGACAGAAAAAACAAGTGTTTTTCTCATCCGCATTCCCTAAATCACAGGCTCCAGCCGAACGGTTATCTTGGACTCGCCTTTGACCCACAGAAAAATCATCAAATCCGATCCTTCGAGTTTGTGATGGATTCCTGTCTCACAATCCTCACACTCCTCGCCGTTCACGAAGACCTTCACGCCCTCAGCATTCCAGTTTTTTACGGAAAAGGCTGGATTGATGAGGGGAGATTCCCCGCTGCCCTCGACAGTGAATTCGATGGGAATGGTTTGATTCGAGGTTTTTTGAATCTGATAGCATCTTCGGCTTCGGTCATAGCCTTGGGAGTCCGCTCCGGATCCGGATATGGACAATTCCGGTGCGAAGGCCCAGGACCTGCCGAACCGGACAATCTGATCGATGTCCATGGTGTTCATGCCGTAGAGCCCGCACCAGTAGAAGCGGTATCCGTCTTCGTGGATGACCGGATCGGAGATGGGAAAACTTGTCGCATGGGAAGGCCGATCGGACATCCGTGTCGTTCTCCCGTCGCAGCGGGCCTGTCCGACGGGAAAATGATTGCAGCCACTGGCCCTGTCATACGAGCTCAGGCTGTTATGCCGCAGGTGCATGACATTCCCGGGTTCAAAACAGATGAAGGGCTTGTTTTCGGATTTGAAATTGTACTGCTGGATGGTGAAGGGCTTGCCGTTGTCCCAGTTGAAAGGACCGTAGGGAGGACTGTTGGGATCCTCGACGAACATCATTTTGCTTTGATTGCCTTCGTAATCGGACACAAAAGTTACATCCTTGTCCACCAGGTCCGAGACCTTCTGTCCCGGATGGAGCAGCGCCAGGGTTTCCTGGAACTGCCGTGGCTCGCCCAGCGAGCCTTTCTTCCAGGACACCCGGCGGATGCCGGTGCCGTCCGGATAGAGAAAGTAATATTCATCGATCCAGCACTCCCAGCCTGTCTTTTCATCCGGCCGCCAGGTGTTGTCGTAGGCGCTGACGGGAGCGTATCTCCAGTGGACGACAACCCTGGCCGGAGTGTTCTCGATAATCCGGACATGGGAGAAGCGGCAGTGCCGGTCCTGCATGTGTTCAAAACACCCTTCCCTGTCCTTATCCCCATCCTCCCAGGCTTCCACACTCTGGTCCGTCATCCAGTTTTCATTCTCCGAAACCCAGGAGGCGGCGTAACGGATCCCCCGCCAGAAGATGACTTTAATCGGGGACCTCTCGAAGCAGACGACGATATCCGGATCCCGCTCGACCGGCCAGAGGTTGTCCCAGCCGGGATAATAATTCAGTTTGGTATAGAAAGCCCCGAATCGGCCGGGGTGTTTTTCGATCTTCGGCAGTTTTCGAGGCATGATGTCCGCCTTCATTATTTTTGTCCCTTGAAATTCCGAGGCAATCTGTTTTGCGGACAGGGCCTGGTCATAGACCTTGATCTCATCCATAATCCCATCGATCCCGTAATAGGCCGCCACCGTTCCCCAGGTGCGGTGGATATCCGAGGGTTTGCCTGGAAAGGCCACCATTCCGATCCGGCATTCCGATCGCCTGGCATAGGTGATCTTCTCCTGAACGGGACAGGCTGCGATTCGCCTCCCGTTGAGATACAACTCGAGACTCTCCTCCGCTTTGTAGATCCCCACAATGTGCATCCAGGTGCGGAGAGGCATCACCTCCTGCTCACTGGTGCAGGAGATCCACTGTTCGCCGATGGCCCCCTGTAGAGAGACCTCGCCCAGCGGGCCCAGCATCAGACGATAGCCCCGGACCTCGCTGGATTCCGTGGTCAGGATGGGGCACCAGTTCCAGGGATAGCTGCCCAGGGCCACCCAGGCTTCGATGGTAAATGCGTCCCCGGGGCCGGCTGTGTTTTCCAGCGAGTGCCTCAAAACGGTCGTGAAGCCGTCGAAGCGGAGACCGGTGCCCCGAACCCCCGGCGCGTTTTCGAAATTGCCCTCCAGGACATCGGTCGTTCCGCTCACGATCTCGATCGAAGTCTTGTTTTCAGTTTTTTCAAAATCCCAATACATGATCGGATCCTGGACCCGGGCCGCAGCCGGGAGGCCGATCAGGAACGCAAACCAAACCAGATTGAACAATCGTTGCATATCCGTCTCCTTTATTCTTTGTTGAGGGCCAATTCACGATTCAAATTGGTCCGGCGTATCTGCTCCCTCTCTTTTTCCCCTGACTATTCAAAATGCACTCGACTTAATTTTCTCTGCGGGAGGGGGCACTGCGGCCGCCGCCTTTGAATTCCTCCAGCTTCCGTTTCAGCTCGGATACGACTTCCGGATTCTCAAAATAGAGATTATTTCTTTCTCCCGGATCGGAGTTGAGATTGTAGAGCTGGCCGGGCGCTTCGCGGGCCGTATCCTCGATGATATACTCCTGAAGCAGCTCGTTACGCTCGTAGTTGTTCCCTCCCGATCCCTGATGATCCAGGTATTTCCAGGGGCCGCGCCGGATGGACAAGCTGTCTTTTCGACTGGACTGCTGGATCAGATATTCACGGACCGGCCCATCTCCCTGCCTCCCCAGCAGAACCGGAAGCATGTTGTAGCTGTCTTCGGCCGCATCCTCGGGCAGATCGGCCTTCACCACGGCGGCTACTGTAGCCATCACGTCTGTAAGGCTGGTCATCTGATCCGTTATCCTCCCAGCGCCGATTTTCCCCGGCCAGCGAACCATGAGGGGCACCCGGTGTCCCCCTTCCCACTGATCCCGCTTCATGCCCCGCCAGGGGCGGGCCGGATCATGGCCGTGATCCCGTCGCATGTGGATGGTGGTAGTCGTTTCTGGTCCGTTGTCACTGGAAAATAGGACCAGGGTATTGTCCGCCATCCCCAGCCGATCCAGAGTCTTCAACAGCTCTCCGACGACACAATCCAACTCGAAGATGAAATCGCCGTGGGGACCGGCCTGCGTTTTGCCCTTGAACTCCTCGGCGGGAAAAGACGGCAGGTGAACGGCCTGGGTGGAATGGTAAAGGAAGAAGGGCTGATCGGGATTTGTTCTGCAGTGGTTTTCGAGCCAGGCCCGGCTTTTCTCCAGGAAGACGAGGTCCACCTCCTCCAGATCGTAGTCCGGCGCGATCATCCCGGGCCGGTTGTCCCTGGAATAGGGGTGTTTGGGAAGCGGCCCCCGGTCCAGAATCTGGGTCGGTGGTACGGGAATTCGGTCCCCATCGATGTAAGCATAGAGCCAGTCCGTCGTCGGACAGCAGGCCGTGCCGAAAAAGTAATCGAAACCCCGCTGGATCGGGCTTCCCGTGATCGGCCGGGAGTAGTCGATCCTCTGGACGGCCTCGAGCCCGTTTTCATTGATCGGCTGGCCGACCTTATCGTAGAAGGTCAGACCGACATGCCATTTACCGACACAGGCCGTGGCGTATCCTCTGTCTTTGAGCATCTGGGCCAGGGTGAGGCGTCCGTCTTCGATCAGAGAAGGCCCGCCCGCTCCCGTGAACACCCCTGTCATACCGGCCCGGAAGGCCATGCGACCGGTGAGCAGACTGTACCGGGAAGGAGTACAGACCGTCGACGGACTGTGGGCGTCGGTGAATCGGATGCCCTCTGCTGCGAGTTTGTCCAGATTGGGTGTCGGGACTTTGGATTCAGGATTGTAGACGCCGACATCGCCGTAGCCCAGGTCATCGGAATAGATTATCAGGATATTGGGCGGTTTGCCCTTCGGGTTGCAGGAGGTCAAAAACAAGGACGACGGCAGGACCGATGCGGCCCCTCCGGCCAGACAGAATTTAATGAATTCTCGTCGGTTGGTAATGGACATTTTGGGCCTCCCGTTGAATATCCCATCAAGAATAGCACAAAATATCCCGATCCTCAAATAACGATCGAAATCTTGACTTAGCGGATTATGATGTGTTAAGAATTGTGAAGATCGTTATGAAAAAAGCAGCTTCAGTTATCGGCTGGACGGCCATCCTTGCGGGCCTGATTCACTCTGGAGTCCTTGTCAGTTGTGGGTCCGACTCTCCATCGGAAGAAATTGCTGCCGAGAGCATCCCGTTCGAGCCGACTTGGGAGTCGCTCGAGAACTACTCGTGCCCCGAGTGGTTCCGCGACGCCAAGCTTGGGATCTACGTCCACTGGGGTGTCTACTCCGTTCCCGCCCGGGGCTGCTGGTACGGGCGGCGGATGTACGAGGAAGACCGACCCGAATACCGAAGCCATATCGAAAAATGGGGTCACCCTTCGGAGTTCGGATACAAAGAGTTTATCCCTCTCTGGAAAGCCGAAAGCTTCGATCCCGATGCCTGGCTAGGCCTGTTCAAAGAAGCCGGAGCCCGCTACTTCCCCCCCTGTGCTTCCCATCACGACGGATTCGATCTCTGGGACTCCCCTCACCCATTCAACGCCGTGAACATGGGCCCGCAAAAGAACCTCCTGAAAATGATGATGGAGGCAACCCTGCGACACGGCCTGCGGTGGGGATTTACCACCCACCTGGCCCGCAACTATAACTTCTTTCAACCGGTATACGGCGCCGACTCCCGGGGTCTGAAACTTGGGATCCCTTATATTGCAGACTCAGCCGAGAACCGCGCTTTTTATCATCCCAGCCACGGCGACGTCAATCCGAAATATCCTCGGAATCCCTCCGAGGCCTGGAAGGCGTCCTGGTCGTCACGACTGTTCGACCTGATCGACCGTTTTCAACCCGATCTTCTCTATTTCGATGGAGCCGTCCCCTTCGATGTCGACGACGGTCTGACGGGCCGCCGCGTTCTGGCCCATTACTACAACTCCGGCCTGCAGAGGCACGGCGGCGATCGGCAGGTCGTTATGACCATTAAGACCGCCCGCAACGGCCACGGTATCTATCATGACGGCATCGCCACCCTGGATCTCGAACGTCACAAGCTCGATAGCCTCCGCCCCGATCCCTGGCAGACAGACGACACCATCGGCGTGAGATACTGGAGCACCGTCGAAGGGATGGAGTACAGACCGGTCGACGATCTCATCGACCACTTTGTCGATATCGTCAGTAAAAACGGCAATCTTTTGCTGAATGTTCCGCCGAGAGCCGACGGGACATTCGACGAGGATACGATTCGCATTCTGCGCGAGATCGGCGCCTGGAATCGTCAGAACGGCGAAGCGATCTTCGACACCCGGCCCTGGATCGAATTCGGAGAGGGAGATGTCCGTTTCACCCGTTCAAAGGACGGGACCAAACTCTACCTCATCTTCCTGATCTGGCCGGAGGACGGCCGGGCCGTAATCGAGTCCCTTTCAACACAAAGACATGTCTTCGATGGAGACATTAGAGGGATACGGCTTCTTGGCAGTGACAAACCCGTTGGCTTTCACCGGGAGGAATCGGGACTCCACCTCACCCTCCCCGAACCCGTCAATGCCAATGCCGCCGCTATCGAGATCGTCCTCGACGGCAAATTGATCCTGTCGGACTGACAACAAAGAAGGAGAACGTTCCATGAGCGATCAATCGCGAAGAGAGTTTCTGAAAACGCTGGGAACCGCGGCCCTGTCCGCCGGCCCTCTGTCCGCCCTGACCGGACTGGGGATGACGGGTTGTGGCGGATCCGTAAAAGATCGAAGGCCGAACGTGATCCTCGTCCTGACCGACGATCAAGGGTACGGCGACATCGGCGCCCACGGCAGTCCATATGTAAAAACACCTGTCCTCGATGGACTGCACCGGGAAAGCGTCAGGCTGAAAAATTTTCATGTCGATCCCTGCTGTTCCCCGTCCCGGGCCTCTCTCCTCACGGGACAGTATTCGGCCCGCTCGGGAGTCTGGCACACCATCGGCGGCAGGTCGCTTCTCCGTAAGGATAAAACCACCATCGCCGACGTATTCCGCTCCTCAGGCTACCGGACGGCGATTTTTGGAAAGTGGCACCTTGGAGACAACTATCCCTTCCGCCCCCAGGACCGTGGATTCGACGAGGTTCTGGTTCACGGAAGCGGCGTCGTGGGAAACCGTTGGGATTATTGGGGAAATGACTATTTCGACGACACATACTACCGCAATGGTGTTCCAGAAAAGTTCGAGGGCTACTGCAACACCATCTGGTTCAACGAAACCATCAAATTCATCGAGTCTAACAAAGACAGACCTTTTTTCTGCTTTCTATCGACCAATATCCCCCACGCCCCTCTGAATGTCGAGGACAAATATTCGGAACCTTACCGTTCCATGGTTTCGGATCGGTTGGCCGATTATTACGGGATGGTGAACAAGTTCGATGAGGACATGGGCAGACTCCTCGAAGCCATGAAGCGGCTGAATCTGGAGGACAACACCATCCTGATTTTCATGACCGACAACGGCCCCTGTCCATGGTATGGAGGCATTGTCATCGACGAAGACGGGTTTGTCCTGGAGGGCTACAGCGCCGGGATGCGCGGAGGTAAGATCTGGGGCTATGAAAATGCCCACCGCGTGCCCTGCTTCATCCGCTGGCCGGCCGCGGGGATCGGGGGCGGACGGGACGTCGGAAATCTGACCGCCCATTTCGACTGGCTCCCCACTCTCATTGACTGGTGCGGGCTCGAGAAACCCGAGGGCGTCGAGTTCGATGGAAAAAGCCTGGCTCCTCTACTCTCCGATCGTGAGTCATCATGGCCGGAGAGAACGCTCTTTGTCCACAACCAGCGGGTGGACTTTCCGGTCAAATACAAGGATTACCAGGTGCTGACCGAACGCTGGCGGCTGATAAAACGGGAAGGCGAGGAGCTCTACGACATCAACGATGATCCCGGACAACGGAACAATACCGCCGGACAGCACCCCGATGTCGTCGAAGACCTGCACAACCGGTATGAGGACTGGTGGGCGGATATCTCGGGCGATATGGATATCTATCCAATGACCATCATCGGTTCGGACCGGGAAAATCCGCTGACCTTGTACTCCCACGACGCCCACAGCAAAGACCGGGACAGGATCTGGGTCATCGACGTCGAGCAGGACGGCGCCTACCGCTTCCGGCTCTACCGTTGGCCACGGGAATCCAACAAGCGCATCAACGAGAACAGAGAGGGCGACGAAGCTTTCGCATACGATATGGGACGCCTCAGAATCGGGAATTTCGAAACCTCGTCCGGAATCTCTTCCGACGGAACGCACACGGTTGTCGAGGCCCACATCAAGGCCGGATCGACCTGTCTGGAGGCCTGGTTTTCAGACTCCGAAACCGCCAAAACTGCCGGGGCCGAATTCGTGCTGGTGGAGCGATTGGGATCGTCGGACCCCTCGGAAGTGTTCAGCTACAAGCCTTCCGATCCGGATTCGCTTCTGAAGGAGAGAGTGTAGCTCTGACCCTGGGCGGTCGGGAATTGGAATATCCCTTCAGCCGGAGATACCGTCGGAATCTCCTTGCCGCTGGCCGTGACGGAAACAGGAACACCCGACCGGAGGAGGCAGTCCCTGCCTAAGAGAGAACGGATGGTTGCCCCGGTCAACTTCCCCCTGCTCCAGGCCATATCGACCTCGAATCCTCCTCGGGCTCTCAGTCCGGCCGCCTGTCCCTGAGAGAGTGATGCGGGCAGGGCGGGCAGCAGCAGGATAGCCCCGTCATGAGACTGAAGGAGGATCTCCGCGATACCGGCTTTCCCGCCGAAATTGCCGTCGATCTGGTAGGGCGGATGATTGATGAATAGGTTGGACAGCACTCCTCCTCTGTATCCTCCCCGGGCAAAGTGCTCGCCTTCAAGGGAAAACAGATTGTTCAGGATGACCTGAACATGTTCCGGCTCCCTGAGTCGAGCCCACAGATTGAGCTTCCAGGCCATGGCCCAGCCCGTTCCACCATCTCCCCGCTGCAGCAGGGACGTTTTAGCCGCCTCGGCTAGATCCGGCGTTTTTTCCAGAGTGATCAGGTTTCCCGGATAAAGTCCCCAGAGATGAGAGACATGGCGGTGAGCATCCTCTGGATCGTCCCAGTCCTTCAGCCATTCCTGAAGCTGACCGTTCCTGCCGATCTGCATCGGAGCCACTCGTTTCCGCGTCTCAGAGATTCTACGGCTGAGATCTCCATCCTGCCCCAGGATATCCGCCGCTTCGATACAGGCGTCGAACAGATAGCCCAGGATCTGCATATCAATGGTCGGTCCGGCACAGATGGTCGTGATCTCTCCCCGGCTGAACCGCTCCCGATCCCACTGACGGGGACTGCCTTCCGCCTTGTACCAGTTTTCCGGCGAATTCGACGGGCAGGTGACCAGCCATTTCTTTTCAGGGTGTTCGACGAGCGTATCCAGAAAAAACCGGGCCGCGCTCTCCATCAGAGGATAGGCCGTTCTGAGAAAATCTTTGTCGCCGGTGAAGAGATAATGTTCCCAGAGATGAGTGGCCAACCAGGCGCCGGCTGTTGGCCAGGTGCCGAAGTAGCCCAACCAGCCCATGGGCGCAGTCGGCCGCCAGCAGGACTATCAGGAGCATGCCCAGATGTCTTTTATTTTCATCGTTCATTTCAGGGTATAGGTTTTTCCGGCCTCTGTTTCCAGATCCACGGTTTTGCCTCCGTAGATGACTTGGCAGGGGCCGCCCAATTTTGAGCGCAGCAAGGCACCTGTCACATTTGCGTTTTTCCAGGTGATATCCACTTCAAAACCGCCTCGGGCCAAGAGACCGGTCACCTGGCCATTGGGCCAGGCATCTGGCAAGGCAGGCAGCAGGTGGATCCGGCCCGGTTCAGATGCCATGAGCATTTTTATGATGACCGCCGGCATTCCTCCGCTGATATCCATGTTGAACAGGGTTTTGTGATTGTGCATAGAGGCCAGGTTGTGCAGCCAGTAACGGTTGACCAGGGATTTCAGGCACTCATAGGCCAGCTCGCTCTCTCCCAGGCTGGTGGCGGCTAGTCCCAACTGCACAACGCCGAAGGACATGAATCCAGAGGCATTGTCCTTCCAGTGCCGTTCGAGTTTGATCTCGATCACCCGCTTGAACGCATCCCGGAGCTTGGGATCTGCGGCGATCTCTTCCGGCAGTCCGTCATACAGAGCATAGAGTTGTGAGGAGTGACGGTGCGCATGATTGTCCGCCAGTTTGGGTGTCAGCCATTCTTTGATGGAGCCATCTTCATTGATGAGATAATCGGGCATCTTATCCAGCATGGCGATCCATTGGGGGATCTTCTGTTCGTTCACGCCCATCTCCCGGGAGGCTGCGATCAGATTGCGCAGCAGCTCCTTGGCGGCATCCACGTCCATAGTAGCGTTGAAAGAACCCTGGGAATTGGAGTTTCCCGGCGTATTTTCCGGAGACTGTGTAGGCGAGAATATATATTTTCCGTCCGGCCCCTCATAAAGATAATCTTCGAAGAAAACTGCGGCCTTCTGCATAAACGGCAGCGCATGTTCTTTTAAAAATTTCTGATCTCCGGTATACAGATAATAATCATAGAAAAAATGTGCGGCCCAGGCGGCACCGGCTACCCAGAATGCGCCGGCGAATCCGGGTGCAAAGGCGTTATTGAAGCCGTTGGTGGTAGATCGGGAGGGCAAGATAATGCCCCGGGCTCCGAAAATGCGTCGGGCATTGAGTTCCATATAAGGGACGATGGATTCCATGTAGTTGGTGTAGGCCAGCATGAGCTCGGGCGTATTTCCCATCAGCATACTGGCAATGGCTGAGGGCACATTGCCGTTGTGCGTGAAGTCACTGGCCCAGGAGGGAGAGTAAGTCCCGGCCCAGATGCCCTGTAAAACCGGGGGCAGTTCTCCGGTACAGGAGATGATGTTGTAGCGGCCGGCATCGAACTCTTTTTCTATGAGCGCTTTGGAAAGCTGCTCATTTGAGGTCTTTTCCAGAAGCTCCTCAGAGGTCAGAGCGTGATCTGAGCCGCCGCCGATGTCCAACTTGACCCGGTTGAAGAGCTCCCCATGAATTTGGGCATGGCCCTGAAGCAGGCTCCGGTAATCCGTGGAAAGTCCGGCCAGGGATTCTTTCATATCTTCCATCTGCGAGGTTTCCGGATCATGGATCAACCGGATATCGATAAAAAGCAAAACCTGGTCTGCACCGGTGATGATCAGAGTTTCGCCATCCGGATCGGCTTTTCCGTTTTTGACAACGACCCGGGCCAATCCCTCAAGCGCGTGGATACTTCCCGGGTATGCCTGGGCAAAGCTGTTCCGAAATGTCAGGGCCGTTTCTTGAGCGTCGATCTCGACGTCCGTTATGTTTTGCTCAAACACTCTTGCGGAAGCCTCCAGCTTGCGGGTATCCAGCTTGGGGCTGGGCTCCCGCAGCTTGAGTTTGAGGCGGCAGTTGATTCCCTTTTCCGGTCCGGTCATAAGCAGGACGGCCACCCCGTCTTTCCGGGAGACAAACAGCCTTCGCTCAAACACGCCCCGGCTGTCGGCCCAGTGCACGGTGGCCTCTCCGGTCTGGAAATCCACGGAGCGCATATAGTCCGAGATATTTTTGTTTGTGTCCATCTGGATGCTGAGGTCAAAGGCCGGAACAAAAGGATCCGGGTACATGAAGCCTTCCTGTTCCGAAAGATTGAAAGCCAGCTCCGTGGCCTGTTTGTACAGGCCTCGGTCGATCAGCCTGCGGATCTCGAACAGGCGCGGTGCTAAAAGGGGCGGCATAACCGGGGGGCCCTTGGGCAGGAACAAACGTTCATGGGTGAAGATGATGGTCTCGTCCAGGGGACGGCTCAGTACATTGGCGCCGATGGTGCCGTTCCCGGAGATCAATCCCTGCTGCCAGGTCTCGGCGGGCTGGGAGCTGATAAAGCCCCGTTCCGGGGACTTCAGTTTTGTGGGCACCGGCGAAGCCTCGGCTGGGGCCAGGCACAGCAAACCGACCATCCAAACCGTGCCCAGGGCGATTTCAAGTATCTTTGGAAAATTATTCCGGGGGATCAATCTTTTCATGTTTCTCTCCTCATCTCATTGCCATTTTTTCTTAGGATTATTAAGCTAACCTGTCGGATTTAAGATGTCAAGACATGTCTGGTTTTGCCCTGAACCGGGGACCCTAAACCGACAGATGTTAAACTGAAATGCTCAGATATCAGGCCCTTGAAGTGTCCGGTGGTTGTACTTATCGCAGAGAAATCTCTCAATAGCCGTGAATCACTCCCCGGCTTTTTGCAGACGATCAATGCTTCACACCGGGGATTTAGGCGCAGCCGTCTTAGCGGGCATCACATATGCCCTATCCTAACGATCGGTCTTTTTCCGCCATGCTTTAACCGGAAAGGGCGGGTGTGTGGGACGCACGACAGGCTCGGCAGCGATCTGCTCCTTGAGATAGGCGATGGCCCGGTCGAGCTGTGGATCCCGGCCTTCCAGTACAGCATTGGGATCCTGTTCCACGATGATGTCTGGTTCCACACCAGTGCCTTCGATGATCCACTCTCCGTCCGCCCAGTTGGCGTAATTGGGGATGTTGAGCCGTCCGCCGTCGATCAGCCTGTATCCACCGCCGCTGCCAACCTCGCCTCCCCAAGTGCGCATACCGATCACCGGCCCGAGTTTTTCACGCTGGAAAATATCCGGGAATTCCTCTCCGTTTGAGGAGCTGTTCTCATTCACCACTGCGACGCTGTGCCCCAAATATCCCCAGCTCTGGCGCGTCCATGAGGCCCCGAAGCGGGGTTTGAACCAGGTGATGGGTTTACGGGCCATGTGGAGGATGAGCATGGATGAGACGTAGCCACCGGTGTTGTAGCGGTCATCATAGATCATGCCGTCCTTGTCAAGGTTGGGGTAATAGTGCTTGGTGAATTCGATGAGCCCGTCGTTCGACATGTTGGGCATATGGATATATCCCAGGTTGGGGCCGCCGTGCTTCAGAACGTATTCCCGTCGGGATTCCACCCAGTCATAGTAGCGCGCCTTTCTCTCACTTTCCAAAAGCTTCACCAGGATCTCACGGGATCCCTCCATCGACGGCGTGGAATTCACGGTCAGAGCGATCACCCGGCCGGGTTTCCCGACCAGGTAAGCCTGGATATCCTTATTGGTGCGAACCGGCCGTCCGTCTATGGCGAGAATGTAATCGCCTTCATGGATAGCGAGCCCGGGCTCGAGAAACGGGCTGCGGTTGGCCAGGTCGAATCCATCGCCCCGGAAGAGCTTTTGAATGCGGTAGGCCTTCCCTCCGGCATCGGGTGTAAAGTCAGCCCCCAGGTAGCCCATGGGAGCCCTCGCGGTGCCCTCGGGCAGATCGCCTCCTCCCACAAAGGCGTGTCCGCAGTTGAGTTCTGCGATCATATCGCCCAGGATTTCGTTCACTTCACTCCTGTCCCCTGCCTGTTCTATCCGGGCGGCGTAGATGGGACGGATCGCTTTCCAGTCCACACCATGCATGTTGGGGGCATAAAAAAAGTCGCGGGCGATACGCCAGGATTCCTGAAAAATCTGCTGCCATTCCGCGACCGGATCCACCTCCAGGCTTACACCGGCCAGGTCAATCCGGGGTGTTTCTGGCGAGATTTTGGAGGCCGACGCGTCCACCACAGAGTATTGGCGGCCCTTCCGGATCAGGAGTTTATTATTATCTCCGGAGACCTGGAAATCGCTTATTCCCTTGGCCAGATTGGTGATCTCCCGCTTACGGGGCGACTTCAGCTCAAAAGCACGAAGTTCATTGCCGCCGTTCTCTCCCCCTCTTTCCCCTGATTCCGGATCCTCCCCTTGAACCAGCATCAGCAGTCGGTTTTTTACGGCTGCAATGCGGCGATAGCTTTCGGCCGGAACCGGAAGCTCGGCCACCCTCTCTGGAAGGCCTTCCAGGTCTATGGTCACAGTCGGAAGCCCTTTTAGTGATTCGGTCTTTGCCTCCGACGTTTTCGAGCCGCTGGTTTTTTCCGTTCCGGGAACTTTTTCTGTTTCTGCCTGACCCTCTTCATCACTCCCGGGCAGGAAAGGGGATCGTGTATCTGCCGTCAGGGTTACAAAGGAGATCTTGGTGGAATTGCCGAAGGTGAAAAAACGGGTAAAGCGCGTAGAAGAAGGATTGAATTCACGGTCTGCCAGAAAATACAGCAGCTTTCCCTCCGGATCCCAGCAGGGTGCATAGGCATTGATCAGGGGAGATGTAACTGCGGTTTTGCGCTTTTGTGCAATATTATAGAGATACACTGCCCGGTTTCGGTTGGTTTCGTCTCGGTGAAAAGCCAGCCACTGTCCATCGGGTGAAAATGTGGCGGAATAATTGACCGAACCATAGGAGCCGCCCCGGTCGCTCTGATCCACCAGAGTGGTGGCGCCGGTATCCGTATCGACGAGCAGGATGCGCATCTCACGGTCGGCTGTGACAAGATACTTTCCGTCAGGAGACCACTGGATCTCACCCAGGGGGCCCACATGGTCTTTGGTCAATTGCCGGGCTTGTCCGGACCCATCCGAGGCAACCAGCCACACCTGATCTTCTCCTAAACGATCCGAGATAAAGGCTATCCATCTGCCGTCTCTGGACCAGGAGGGATACTGCGCTCTGGAGCCGGAAAGGGTGGCCAGGATGCGGGAAGCTCCTTCTTCAACGGGAATGCTGACAAGTTGGCCGCGGGCCTCGATTATCACGCGTTTGCCAGTCGGTCCGAGCGCCACAGAGTTGAGGAACGAAGAGGCCGGAACCTGCTTTTTACGGGCATGGATCCGGTCCGAGTCCAAGTGGAGCGACAGGTCCTTTACCGTGTCTGCAGCAATGTCATAGAGGGCCAGGCCGTCGCCGTGCTGAAAGACCACGGTTTTGCCGTCTGAGGCCGGATATCGGGCTTCGGCATCGGAGTAGTCGGTGATCTGTTCCGCCTGCCCGTTCTCAAGGTCGAGCCGAAAGAGATTGGCTAGCCCCTGGCGCTCCGAAATAAAGAAAAGAGCGTTTCCGGCCCAAACTGGCGTCGTATCGATACCTATGTCCGCGGTGAGGCGCTTAAAAGTGCGCTGGCGGATGTCCGTGATCCAGATGTCATCCGCCTGTCCGCCTCGATACTGTTTCCAATGCATGCGTTCCGCTGAGATGGGCACATAGGCCACGCGTGTGCCGTCTTCAGCCATGTCCGCATGATCGGCACGGGGGATGGGAACCAGCGCAGGCAGGCCGCCCTGAACAGGAACCTGCCACAAACGGGAGCGGTTTTCAGGATTCGATTTGCGTGAGAGGAACAACACATGGAACCCATCCGGGGTCCAACCTGTGACGCGCGCCCCGGTGGGATCCCAGGTGAGCCTTTTGGGGATTCCCCCATCCACGGGCATCACATACACATCGGCCCCACCATCATATTGGGCGCTGAAGGCCAGCGTCCGGCCGTCTGGAGAAAAATGGGCATAGGTTTCCAGGCCGGGATGGGTGGTGATGCGTCTCGATTGGCCGGTGGAAATGGAGGCCAGCCAAAGATCCGCTTCGGATGTGAACACGATTTTATCCCCATGAATGTCCGGTCGGCGAAGGAAGGGGCGAGGCGTTTTCCCAGCCGCCTCTCCGAATTGGCATACAATAAAAATCAGTAAAATTACCAAAAGAGGGATGGATCGGTTTTTTCTCAACATTTTCTGCCTCCATGCGGCGATACATTTGATTCTGTCTTATTTATAAAGTGAACCGGATGAATGAATCAGTCTATTTGGTTTTCAAGGGGATTGTCAAATCTCGCATTCCAGAGCCCGGCCAGTTCCCGGACCTTGTCCGGTCTTTGTTCTGCGAGATCAGTGATCTCGGTCTTTTCCTGTGCAATATTGTACATAAACCACCGCCCTTCTTGACCCCCCTCCCGGACGATCTTCCAATCTCCTTTGATCACGGCATGGGTGTTGTTGTGATTGAAGTAATAAGCGCGGTTTGGATCCTTTCGTCCGCCGTTCAGGATGGGAACCAAGCTGGTGCCTTCGTTGGGCAGTATGGAAAAACCGTTAAAAACCTTTGGGTAATCGGTTCGAGCCAGATCGATAAAGGTGGCCAGAATGTCCACCATGTGCCCTCTTTGATCTGTGATGCCGCCTGTTTCCATTTTCAGCCCACTGGGCCAGGATACGATGCAGGGAACACAGGCACCGCCCTCATGAACATTGGCCTTATATCTGCGGAACGGTGTGTTCTGGGCATTGGCCCAGTGACCTGCCCCCCATCAATGTAACACACTTAAAGTTAGTTTTTTGGTCAAAATAGCCTCTGGTGCCGGCGGTTTGTATCTGAGGGGACTGTGCGGACGGATCCAGTTGTATTCCCATCTCCACTGTTCAAAAAGCACCCTGACTTCTAATAACGTATCAAACATTTCGCGGTTCAGCAACTCATCACTCATTTTCCCATTGAAGGATTCAACGTAGCCGTTCTCCCAGGGACTCCCGGGCTCAATGAACAAAGTCCCAATCCCGAGATTACTCAGCCATTTTCTCACGATTTTGGCCGTGAATTCCGGGCCGTAGTATATGGGGAAGGAACAAAAAAGGAGTCACAATCGGATAACTGATCCCATAAAATAGGTAGATCACAACTCAACCTAAGGGAGGTACCGATTATGACTCAATCGCATGGTATCACGGGAGAAAAAGTATTGGTAGCGATCGATATCGCAAAAAAACGCAATGCCGTATTGATCCAGTTACCGGATGATAGCCGG
>Ga0180009_10003191_pt1 | contig 18788 bp, 15 predicted proteins | sample OS_PC_MetaG_FD_123537 | JGI IMG/M metagenome (GOLD analysis project Ga0180009, IMG submission 123537) | Groundwater microbial communities from the Aspo Hard Rock Laboratory (HRL) deep subsurface site, Sweden - OS_PC_MetaG | ecosystem: Environmental > Aquatic > Deep subsurface > Groundwater...
AACGGACCGGGTGCCTCATATTGATTTCGGCAATAGACAACCTGGTTAAGGGAGCTGCCGGGCAGGCTGTTCAAAATATGAACATAATGCTCGGATACGAAGAGACAGCAGGTCTTATGTCTGTCCCTTATCCGCTATAGCACAAAACAAGGCCATTTATGCGGGGACGAATGATTTGATGATGCAGTACGCTTGGAACGGCATAGAGTCGAAGGATAGATAGGGTTTAGGGTATAGGGGCGAGGGGAAAGGGCTTGTTTTCTTGACAACAATATCCGAATAGTCTAAACCCTCAAGTAATTATACAAGGAAATGAGGATTCAAGGGGTCAAGGGTTCGAGGATTCGAGTGAAAAATCCGCGGCCCCTTTTCTTCAACTGATCGGGAGAAGAACCTTATATAACAGGGGAATAAGTAACGACTTGAATTTATAATAATATTTAGAAAGGAGATTAAAGATGCCAGCAAAGTTAATCTTGGGAACTGAAATCCGGGAAAAAATCCTCAATGAAATTACACAAGATGTTGCCGCCATTAAGGAAAAGCATGGTGTTGTTCCCGGACTCGTAACGATTTTAATTGGTGAAAATCCAGCTTCCATGTCTTATGTAACATTAAAAATCCAGACTGCACACCGCGTTGGTTTCAAGGAAGTCCAGGACAGCCAGCCGATCGATATTTCTGAAAAAGATCTTCTTGCCCTGATCGATAAATACAATAAGGATGATTCGATCAACGGCATCCTCGTACAACTTCCTTTGCCGAAACATATAAATGAGAAAAAAGTTTTAAATGCAATTGATCCTGACAAGGATGTTGATGGTTTTCATCCTGTGAATGTGGGACGCTTAATGATTGGCGGATCAGAAGTCAAATTTCCTCCATGTACGCCTGCAGGAATACAGGAAATGATAATTCGTTCAGGAGTTGAGACAAAGGGAGCCGAAGTGGTTGTTGTCGGGCGTTCAAATATTGTCGGTAAACCGATAGCCAACATGATGCTCCAGAAAGGTCCCGGCGCCAATTCAACCGTCACGATAGTTCATACCGGCACGAAGGATATGGCATCACATTGCAAACGCGCCGATATTCTTATAGTTGCAGCCGGTGTTCCTGATCTTGTAAAACCCGAATGGATAAAACCGGGAGCCTGCGTTATTGATGTTGGAGTCAACAGGGTCGGTGAGAAAATAAGCGAAAAAACAGGAAAGAAGATCGCCATACTGAAAGGTGATGTGGATTTTGCCGCGGCAAAGGAGATCGCGGGTTATATAACGCCTGTTCCGGGTGGAGTCGGACCCATGACAATCACAATGCTGATGAAAAATACTTTAAAATCTTTGAAATTCAAGCTTGGGATAGCTTGATATTGCAGGCCAATATAAAGGATCATCTCCAAATTAGTTGGTGATCCTATGAGGATTCGAGAGTTTCAGCCAGAACGATTGGCGGACCTTCGGCAGGATTCAAGGATTCGAGTGGAAAATCCGCCTCTCAAATGAGAAGGGCAGCTCTGTCTATCCCGATCGATATTGCATTTTATAGATAGGGCAGCTCTTCTTATTATTAAGATATTTTCAGGGAATTGCCGAAGTTTGAGCAGAAAGACTTGACAGGCTCTTTATATCGTGGTATCCACCAAATGATAAAAAAGACTTTAATGATACATAACATATTGATATATTAGATATTTATCGTGATAAAAAGCCTTGCCTTATTAATACTGAAGCAGATCAGAACCAAGCAATTATTTCATAAGGTGGTATGTTAAGCATGGGGAAAAAGGAAATCTCTTTTTTAGTATTAAGCGATTCAGGCTCTCCAATAAAACAGATAAACGCTTCCGGAAAAATCATACGGTATGCTTTGTTTTTCCTTGCCGCCGGTTTAATCCTTTCAGGCTATTTTGCATATGACTATGTCGCTTTAAAAAAAGCTTTTTTGAATAATCATTATCTTCAGAGCAAGCTATCAGTTCAGCAGGATGAAGTAACCAACCAGCGCAAGCAAATACAGTTTTTTGCCGGTGAGATTTCGAATCTTAAGGCTAAGCTTATAGATTTGTACAATTTTGAAAAAAAAATAAGGTCCATCGCCAATATAAAAAATAAAAAAAAGAATGCATTGCAGGAAGGTCTTTTTGGCGTTGGGGGTTCGGCTCCCGAGGATCTTGATCCTAAAATAGCACTATCAGAAAAACATGACAGTATCTTGCGTGAAATGCATGAACAGGTTGAAGAACTGAATGTAGCTGTAAAGGAGCAGACAGAAGGGTTTAAATCAATAATAACCTATTTTGAGGAGCAGCGCAGCCTCCTTGCTTCAACTCCTGCAATTCGTCCAACCCAGGGATCTGTAACATCAACTTTTGGATACCGGATCTCTCCATTTACAGGTTTACGGGAATTTCACAAAGGATATGATATTGCCTCCCATAATGGAGCGCCCATAGTTGCAACTGCCAACGGCACTGTTTCACTATCCGAGTATAATGGATTGTCTGGAAATACAATTGCAATAAATCATGGCCACGGAATGGTAACCCGCTATGCACACGCCAGTAAATTATTGAAGAAACCGGGTAGTTTTGTTAAGAGAGGGGAAATCATCGCTCTGGTTGGCGATACTGGCAGAAGCACGGGTCCTCATGTCCATTATGAGGTGCATTTAAACGGTATGCCCGTTAATCCAGACAATTATATGCTGAACTGATTATACAATATAAGAAGAACCATCCTCAATTTTTTCCATTTACCTGCAACGACAGCAGATCCTAATTCATATCCATTCGACCTGGACAGTCCCAAAGGATACATACTCACGAAGCCGTCAACTATGATACTATTCCATCATGTGCCACTCGAAGAAAAAACAAGATTATCTGATTAAAAAGTGATACCTATAATGTATTGCAAAGTTGAATAATAATTATTAAACAAAATGGCGATTCCCGGATGAAACCGGATAAGTTTTTAAACTAAAGGGATATAGCAATGATAGGAAATTTATTAACCAAAATATTCGGCAGCAAAAACGAGCGGGAGATAAAAGCACTTAACCCTGCGGTAGAAATGATTAACTCTCTGGAATCAGGGATTCATTCCATGAGTGATGAACAACTCAGGAACCAGACATTAATATTCAAGGAGCGGCTTGGGCGCGGTGAAAAACTTGAAGAGATACTTCCTGAAGCTTTCGCCACTGTCAGGGAAGCTTCCTCGAGAACACTTAATATGAGGCATTTTGATGTTCAGTTGATAGGTGGAATGGTACTTGATGGCGGGAAGATTGCTGAAATGAAAACAGGTGAAGGAAAGACTCTTGCGGCGACACTTCCTGCGTATCTTAATGCACTCACGGGTAAAGGGGTCCATATTGTTACGGTAAACGATTATCTTGCAAAACGAGACACGGAATGGATGGGGAATATTTATCGATTCCTCGGACTTTCAGTAGGAACTGTATTGCATGGCTTAGACGACTCAGAACGTAAAGCAGCATACAGCTCTGATATTACTTATGGAACGAACAATGAATTCGGTTTTGACTACCTGCGAGACAACATGAAGTTTAACAGGGAATACTTGGTCCAGCCGGAACTCAATTTTGCGATTGTAGATGAGGTAGATAGTATATTGATAGATGAAGCAAGAACCCCGCTTATAATTTCAGGTCCCGCTGAAAAATCTACCGATTTGTATTACCAGGTCAATGGAATAGTTCCGCTTCTTAAGGAGGGGAAGGATTATTCAATTGATGAAAAAGCAAGGGCGGTTGTGCTGACCGAAGAGGGAGTAGCAAAAGCCGAAGGATTGTTGAAGGTGTCCAACCTCTACGATCCAAAACACATAGAGCTGCTGCACCATATTAATCAGGCTTTAAAGGCACATACACTATTTAAGCTGGATGTTGACTATATAGTAAAAGACGGCGAAGTTATTATTGTTGACGAATTTACAGGCCGATTGATGCCTGGGCGCCGTTATAGTGACGGTTTGCACCAGGCGCTTGAGGCCAAGGAAAATGTTAAAATAGAGAATGAAAATCAGACTCTTGCAACGATTACATTTCAGAACTACTTCCGTATGTATAATAAGCTTTCAGGAATGACAGGCACAGCCGACACCGAGGCTGCCGAATTCAAGAAAATTTATAATCTTGATGTGATTGTTATTCCAACAAATATGACAATGATACGGGAAGATTATCCGGATTCCATTTACAAGACTAAAAGAGAAAAATATGAGGCAGCAATTAATGAAATATCCGAACTGAATAAAAAGGGGCAACCGGTCCTTGTGGGGACTGTTTCAATTGATGTTTCAGAAAGTTTAAGCACTAAATTGAAGAAAAGAGGCATCAAACATACTGTATTAAATGCCAAAAATCATGAAAAAGAGGCTGAAATTATTGCCATGGCCGGCCAGAAAGGGTCTGTTACTATTTCAACAAATATGGCGGGACGAGGAACCGATATCGTGCTGGGGGAAGGAGTTACCGCGCTTGGCGGGCTTCATGTTCTTGGCACTGAAAGACATGAAAGCAGGCGCATAGACAACCAGCTCAGGGGGCGGTCAGGCAGGCAGGGAGATCCGGGTTCTTCAAGATTTTATCTTGCCCTTGAGGATGACCTTCTCAGGATTTTTGGAGGCGAGCGCATTACAGGCATTATGGAAAAGCTTGGAATGCAGGAGGGTGAACCCATTGAACACAATCTTATCAGCAGGGCAATTGAAAATGCCCAGGCAAAAGTTGAAGGGCACAACTTTGATATAAGAAAACAACTCATTGAATACGATGACGTGATGAACCAGCAGCGCGAAGTAATATACAGGCAGAGGCGTGAGGCGCTTAACGGGAAAAGTCTCAAGTCTGCTATTGAAAGCATGATTCAGGAAAAAGTCGAGGATATCGCAATTACTTTTGCCGACGAAAAAATGCTCCCTGAAGAATGGGATCTAAACGGAGTATCAGAAGCGGTTTTCAAGCAGTTTAACTTTCGTATGAATAATTTAAGTGGCGGGAATCTGGAAGGAATGACAAAAGAAGGCCTTGAACAACTTATTTATGATGAGGCTCTGGCAGTCTATAATGAAAAAGAGAAACTGGTAGGTTCTGAAGATTTCAGGCATCTTGAACGCGTCATTATGCTCCAGACAGTAGATAACCTCTGGAAGGATCACCTTCTTTCGATGGATCATCTTAAGGAGGGGATAGGTCTCAGGGGTTATGCCCAGCAGAATCCTCTTGTGGTTTATAAGAAAGAAGGTTTTGAGATGTTCCAGGATATGATTTCAAGAGTCAAGGAAGAAATTGTAAACATCATGTTCAGGATTCAGATATCCGAACCACAAAAAATAGAAGAAATAAGAAAGCCTAAGGAGCAGAAACTTTTATTTTCCGGCAGTGACGAAGGGGTTGCAAAGAAACCTGTGAAGAGGGAAGAGAATAAGGTCGGGAGAAACGATCCATGTCCGTGTGGTAGCGGCAAAAAGTTCAAAAAGTGCTGCGGAAGATAATGGATGAATGATCAGTGACGAGGGCGTGCGGAGTGATGAGTGAGGAAGGGGCAAGGGTCAAGGAATAAAAACAGAATATCGAATATCGGACATCGAACTTCGAAAAACAAACCACGATTCACGATCAACGAACCACGAACAACGATGTACAAACCATAAATCGAGATTATCCATTGCTTGTATATATAAAACTGCTCCTGACAGCTTTTTTCTGGGGAGGAACATTCATCGCCGGAAAAATTGTCGCACAAAATGTTGAACCATATTCGGCCTCGTTTTTAAGATTTGCGGTGGCATCAGCCTGTCTTGTTTTCTTTACATGGAAAATGGAGGGTAAATTTCCGGCACTTAAAAGAAATCAGATTATACCTGTAATTCTTCTCGGAATGACCGGCATATTTTCATACAATGTTTTTTTCTTCAAAGGGCTTAAGATAATCGGAGCCGGACGCGCAGCTCTGATCATTGCAAACAATCCTGTTTTTATAACTCTTCTTGCGTCATATTTTTTCAAGGAAAGATTGAATGTATTCAAGCTTGCAGGAGTAGCAATTTCAGTTACAGGAGCAATTGTTGTAATATCGAGGGGAAATCCTCTTGAGATTTTAAGCGGAAGCCTCGGATGGGGTGAATTGTATATCTTCTGCTGTGTTTTGAGCTGGGTTGCTTTTTCATTAATAGGCAAGTCAGTCATGTCGGATCTTTCTCCTGTTGTCGCTATAACATATTCTTCAATAGCCGGGACCGCTTTCCTTTTTATTCCTGCGTGGTATGAAGGAATTGCTTTTAAAATGTTGACATATTCTATTTCAGATTGGCTGGGCATTGTTTATCTCGGATTTTTCGGAACAGTCCTTGGATTTGTATGGTATTATGAAGGTATAAAAAAAATAGGACCTTCAAGGGCAAGCCTCTTTATTAACTTTGTCCCTATCAGCGCGGTGTTTCTTGCTTTTTTCATGCTGAAAGAGCCGGTTACGCTTTCCTTGCTGGCCGGGACAATATTGGTATCATCGGGTGTTTACTTGACTAATTCGAATATGTCCGGAGCATCTGCCAAAACATCTGTCAGAGGCGCAAGTTGAGAGGTGAGTGAACATAGAAGCCGGAACCGGAAATAAGAAACTTATATCTTAAAAGAAGGGGGAATATTGCATGAAAAAATCTATATGGATTATTGTTTTATTCTGTGTGGTTATTGCATTCGGGTGTCATTCGAGAACAGATGCTCCAAAAACGTCAAAGCAAGAACAGAAGGAAGCAAAGAAGGAAGAGAAAAAGGAACAAAAAGAAGATAAAAAAGTTAAGACGGAATATTCACCAGCGGCGGTTTCTGCCGGTAAAAATCTAAAAATATCAGTCCTGATGGACACAGGCGATGATAATATTGCGCTGGAAAAGATCGACCAGCGTGAGCAGTTGAATGATTGGATGGGCAGGGATTTGGTGGCAATGCTCAACAAAGCCGGATATGAAGCAGCCCTGATAGAAAACAGCGGCCAGTATAAAAAGGGAACTTACCTACTCAAAGTGACTATAGTTAAGTATAGTGCAGGCAGTAAAGCGGCACGGATCATTGTCGGATATGGTGCAGGCGCCGTTTCCCTTGATACAAAGTATGAGCTTTTTGCGCCGGATGGAAATCGAATTCTTTCCGATGCGCATGGCGTCGGTTCCGGTCGAGACTGGACATACTGTGCAAGAAAATTAAATAAACAGACAGTTGATGCAGTGTCGGATAAGATCAGGCGATAAGGGCTTCCGTATGACTTTTTACGGGTCATCAAACTATTGGATATAAGAAGGTTTCCGGAGATTGTGAATAAATTGGGAAAGAAGAGTTCTTTTGATTTTGACGTGCCGGTTAACAGGCGAGGCACTTCCTGACACCTGCCGTCAATAGTCGACCAATCTGTTTGTTTCCCGTTTTTTGCTATGCATAAAACTGCTTCCAGGGAAACAAATAGATACAAAGCTGCGTGCTTCTTCAAGAGTCTTACGTGTTGACATGTCATATCTAATCAATAAGTTTTATAGTTCGTCCGGTTGAGACATAGCTTCCTCTTCCCTATAGTAAGCTGAAATCAAGCATCTGATGATTTTGGCAGATATACGTCCTTTAAATTGGTAATGAATGACATGCCATGTTTCAGCATGGATAGAAAGGGTTTTCCCGATGCTTATAAAAGCTTCCCAGACGCTGCGCAATACTTTGCAAGATTTATTCTATAAAAAACGAAACTTTATCTTGACATACTAACCCCATTTCTCTATGTCTCAAGAAGTAAAGAAACCAGTCTGATCCAAAACTAACAAAAGCAGATTCATTCTGCATTTTTGTGAGGGCTATGAAACTGAAACTTCTCTTAAGCTTATGTTTGTCCTTTCTTTTCTTTTTAAATGCCTGTGCAACCATCCAAAAGCCCGAAACCAGGATAGTTGATACAACGCCTCAAGTAAGTAAAACTCAGATTCAGCAATCCCCAGAAATAAGAAAAGGTTTGAAAAGGAAGGTCGCCGTTGGCCGATTCACCAATGAGACCAAATACGGTCAGAGCTTCTTTCTCGATGATCAGAAGGACCGGATCGGAAAACAGGCTGTCGATATTCTGTCCAATAAATTATTGCAGACTGAAAAATTTATCATTCTGGAACGTGCGGATTTAGATAAGCTTCAGAAGGAACTGGCCATTGGGAGTGCCGCTCCCCTCAAGAACATGGCTGATTACATCATCGTTGGATCGGTCACGGAGTTCGGCAGAAAAGATATGGGCGAGGTCGGCATCTTTAGCAGAACAAAGAGACAGACGGCCTTTGCCAAGGTTCATGTGCGCATGATTGACGTTGCCACTGGTCAGATTATTTATTCGGAAGACGGCGAAGGGACAGCATTCGCCGAGGCAGGAACGGTTTTCGGCGTCGGCGGCCAAGCAGGCTATGATTCCACGTTGAATGACAAGGCTTTGGAAGCGGCCATTACAAATTTATCGTCTAATATAATTGAGAAACTTCTCGATAAACCCTGGAGGGGGTACATCCTTGGGCAGGAGGACAATCAACTTATCATTTCCGGGGGCAAGTCGCAGAATATCAAGGCGGGAGATATTTTTCAGGTTTATCTGGAAGGGAGGAAGGTTAAAAATCCCCAGACGAATATGGAGGTTTCTTTGCCGGCAAAGAAGCTTGCAAAAATTAAGGTTGCGGCCACCCTTGGAGATACACCTGAAAATGAGGTTTCACTGGCTTTGGTGGTTGAAGGAGACAGCAATCTTACCGATTATAAAGCAAAAAATGATTACAGCGGTTTATTCATAGGGGAATCGAAGGAGGGCAATTGATCATGGCCAGAAATCTGATCCTTTCAGGTTTGCTTTTGCTTTCGATTGTTAGTTGCGGACATTATGAAGGTGTAGTCCAGCCGACTCCCAAAAGCTACCTTGCTTTTATAGGAAATACCCGAGACTCTGTGGCTGTCATTGACGATGTGATAACGCTGAATCTCGATAAGGAACTTCAGGAAACGGATGGAAGAGAAAAGACTGTTCTTTTTCAGATCGCCCCAGGAAAACATAAAGTGATTGTGACCAGGATGGGACGAGAAGTCGTCAATCGTGTCATCATCGTTGCCGATGGCGCGACAAAGGAAATTCAGGTGCCATGAATCATCTAAAATTTGGATGCATCGTCTTATTGGCCATTTTTCTGTCGGGTTGTGCGGCTCAGCGTATGTACAACTGGGGAGACTATTCAAATACTCTGTATCAATCAAAAAAGCACCCATCCGATAAGTCTGACCTCAGCCACCTGCAAGAACTTGAAAAAATTATTGAAGAATCGATGAAAGACAATTTGCGGATTCCTCCTGGGGTCTATGCGGAGTTGGGTTACATCTATTTCCGTCAAAACAAAAGAGACCTGGCAATTAATAATTTTAAAATGGAGAAGGAGTTATATCCGGAATCCACACTTTTAATGGATCGGCTGGAAAAAGCCGCCAAACTTGACGACAAACCAAAACCTTCCGAAGGCAACGCCCAGGATGCGTCGCCAGATAAACCGGATAAACAGGAGAAATAGTGAACAAGACCAGTATTGTAAAAATGAAAGCCTGTTTGCTCCTGGTTATCTTGACCTTTATAGGTTTTTCCTTAAGTGCTTGTGCCACTATGGTTACGAAAGGGGATAAATTCCCCCTTCTTTATGAGGAGATGCCTGTTTCCATCTTGATCCTTCCGCCGATGAATGAATCGACAGCGGCGGAGGCCAAGGATTATTACGCCACAACCATTCAAGAACCCCTGTCTTTCAGTGGATATTATGTTTTTCCCTATGAGATCACGACTGATATTCTTAAGATGGAAGGGATCTATGACGCAGAATTAATAAAGGATCTTCCACTGCAGAAATTCAGGGAATACTTCGGTGCGGATGCGGTTCTGTTTACCACCATTAAAAAATGGGATCTTGTTTACATGGTAATTGCGGCCAACCTAACCGTATCGATTGATTGTGAATTGAAATCAACTAAATCCAACGCCACCCTCTGGCAATATAATGGGACAGTGGTGGTCGATCTTTCTGGAGGAAATACAGGCGGAGGTATTGCCGGTCTTATTGTCAAAGCTGTTGTGACAGCCATTAATTCCGCCATGGCGGACTATGTCCCCCACGCCCGCACTGCAAATTATATGGCACTCAGTACTTTGCCTTACGGAAAATATCACCCCCTCTATGGAAAAGATCGCGAGCAACAGTTCGTAGAACAAACCAGACTTAAACAGTAGTTTCCTGATATTCTTGCCTCATATGGTCAGCATTATGATGTTTCATCGAAGGGTATGCGTAAATGTTTCTTCGGTGAACTGACTGATCTGGTCAAGTAAAAATGGACACCTGGTTAAGCTACTTTTGCCATGCATAAAACTGCTTCCAGGGAAACAAATAGATACAAAGCTGCGTGCTCCTTCAAGAGACCTACGTGTTGACATATCGCATCTAATCAATATGTTCCAGTTCATCCGGTTGAGACATAGCTTCCTGACAATTCATTTTGACATTTTAACAAGTTATGATATTCAAATCTGGACTGTTCTGGCCTTTTGACATAATTCCTGCTATATTCTCAAAATGAGGCTTTGCGAATGATAAAGGCAAGTTGGAGCAGGTGCCGTTTCTCTTGATACGCGCTACGAGCTTTTTGCCCCTGGGGGAAATCTTCTGGTTTCAGATGAGCACGGAGTCGGTTCCAGTATGGACTGGACTTCCTGCGCAAGAAAACTGAACAAACAGACAGTCGAAGCTGTGTCCGGCAAGTTAAAATAATAAAGATTAAGCTGATTTCTGCAAACCAGATTTTTTATAACCATTGGCCGGGTTCCAAAGGTATAATTTGAATATGACGGACTATTTTAATTTTGATACTCCTGTTGACAGGAGCGGCACATACAGCATGAAGTGGGATAAATACAAGGGGAAAGATATTATTCCTCTTTGGGTTGCTGACATGGATTTTCTTTCTCCTACTGCCGTTATTGATGCTTTAAGTGAAAGTGTTAAGCATGGTATATTCGGCTATACTTTGCCCCCTGATGAGCTTTCAGCAATTATCGGCCGAATGCTCGAAGAAGAATACGGATGGAAAACCGAAAAAGAGTGGATTGTATGGCTGCCGGGACTTGTGACAGGGCTTAACGTTGTATGCAGGGCGGTGGGTGAAGACGGAGATGATATTATGACCGCAATTCCTGTTTATCCTCCCTTTATCACAGCTCCGGCGAACTCCCGCCGGAATCTTATAAAAACGCACCTTGTAGAAAAAAACGATAAATGGGGATTTGATTTTGAAAACATTGAAAAAGCGATAACGAAGCGCACACGTCTTTTTCTGCTCTGTAACCCCCATAATCCTGTCGGGCGTGTTTATAACATTGATGAGCTTATCTCTCTTGCTTCAATCTGCTCAAGACACAGTATTATAATAAGTTCCGATGAAATTCATTGCGGTTTGCTGTTCGAGCCGGGAAAGCGCCATATTCCCATCGCTTCCCTTTCTCCTGAAATAGCAGACCGCACAATAACCCTTATGGCTCCGAGTAAAACTTTTAATTTGCCCGGTCTTGGCTGTTCTTTTGCCATAATCTCAAATCCGGATTTGCGGAAAAGCTTTACTGTGGCAATGAATGGAATTGTGCCACGTGTAAATACTCTGGGTTACATTGCTGCAATTGCCGCGTATCGTGACAGCCATGACTGGCATGCCGCTCTTCTTGATTATCTGCGAGAAAATCGTGATCTGGTATTAAGCTCTGTAAACAAGATGCCGGGGCTTTCGTCACGGCAGATTGAAGCCACTTATCTTGCATGGATTGATACAAGGCAGAGCGGGATTGAAGATCCCGTAAAGTTTTTCGAAGATGCGGGTGTCGGGCTTTTTGAAGGGAAAGAATTCGGTACACCGGGCTTTGTAAGGCTCAATTTTGGCTGCCGGCGGTCATTGCTTAAAAAGGCTCTTGAAAGAATGGCAATTGCTGTTGAAAGAAGATTACGCACCACCAAATCATAAACCATAAACCAGAAACGATAATCCATAATGTTTAAATATCAGGAAACAAACAGGTATTTTGCCCAGATTTCTGACGGACTCGAGGATATGGGTGCCGTGGAACTTGAGGAGCTTGGTGCTAAAGAGATACACCCCGCATACAGGGGTATTTACTTTGAAGCCGATAAAAGAACATTATACCGTATAAATTATTCATCCCGTTTGATTACGCGTGTGATTGCGCCACTTCTTGCTTTTAACTGTGAGACAGCAGAAGTTCTTTATAAAACCGCAAAAAACATAGACTGGCCCGCCATCTTTTCGGAAAGAAACACCTTTGCAGTATTTGCAACAGTTTCAAACAGCAAAATAACTCATTCCCAGTATGCCGGTCTTCGATTAAAAGACTCGATTGTGGATTTTTTCAGAGACAATTACGGAAAAAGGCCGGATGTTGATCCGGACAATCCTGATGTCTGGATAAATCTTCATATTGAAAATGACAGGGCAACAATAGGGCTTGATACTTCCGGAGGCTCCCTTCACAGAAGAGGATACCGCGGGGAAACGGTAAAGGCTCCGATACAGGAAACGGTTGCGGCTGCAATCATAAGACTTACCGGATGGGACGGGGATAAGCCGTTCTTCGATCCGATGTGCGGTTCCGGAACTCTTCTCTGTGAAGCTCTGATGCATTATTGCCGTATTCCGTCGGGAATTCTGAGGAAGAAGTTTGGATTCCAGATGCTTCCTGATTTTGATGCCGGAATATGGAAATCCGTTAAAGTTGAAGTGTCCAAGAGTATTCGCTCCATTCCTGCAGGATTGATTTCCGGAAGCGACATTTCAAAAGAGGCCGTATATACTGCAAGGGAAAATATAAAAGCGCTTCCGTACGGGGACAAAATATCCTTGAAAGTAACTGATTTTAAAAAAATTCCGGAGCTGAACAGTTGTGTGATTGTCTCCAATCCTCCATACGGAATCCGAATGGAGAGCAAAGACGGAATAGAAAACTTTTATAAATTCCTGGGAGATTTTCTTAAGCAGCGCTGCAAAGGCTCTGTAGCGTATATCTATTATGGGAACAGGGAGTTAATAAAAAAAACAGGGCTTAAACCTTCATGGAAAAAACCACTTATCAGCGGCGGCCTTGATGGGCGGCTTGTAAAATATGAGCTTTACTAAAAATCCGGGGGGATTATGAGCATCTTAAAGCAAATATTTGGAATATGTGAAACCAAAAAAATGGAAGATCTCGGATGAGACTGTGAAGCAGGGCGGTATGCTTTGTATTGAAACAATAAATCTGTTGATTTTTAATTTGGGGAGGATTAATACTAACTCAACATGATTGAAGGTTGTAGTTAAATGCAAAGTTTCAATACAAGCCATTCACAACCGAAACCAATTATTCGGTCTTTATCTTGTCAATATTTCACATCAATTATATGAGGTAATTCACAGACAATAAATTAATAATCTATGAATATAACCTATCGTTGAAATTAGTAATAATTGAGAAATAGGGAGGGCAAACAATGAATGATATACAAAGAGCAATAGTAGTGGCGATAGCCGGTCTTGTATTATGTTCAACCCTGGCTTTTGCGGGTTCGGATGTAAAGGGAGCTATAATAAATACATCCAACACAAAAAACAAGGTTAATGTTGCCCTGGGAACAGAAAGCAAGGCAAATTTGGATTCGGTTAATCTTAAAGACAGCAAAGTTACAGGTGCCGTTGTCAATACTCCGGCAGGAAAAACTTCTGTAAATGTTGCAGTTGGAACTAATAACAAGGCTAATCTCAGCTCCGTTAATATGGAAGGGAGCAGTGTGAAGGGTGCTGTAATAAATACTTCAGCCGGGCAGACCAGTACCAATGTTGCAGTAGGAAGCTCAAATACTGCAAACCTCGGTTCTACGAACATGAAAGGAAGTGATGTCAAGGGTGTTGTTGTGAATACGGCGGCCGGGAAGGCGCTGACGAACGTAGCTCTTGGGAAAGACAATACGGCGAAACTCGGTGCAACCGATATGAAAGATAGCAATGTAAAGGGAGCTGTGATCAATACTGCAGGCGGACAGGTTCTGACGAATGTGGCTCTTGGTAAGGATAATACCGCAAAACTTGGTGCTGTTGACATGAAGGGGAGTGATGTCAAGGGAGCCATAGTGAACACGGCAGCCGGTCAGGTAGTAACGAATGTTGCGCTTGGTGCCGGAAATAAGGCAAGCCTTGGTGCAGTTGACATGCAGGGAAGCAGTGTCAAGGGAGCCATAGTTAATACAGCAGCCGGCCAGGCGGTTACGAATGTGGCTCTTGGAAAGGATAATACTGCAAAACTTGGTGCGGTTGACATGAAGGGGAGTGATGTCAAGGGAGCCATAGTTAACACAGCGGCCGGTCAGGCAGTGACGAACGTTGCGCTTGGAGCCGGAAATAAGGCAAGCCTTGGTGCAGTTGACATGCAGGGAAGCAGTGTCAAGGGCGCCATAGTGAACACGGCAGCCGGTCAGGCAGTGACGAACGTTGCGCTTGGAGCCGGAAATAAAGCAAGCCTTGCGGCTGTGGATATGCAGGGAAGCAGTGTCAAGGGTGCCATAGTAAACACCGCAGTCGGACAGGCAGTCACGAATGTGGCTCTCGGCAAAGACAATAAAGCAAGTCTTGCTTCCGTTGAAATGAAAGGAAGTGAAGTTAAGGGCGCCATAGTGAACACGGCAGCCGGGGCTGCTGTAACGAACGTTGCGATTGGTAAAGACAACAAGGCAAACCTTGCTGCTGCGGAAATGAAAGGCAGCAGCATGAAGGGTGCGATTGTGAATACTGCTGCTGGAGGAGCTGTAACGAACGTTGCTATTGGAGCAGGCAATAAAGCCAATCTTGCTGCAACAGAAATGAAAGGCAGCAGCATGAAGGGCGCAATTGTAAATACTGCTGCGGGCGGAGCTGTGACAAACGTTGCTATAGGAAAGGATAACAAGGCTAATTTGGCTGCTGTTGACATGAAGGGAAGTGATGTCAAGGGAAATATTGTAAATACCGCGGCTGGTGGAGCTGTTACGAACGTTGCTATAGGAAAGGGTAATAAGGCCAACCTGGCCGCTGTGAACATGGAAGGCAGCAGTGCCAAAGGTAATATAGTTAATACTGCAGCAGGCGGAGCTGTTACAAACGTTGCGATAGGCAGTAACTCCAAGGCAAATTTGTCTTCTGTTGACATGAAAAACAGCAGCATGAAGGGTAATATTGTAAATACTGCGGCTGGCGGAGCTGTTACAAACGTTGCAATAGGCAGTAACTCTAAGGCAAATTTATCATCGGTTAACATGGAAAACAGCAACATGAAAGGAAATATTTCAAATACAACAGTGGGTGGAGTTGTAACAAACGTTGCTATAGGGAGTAATACCAAGGCAAATCTGGGTTCTGTTGATATGAAAAACAGCAGCATGAAAGGAAATATCTCCAACAGGGCGGCAGCAGGAGTGATGACGAATGTTGCGGTAGGGAGTAATTCAAAGGCAAATCTGGGTTCCGTTGTTCTTGAAAACAGCAATGTTAACGGAAATATCAGTAACAGAGTTACCGGCGGTGTTGTAACAAATGTTGCCGTTGGATCAGGAAGCGAAGCAAATTCCGGTTCTGTTATTATAAAAAACCGTGGTTCCGGTGGTGCGGGCACTAATTCGGGTACCGGGCTTGTTATTAACGATGTCAGGGTTCCTTTCGGAGGAATGGGCGTGGCTAATACGAATGTGGCTATAGGCGGTACATCCAATAAAAACTCAGTTGTTAAAAAATAAATAGAGTTCCGAATCTTTTCTGATTTGATATGATTTGCGGGCTGTTTGTCTGATCAGAAAAGAGAATGTAAAAAAGCTGGGATAATTTATAATAATATCAAATTCATGCATCCGCATGGGAAGGAGCTAATAAACAATCAAAAAGAAGGCCTTTTAAAGGAGTGAATTGTTCACATAATAAATGTGAAATTATTCACTGACAAAAATATTTACGGTATGTTATTATAGACACGAAATTGTGGTTGGTTTTATTCATTCAACAAGAAAGCAACAAAGGAGGCAAAAAAATGAAGAAAGTATTTTTAGTTATGGGTATTCTTTTGATTTGTGTTTCGTTGGCTTATGCAGGATCAGAAATAAAAGGCGCTGTTATTAACAAATCTGATGTTAAAAATGCAGCCAACGTCGCGATGGGCCAGGGCGCAACAGCCCAGATGGGTACAGTAGCAATTAAAGATTCCAAGGTACAGGGCGCTGTTATTAACAAATCTGATGTTAAAAATGCAGCCAACGTCGCAATGGGCCAGGGCGCAACAGCCAACATGGGTACAGTGGACATGAAGAACTCCCAGGTTAAGGGTGCTATTATCAATCAGTCCAAGGTTGAGAATGCAGCCAACGTGGCAATGGGAAAAGGTGCAACAGCCCAGATGGGTACAGTAGCCATGAAGGATTCCAAGGTACAGGGCGCTGTTATCAACAAATCCAATGTTAAAAATGCGGCCAACGTGGCGATGGGCCAGGGCGCAACAGCCAACATGGGTACTGTTGACATGAAAGGCTCTCAGGTTAAGGGCGCCGTTATCAATCAGTCCAACGTAGAGAATGCAGCCAATGTAGCAATGGGCAAAGGCGCAACAGCCCAGATGGGTACAGTAGCCATGAAGGGTTCCAAGGTACAGGGCGCTGTTATCAACAAATCCAATGTAAAGAATGCAGCCAACGTGGCAATGGGCCAGGGCGCAACCGCCAACATGGGTACTGTGGACATGAAGAACTCAACAGTGAAGGGTGCCGTTATCAATCAGTCAAATGTAGAGAACGCAGCCAACGTGGCAATGGGAAAAGGCGCAACAGCCAATACTGGTTCAGTAGTTATCAAATAGTAGTATTTTATTGTTAAATAATTTAGACGATCAGGGTTGCGGTTGTTTGCCGCAGCCCTGATCAAAATGAAGCTGATTGAGTAAAAGAAACGTGGATAATATTTCCATATAAAGTGGTACAGCGACCCTCCCGAAAATTTTTCTCTGTGTATATTAATAGTGTTTTGACATGGGGCATAATATTTTTTATAATCAAATATATAAGAGTTAACATTTAAGGTATCACGGCATTACATCAATTTTCACCGTCTGGTGGAGGGGGGCATATGTATAAGAAATGGTTCATAATAGTATGTGTTGTTATTATTCCGGCTATGATTACTGGTTATAGCTGGGGGGAAAGTGATCTTGAAGACGGTATTTCAACATCTACCGATGATGGAATTCAAGCTGATGACGAGTTAGGCAAGAAGGATAATAATATTAACTTTATTGTTCTGGAAGCAATGGCAGCGGCCAAAATGAAAGCTAAAAAAGGTGATCAGGCTTCTAAAAAGAGTAGCGGTGACATAACGGGAGATAAGAATGAGAACAGTGTTGTAGTCGGAGCTGGCTCTCAGACTGGAAATATATATAATATTCAGGTTATGAAATAACACGTGTTGGATTAATATATACACGATGAATCAACTGAAATCTTTAATTGCCTTAAAAGATTATTTATAGAGGGGGAAAATGAAACATACATTTTGGAATAAGCAGACCTGCCGGAAAATGCGAATCGTTTTGATAATCATGTCATTTTCCTTGCTTCTGGTTTCATGCGCATCGATGGATCCGGCGAATGTTGATGTTGAGCTTAAAACAGCCCCACCGGTTGCACAGGTCACAAGTTTTACGCAGGCGCTGGCAGATCTCGGATTAATGACAGAAATATATAATGTTGACGAAGTAAAAATTCAGAGCAATCCCATTGGAGATAATACCGGAACATCGGGATCAACGGGGGGGAAATACCAAGAGACATCACAGAAATGATAAAAAGCTCTCTTAATTCAATAGGTGGTAGAGTACTCTTCATACCTTACGACCCTTCCTTTATTCAAAACCAGATGGTGACCGGCTATTCGAACTTTGATGAAAAACTTATTCCCGATATTGTAATAAGCGGTGGCATTACTGAATTTGACAGAGGATTGGAAACAAGGGGCGACGGTACAGATGTAAGTGCCGGCGCCGAGTTTACGGGTCTCCCCGGCTATCTTCCGTCAAAAGAGATTAAGCTGAGATATGGCGATACAACAAAAAGCGGACTGGCAAGTATCACTCTTGATTTTAACCTTCTTAATTTCAGAACTATGGCGGGTATTCCCAGGATGAATACCATCAACAGTATGAAGGTATCAAAAGCGATGGGTGACAAAGAACTTGGAATAAGTCTTTTTGGGCAGACATTTGGAAGAAAGGGCTCCATTAAGAAAGTTCAGGGAAGGCATGCCGCGGTCAGGCTGCTTGTTGAGTTAAGCATGATTCAGGTTGTAGGAAAATATAATGGCCTCCCATACTGGAGGTTGCTTGGTGAAGATGCTGAACCTGACAGGGATGTTGAAAGCGCTATCAAGAAATTTTATTATAAATTGTCTGATCCCGAAAGAATTTTTAAAGCACAGGAATGGTTATATCTTCACGGGCATGAGCTTCAGTTGAATGGGGTTATGGACCAGGCAACGATGGCTGCGTTACAAAAACTTGACGGCAGCTATAAACCTGGAAGTCAAATAGATGAAAACCTGTTCCTCAAAATATATGTCTCGATTCCTATTAAAGAAAGCACTTTGGGGAGAAGAGAGTATCTTACAAGGCTTATGGG
>Ga0180009_10003192_pt1 | contig 18786 bp, 12 predicted proteins | sample OS_PC_MetaG_FD_123537 | JGI IMG/M metagenome (GOLD analysis project Ga0180009, IMG submission 123537) | Groundwater microbial communities from the Aspo Hard Rock Laboratory (HRL) deep subsurface site, Sweden - OS_PC_MetaG | ecosystem: Environmental > Aquatic > Deep subsurface > Groundwater...
CCATTATTGATAAGTGATTCAGCAAGCGCTTTTGCATTGTTCACAATCTTTCGCGCGTAATCCTTGAATGTGGGCTGAAGCGCTTCTTTAAATGCGACTGCTTTTGCCGCAATGCAATGATTCAAAGGACCGCCTTGCATAAATGGAAATACAGCAGAATCAATTTTTTGCGCCAAATTCTTTTTATCTTCAGGATGCAGCCTGTCCTCAATTTTTGAAAATATTGCAGCGCCTCTTGGTCCGCGCAATGTCTTGTGCGTAGTAGTTGTGACCACATCAGCATAAGGGAATGGGTCTGGATGAGCTTTTCCAGCGATAAGGCCAGCGATATGCGCCATATCAACCATAAAGTAAGCATTCACTTCATCAGCAATCTGTCTGAATTTTTCAAAATCAATAGTTCGCGAATACGCGGTATATCCAGCCAAGATTATTTGTGGCTTCTCGCGCAAAGCAATCTCGCGAATTTCATCCATATCAAGCATTTGCGTGTCTTTGCGCACGCCATAGGGAGCTATCTTAAAAAGCTTTCCTGAAAAATTAACAGGAGAACCATGCGTTAAATGGCCGCCCATTGCCAAATCCATTGCCATTATTTTTTCACCTGGATCTGCCAAAGCAAAATAAGCAGCCATGTTCGCCTGTGATCCAGCATGGGGCTGCATATTAGCATGCTCAGCTCCAAAGAGCTTTTTTGCCCGATCAATTGCCAGGTTCTCTGAAATATCAATAAATTCATTTCCTCCATAATATCTTTTTCCTGGATATCCTTCAGAATATTTATTCGTCAAAGGCGTGCCTAATGCTTCAAGCACGTTTCTGGAGACAAAATTTTCAGAAGCAATCATCTCAAGCCCTTGTCTTTGTCGATTAACTTCGTTTTCAATAGCATCAGAAATCTCTGGATCAAATTGTGATAAATTAGACATATTGTTTTATACTTTTGAAAAAAAGCGGAATTCCTCCGCTTTTTATTATAATACTATGTTGATTGAGTTTGTCAAATTTTGTGGTAAAAAGAGCTTGTGTGATTTGCATTTTAGCTTTAGAATAATATTATATGAAAAAAATAGCAATACTTTTATTTGTTTTATTATTTCCTTGCCTTGCCTTCCCTCCACTTCAACAGGCAAGCGCGCAAGATGTTGAATCCGCGCCAAGAGATATATTTGAATTTGCTCCAGATGTGCAGATTACTGAACCAGTAAGCCGCGATTTAATCGCGGTTGGCGGAAAAGTCGATATTATTCAAAGAGTTGATCAAGATGTATTTGCTATAGGAGGAAATATATCAATTACAGGAGATGTTGCTGGCGATGTGCGAGCAGCTGGCACCCGTTTAATAATTGATTCTAATATTGGAGGCAATTTAGCTGCTTTAGCGCAAACAGTTGAAATTACGGATAACGCGGTAATTTCCGGCTCAGTGCGCATTAAAGCGGAAAATGTCATAATCAACGGAGAAATTATTGGCGATGCTGTGATTGACGCCATGAGCTTAGAGCAAAATGGAATTATTCAAGGCAAGCTGGAATATGAAAAAATTGAAGCCAAGCAAACATCGAAGAATTCATTTTTATGGATTTTCCGTTTTATTAGCTTGTTTGGAATGCTTGTTGTTGGATTGCTTTTAGTAAGCATATGGCCAAAAGCGATAAAAAGCGCGGTTAGCTCATCAATAAAAAATCCTTTAAAGGACTTTTTGCGGGGGATTATTGCTTTAGTTGGCGCGCCGATTATTATTCTTGTCCTTTTACTTACTATTATTGGATTTCCTTTAGGATTAATTTTATTAACAGTATATCTTATTGCTTTGTATCTTTCGCAGATTTTTGTTGGAATTATACTTGGAACATACATATTCGGCGCGTTCAAAGGCGCTGATAAAGCAAGCAAGTCATCTTTGCTCATTACAATGATAATAGGCGTTATAGTTCTATGGTTGATTGTTGGAATTCCGGGCATTGGAGGACTATTAAGATTAATTGCTGTTATCTGGGGGCTTGGAATTTTAATTAATATGGAAATTAAAGCTTTTAAAAATTAGAATCTAAATAGTATGAAAATTAATCCAGATATTTTTAAAGCGTATGATATCAGAGGCGTGTATCCTGATGATTTGAATGAAGATGTTGCCTATCAGATTGGACGCGCGTTCGCGGATTTCGTTGAATCAGATAAAATAATTGTTGGACGCGACATCCGCGAGTCAGGTTTGAAATTGCATGACGCTCTTGTGCGCGGAATAACAGACCAAGGAGCAGATGTGTCAGACATTGGATTAGTTGGAACAGATATGTTCTATTTCGCGTGCGGGTCCATGGGCTTGCCGGGAATTACAGTCACGGCTTCCCATAATCCTCGTGAATACAATGGGTTTAAAATGGTAAAGAAAATGCCGGATTTAGTAAGTGGAGAAAAAATTCGCGATGTGGTTCTTGCGGGTAATTTTCCAGAAGCTTCAAAAAAAGGAACAGTAGAAGATGTTGATATAAAAGAAGGATATCGCGAGAAGATTTTATCTTTGGCAGATACAAGTAAAATTCCTTCTAGTTTAAAAATAGCGGTTGATCCCGCGAATGGTATGGGAGGGCCTGCGTTTGATTTGATTTACAAAGACTTGCCAGTTGAAATTGCGCGAATGTTTTTTGAGCCAGATGGAACTTTTCCAAACCATGGGGGCGATCCTTTAAAAGAAGAGAATCGCAAGGACTTAGAAGAGCGCGTAAAGTCCGAAAATGCTGATTTAGGATTTGCGTTTGATACTGATGCTGATAGATTCTTTGTTGTTGACTCAAGCGGAAATTATGTTCCAAGCGATTATCTAGGGGCATTGATCGCGCGATACTTGATTGAAAAGAATGGCAAACACGCGATTGTGCATGACGCGATTATTGGCTGGGCAGTGCGCGACTTGGTCAAAGAAGCTGGAGGCGCCACAGTTGCGTCGCCAGTTGGGCATGTTTATATTAAAGCAAAAATGGGCGAAACAAAGGCAGTGTTTGGAATCGAAAAAAGCGGGCATTATTATTTGCCTGATTTCTATTTCGCGGAAACAGCTGTTGGCATGTCTCTTGTGCTGCTGGAAATGCTGGGTTATTATGGCAAAAAACTTGACGAGCTTGTTGCTCCTTTGAGAGAAAAGTATTATATGATTGAGCAAGAAAATTATGAAGTAGATGATCCAGATGCGGTGATTGCGCGCGTGAAAGAGCGTTATTCATCTGAATGCGAGATTGATGAGATGGACGGCATTTCAGTTATCGCGGATAATTGGCACGCGAATGTCCGCAAATCAAATACAGAGCCAGTGGTCCGATTGAACGTGGAGGCATTAGATGACAAAAAATTAATGGAAGAGAAGAGAGATGAGTTTTTAGAGTTGATACAAAAATAATTTAACGAACCCCAATTTTTTTCCTAACTTCTTGCATTGTCTTTTGCGCGATTTTTTGCGCTTGGTCTGCTCCGTTAATCAAAATTTCCGCAACACGCTCTTTTTCGGCTTCAAGTTCGCGTCTGCGTTCTTGAAAAGGCGCGAGATGTCCGATAATCGTGTTAGCAACAACATCTTTTAGGTCGCTGTATTTAAGTGATCCTGACTTGTGTTCCATTTTAAATCCTTTCGCGGCATCTTCATCAAATGCTTCTAAAATCGCGAATAGATTTTTTACGCCAGGACTGTCCGCGCCTTGAGAAGTATCTGTTACAGCAGACCGGATTTTTTTGCGAATCACGTCCGCGCTGTCTGTTAAGGCGATATAATGCTTATCTCCAAGGGACTTGCTCATCTTCTTAGTTGGATCAGTAGGGGACATAATGCGCGCGGCTTCAGTGAGAATCGGTTTTGGTTCCGGAAAAGTTTTATTGAATTTTTTATTGAATTTCTTCGCGATATCGCGAGTCATCTCTACATGCTGAACTTGGTCTTCGCCAACTGGCACTCTGTCTGCTTTGTATAATAGAATGTCAGCGGCCTGCAATATTGGATAAGTAAAAAGGCCAGCATTAACATTTTTGCGATGCTGTGCGCTTTTTTCTTTAAACTGGGTCATGCGCTCAAGTTCGCCAAGAGGCGTAATCGTATTGAATATCCAAGCAAGCTCTGTATGCTCTGGCACATGAGATTGTATAAATATAATAGATTTTTCTGGGTCTAATCCTGCTGCTAAATAATCAAGCGCAAGTTCTGTAATGCGCTCTGGCATTTTTTTTGGATTGTAATCAATTGTCATTGCATGATAATCCACAATGCAAAAGATGCAATTATGTTCATCTTGCAAATCAACCCATTGTTTTAATGCTCCTAAATAATTGCCTAAATGCAATGCGCCCGTTGGCTGCATTCCCGAGAAAATAAGGTTTTTCATATACTATTATTATACTTTAATTATCACAGGAAGCACCATAGGATGTCTTTCGGTTTCTTTGAAAATAAAATCAGATAAATCATCCCGCAGCCTAGCGCGTATTGCGCCCCATTGTTCATGCTTTTTAGGCATGTTTTTTTGTATAATGTCCTGTGTGAGCTTTTTTGCATGCATGCGGATTTTTTCCATTAGCGCTTCTGATGATTTTATATGAATAAATCCGCGTGTAATAATATCAGGATTATTAATTACTTTGCGCGTTTTAGTATTAACCTGAATAACAGTGACAACCATGCCGTCATCAGCCATAACCTGCCTATCTTTTAATACAATATTGCCAACATCCCCAATTCCTAATCCATCAACAAACACATTGCTCGCGTCAACTTTTTTATCTAATATTTTTGTTTTTCCTTTTTCAAATTCAGCAACCTCGCCATTATCAAGAACAAAAATATTATTTTTTTTCATCCCATTGTTAGCCGCGAGCTTAGCGGCTTCGCGCAGCATATAGTGGTGCCCATAAACTGGAATAAAATAATTTGGCTTGATTGATTTAAGCATGTACAAGATGTCTTCTCTATTGCCGTGGCCTGAGACATGGATATCCATTAAATCGCCATGGATAACATTATCGCATTGGCGGTATAAACCATCTTTCAGCTTCTGGATTGTCGCTTCATTGCCTGGGATTATAGATGATGAGAGCACAACAGTGTCAGTTTTTTTAAGTTTGATGTTTTTGTGCGACCCATTGATAATCCTCGACAAAACAGCATTGCCTTCTCCTTGGGCGCCTGTTGCTATAACAATAATTTTGTTGTCAGGATAATCGCCAATCGCGCCGACTTTAATTAATGCTTCTTTTTTAATCTTTACATATCCAAGCTTTCGCGCTATCTCAATATTCATTTTCATGCTGTATCCGTCTAAAGCAATTTTTTTTCCCGCTTCTTGCGCGGCTTGCATAATCCAGTTAACGCGTTCAATCTGCGACGCGAAAGTTCCAATAACGATTCTCCCTTCAGAATTTTTTATAATTTCAGCAAGATTTTTATGCATTTCATCATGAGACGCGCTTGGCCTTATATCAACCGAACCTAATGATTCAAGCATTAAGATAGTTGGGCGTTTTATAGTTTTTGACAAGCGAGAATAATCCAGAATCGGCTTACCGTGCTTGTCTTTGTCCAAAGTCCAGTCGCCTGGGTGCAGGATTGTGCCTTCAGGAGTTTCTAAAATTACGCCAACAGCATCCATAATAGAATGGTCAACCTGGAAAAAGCCGATTTTGAACGCGCCGAATGAAAACTGATTTTTAATATCTTTAATTGGCAAGACCTTAAGCAGGTTAGATGATTTTGGCTTGTAATCTTCCTGCCTGTGCTTTACCATTGCCAAAGTCAAAGGCCTTCCTAAAATAGTTGGATATCCTAATCTCTCTAAAAGAATGGGAGCAGCGCCAATATGATCCAAATGACCGTGAGAGAAGATTACTGCTTTAACGTTTTTCTCTTTGCCTTTGAGGTATGAGATATTCGGGATAATATAATCAATTCCATGCATTCCTTCTTCTGGAAACTGCAATCCCATATCTAAAACAATAATATCATTTCCATACTCAAAAATAGTCATATTTTTTCCGACTTCTTCCATTCCGCCCAATGGTATAATTCGCAGCTTATATGATGCGCGATGTCGTTTAGTTGTTTTTTTAGTTCTTGGCGTCATGTGATTTATTTAATAGTATCAGCAACAACAGCGCTCATTGACGCGGGAAAAGAAACAAGTATTACCCGTTTTATTGCGAGCACCAGATCAGTGGACCAAGGAGTTACTTCAATAATAGTTAAAAGCACGGCAACAACCACTAAAGAGAAAAAGTACGTTGATAAAACTCTTTTTATGTATTCTCCGATATGGCGCATGAATTTTCTGCGATAATAACTGTAATACACGAATGCTCCGATAAATACAAGAGAGATTATCGCAAGAATAACAATATTTTTAGTTGGAAGCGTTCCGCCCAAATTCCATACTTCTTCCGTGAAGCCAACTGGCACTGCCAGGATAGACGCGCCGATTATAACCTGCAAGAGGTCTTTTGGCCTGAATTCTGTGCGCAAAGGCGTGGTTGCTTTTAACAAGAATTCAGATATTTCTTTTCGCACTGCTTGGCCTACTTCAGCTGGCAGAGATATCACATTTTTAATAGTATTGCTGATTGAATCAATAGGTGTTTGATCTGTATTTGGTTCTTTTGTTTTGTCTGGCATAAGTTTATGTTTTATTTATTATTAAAAATTTAATCGTTTTTTTGTTTTAATAAACCAATTTTCTATATTGCTGAATCTGTCTGAAGTATGGTTAATTCGCTCTGTTTCGATCCCTTTAATATTGTTTGGCACAAGATATGTGTACTGCAGACTGTATAAGAATATCGCGGGAACATCCTGGATGATTATTTGTTGAAATTTTTCATACTTTGCTTGCCTGTCTTCTATATTGGAAGTCTGCCGCGCGTCTTCCAAAAGCCGGTCAACTTCCTTGTTTGCGTATAAAGCCAAGTTAATGCCTGGATCATTTGCTTGAGAAGAGTGCCAGAATGGATATGGGTCAGGATCTTGTCCAAGAATCTGGCCAAAAAGAAGAACTTCGTACGCGCGCGGCTTGATTGCCTCTTTTTGTATTTTTCCTATTTCAACAATCTGCAAATTGACTTTTACGCCGATATTCTGCCATAGCTCGCGGATTGTTTCCGCGGCGCGTATCATATCGTCTTTTTGTATTGTTGTAAGAGTGACTTCTAATTGCCCGTCATTTTTTTCGCGCGTATACAGTTCATCAGCATTTTTTTTAAGTCCAAGGCTGCTGCTTCCGCTTGTTCGCGTTGTTTGTTCTTGGTCTTCCCCGTCCACAACGCTTGCCTGCCCGCCAGCGCCAGGCGATGGCAGGCGGGCGCTGGCATCGAGCACAGGTTCATTTTCTGGATTATCAGATTCATAAACGCGCTCCCATCCTTCATCATCAAGAATTTTTTCCGCTTGAGCGGGATCGTAAAGAATTGTCTGTAAATTTTCAGTGTATCCAATCATTCCAGGCAGGATTGGCGTATCAACTTCCTGCGCGACAAAAGGGAAAGCAGTGTCGATTATTTTAAATTTGCTTATTGCCAAAGCTAGCGATTGGCGAATTTTTAATTCTTTTAAAGACGGATTGCTGTCTTGATTGAAGAATAAGGCAGTATATTGAGGAAGAGAAAATTTATGTTCTTTTATAGTTTTTTGATTTATAGATCCTTCAAAAGCAGATGTTTTGTGTTGCGGTAAAAATCCTATTCCATCAACATTGCCTTGAGATAGGGCGGATTGCGCTTCTTCAAAGCTGCTAAAGAATTTTAATATGATTGTTTTTATAAACGGACCATCTGAATAGTAGTCGTCGAATTTTTTAAGCTCATACTGTTTTATATTTCCTTTTTTGTCTTTTGTTAATGAAGCAAACCTGTAAGGTCCTGATCCAATCGGCTTTAAATTCAATTCAGCTAGAATCGCGTGGGATGGATTAATTTCTTGCCAAAGATGCTCTGGCAAAATTCCAAAAGTTAAAACAGATAGAAAAGGCGCGAAAGGCTCTGCTAAAGTAAAGCTTATAGTCCTTTCGTCGATTTTTCTGACTTGAACGTTTCTGAACGTCACGTATAGCGGGCTTTTAAAGTTTTTGTCTTGTATGCTTTGTACCGTGAATACCACATCATCTGCTGTCAATGTCTCTTTGTTGTGCCATTTTATGCTTGGCTTTAGAGTAAACGTGTAAGTAGTCTGCTTTTCATCAACCTCCCAACTTTGGGCAAGATCTCCGATAAGGTGCCCTTGTTCATTAAGCCGCATTAAAGAAGAGAATATCAACCTGGATAAATCTTGGTCAACATCATTTGTCTGCGCGAATAAAGGATTGATGTATGTTGGAGCCCCGATTACTGCTTCAACGTATTCTCCTCCTCCTGCTGGAAGCACAATAACATATTCCTTGTAAAGAATGATTCCAAGAGCCATGCTTGATATAAGCGCGAGAGAAGTCGCTATTTTTGTGATTAAAGTTTCTTTTTCACTGTAGAATTTTCCAATATATTTTATTTGCTTCATGCTTGGAATGGTTTTTGTTTTTATAACGTCAAATACAAAATCCTGATCCATTTTTCTATTTATTTCAAAAAAGGATTTTCTTGATAGTTTTTTAGGTAAATTGTGCAGAAAATCAGCGAGCTTCGCCAAAAAAGATACACGGATCATAGAGTAGAAGATCCGACACAAGCAAATCGGATAATTTTTAGATGAAGATGTCTGCGATTAGCAGACCAAAAAAGATGATAGAAAAGATAATAGTCGCAATAAATATGACTTTTTCGCTGCCGCGTTTTTTAGTTTTATACATGCTGCCGCCGCCGCCGAACGCAGCGCCTAAACCAGTGCCTTTTTGCTGTAGAAGGATGGCCGCAATTAAGAGAATTGCAAATATAACTTGTAGAGTTGGTAAAATCATGAATAAGCATATATTATCAGAAACACGCAGAGTTGTCAAATGTTTGGCTATGTATTAAATAATCGCTATACTACATCTATGTTAAATTTATTTGATGAACTCAACGAAAAGCAGATTAAAGCTGTTAAAACAATTAAAGGGCCTGTTTTGATTTTGGCTGGGGCAGGAAGCGGAAAAACAAAAACGCTCACTCATCGGATCGCATACTTAATATCAGAATGCTCTGTTTTGCCGCGCCAAATTCTCGCGGTCACTTTTACCAACAAAGCAGCAGCAGAACTTCGCAACAGGGCTGCTGGTCTTTTAGGACAGGATCCAAAAGCTTGGCATGTTTGGCGTGGATTTGGATTTTGCCCTGCTTTGGGAACATTTCACTCAATCTGCGCGCGCATTCTGCGCGAGGAAGCGGAAAAAATAGGATTTCGCCAGTCATTCGTAATTTATGATGCCCAAGATCAGAAGCAGGCAATGAAAAATATAATGCGCGAGCAAGGGATTTCTCCAAAAGAACTAAATCCTTCAACAATTCTTGGCATGATTAGCAGGGCAAAAAATGAATTATTATCTTCATCTGAAATGGATGCGGACGCGCGCGGTCCTATTGAAAAACTTGCCAGCCGGCTATACGCGCTATATCAAGATTATTTTAAAAAAAATAACGCAATGGATTTTGATGATTTGCTTATGCTCTGCGTCCGATTATTCCAGAAGCACGCTGATGTTCTCAAAAAATATCAAAACATGTGGCAATACATAATGATTGATGAGTATCAAGATACTAATCACGCGCAATATACTTGGGCTTGCCTGTTGGCCGGCAAACTCGGCAATATTTTCGTTGTCGGGGACGACTGGCAGGGCATATATTCCTGGAGAGGCGCGAACATCCGCAATATTTTGGAATTTGAAAAGGATTTTAAAGGCGCGCGCGTAATCCGCCTTGAGCAGAATTATCGTTCAACCTCTCCAATCGTGGAGCTTGGCAACCTTATTATATCTGGAAACAAGGGACAGATGAAAAAGAAGCTATGGACAGAAAAGAAAAGCGATTTTTTGCCGCAAGTCGTGCAAGTTAGCGATGAAGTGCGGGAGGCGGAGATGATTTTGGAGAAGATAAATGAGACAGAAGCCCAAATTACAAAATCCAAAACCCAAACAAATTACAAAATCCAAAACCCAAACAAACATGAATCAGCCTTTGACGATGAAATTTCGTATGACTATGAATCAGAGGGGAATGAGGAGCCAGGCATACTTGATAAAATAATGAGCACATTTTCAAAACATGATTCTAAGTCCAACGATTTTGCGTCAGGCATGCTTCGCATGAGTTCTGGAATATCAAATATTCCGCTTGATATTGGCCAGCAGAACATAAATTGGAATAATTACGCTGTTTTGTACAGAACAAACGCGCAATCCCGCGCGATTGAAGAAGTTTTGCTCAAATATTGCGTGCCTTATCGCTTGATTGGCGGAATTAGGTTTTATGAAAGAAAAGAAATTAAAGATACACTCGCATACTTGCGTCTTTTGCTGAATCCGAATGATGGCGTCAGTTTAGCTCGGATTATCAACGAACCATCCCGTGGCATTGGAGAAAAAACTTTGGCTCGTGTTCAACAAATTTCGCGCGAGCGCGATATGTCTGTATTAAGCGCAATGTCTGGGATTGAAAATGACAAGCAGATTTCTCCTGCCAGAGCGCAGGCAATGAAAAATTTTTCTTTAATTTTTGAGCGCGCTCTCAATCAGCTGGCTCAATTAACAGTAAAAGAAATAATTGATTTGATTTTAAAGCGCGCGGGATATATTGATATGCTCAAAGCATTAGGGGACGAAGGACCCTCCTTCGCTAAAGCTTCGGGGGGCGAGAAAGAGAGAATAGAGAATATTGAAGAATTGAAAAACGTCGCGAAAAAATTTGAAGTTTTGCGCGGGAAAGAAGCTCTTGAGGCGTTTTTAGAAGAAGTTTCTTTAGTCGCGGATATTGATACATATGATCCGCGCTCTGGGCAAGCTTTAACTTTAATGACTTTGCACAGCGCGAAGGGCTTGGAGTTTGATACTGTGTTTTTGGTCGGGCTTGAAGAAGGGCTTTTGCCCCATTCAAATTCATTGATAGACCCAGAACAACTAGAAGAAGAGCGCCGCCTCTGCTACGTCGGGATTACAAGAGCTCGCGAGCGGCTGTATATAATCCATACAGCACAGCGCGCTTTGCATGGCTCTATCGTCACAAATACTCCTTCGCGATTTTTGTCTGAACTTGGGAATGAGTATGTGGAGTTTTTTGATGATGCGCGGTGGTGAAGAAATGTTTTTTTATGGTATAATAAATATAGTTATAAGTCGTAAGTTTATAAAGATTCTTATGTCTTTCAATAAATATCAAAAAAACAAAGTTAAAAAATTATCGTCAAAAATCGCGAAAGCAGGATTTGGGCATATTTTGCGCGAGTTGAATTTAACGCACATCTTGCCATTTACACAATTTCGCAAACATAAAGAGTTTAGCAGAGATCTGCCAGACGCGGCTGCTTTAGTGCGCCTTTTAACAGATCTAGGCCCGGGATTTATTGAACTTGCTCGAATTGCCGCGTCAAGAAGCGATTTAGTGCCGCAAAAATATCAAAATGACTTGCTTAATTTATCATATCAGCTGCAAGGATTAAAACGCGCGCATGTTGATTCTGTATTGCGCCGGGAATTAGGAAGATCCAAGGCAAAGGAATTTTCACATATTGATAAAATCGCTCATCATATTAATTTGCTTGGAAGCACGCATCGCGCGATTATGCATGATGGCGCGCGAGCGCTTGTTACGGTAAATTATGAACACGTCGCGCGTGAATTTGAAAAAAATTTGGACCAGATTGAATTTTTATTTGATAAAGCATTGCCTAATTTAGAAAGCCAAAAAGCGATAGTCTGGCAAAACGTGATTGACGAACTGCGCTCTCGCGCTGAAATAATAACTGATTTAACAAATGCCGCCGCCAAAGAAGAAATTTTATCAGAGCAGTTCAAAGAATCCAAAAAAATTATAATCCCTGAAGTTCTTTGGGAATACACAACGCCGAATCTGCTAGTTCAATCGCATAGAAATTTGCCTGACTGGTCTGACTTGGCTCACAGGAGAGCAACCACAGCATCATCAAAAAAATACCTTGTTCAGTATTTATTAGAAGCATTTGCTTATCAGTATGGAATAGGAGGGCATTTCCTTTTGCGCCCGCGTTTGTCTAATTGGCTTGTTGGAGAAAAAAATTCAATTGTGTTTAATAATTTTTTGGCAATAGGATATTTAGAGCCACAGATGCGAATGTTATTTATTGAGTTTTTGCGCGCTGTTCTAGAATCTGACGCGCAAAGAGCGTCAAAGTTATTGTTGAAAATGCATTATGAATCGCGTGATTTAGAGGATCATCAGAGCGCTGGATTAGTTCTTAGAAAGATAGAAGGAGAAACTGTATCAGAAAAAATTTGGTATTGTTTAGAACATGCTTGGCAAGGCAGGCTTATTGTGCCTTTAGGAATTTCAATGGCAGCTGAATCAGTTTTATACCTTGAGCATGCTTTAAAGAGGTTTGATCCAGAAATTGATTTAGGAGACGCTCTTTTGTCTGCTATTAAGAAGATGTAGTAAACAAGTAGATCCCTCGCACCACAGAATCTTATAATCAAAAATGATTTATTAAGTGAGATATATTATTTACTAAGATACCCATCTGGTACTCGGGATGACGGGCGTGGTCGCAATGACAGTTCCTGCAACTTCTTGACACTGGCGCCTGTCACTTTCATTTTGCGCTGATTGCGCTTTTTTTGTTCTCTTTTTTCTGATTTTGTTTTTTGCATGTAAAGATAGTATAGCTTTTTTGGAGAAAGTATGCTATTATTACATTTCGTTTTTTGAAAAGAAGAGAAGTTCTCCGCAAACTTGATTGAATCCTGAATTTCGTGTATAATGTTCGTTATTGTATGAATGATGTAATTTCAATCAAAGGCGCCCGCGTCCATAATTTGAAGAATATATCTCTCAACATACCCAGGAACAAGCTTGTTGTCATTACAGGAATTTCAGGATCTGGAAAATCGTCTTTAGCTTTTGACACAATTTACGCTGAAGGACAGCGCAGATACGTAGAATCTCTGTCAGCTTATGCTAGGCAGTTTTTAGGTTTAATGGATAAGCCGGATGTAGAGCGCATAGATGGGTTATCACCCGCAATTTCAATTGACCAGCGCTCAACATCACATAATCCGCGCTCAACTGTGGGCACTGTGACGGAAGTATATGATTATCTTCGTATTCTGTTCGCGCGCGCGGGCATGCCTCATTGTCCGGAATGCGGCAAGATTATTACGCAGCAAACCAAGCAGCAGATTATCCGCCAGATTCAGAAGCTGCCTGATGGGACTAAAATTATTCTGCTTGCTCCAATGATCCGCGATCAAAAAGGGGAGCATAAGCATGTGTTAGGTGAATTAGCAAAAGCAGGATTCGCGCGCGTCCGCTTGGATGGCGATGTTGTTTCTTTGGAAGAAGCTCAAGACATGAGATTGGATAAGCAATGCAGGCATACTATAGAAGTTGTTGTAGGCCAGTTAATTGTAAAAGCAAGTCCAAGCGCGGATGATAAATTCAAATTAGCGGATTCTTTGGAAACTGCTTTAGATCTTGGTGATGGTTTGGTTATTGTGAGTGTTGCGCCTGAAAGCGGCGGGGTCGCTCCCAGCGGCCTCGTCGCTAGTTCGGAAAGCGACCCTGCCGCTGGGAGCGACAAGGCCGCAAAAAGGGGGGAAGTGTTGTTCTCCAAACATTTAGCTTGTACAGAATGCGGCATAAATCTTCCTTTGCTTGAACCAAGATCATTCTCATTTAACTCTCCGCATGGCGCGTGCAAAGAATGCACTGGCTTAGGAACAAAATTAGAGGTTGATTCTGATTTAGTTATTCCAAACAAGCGCTTATCAATCGCGGAAGGCGCTATCCGCCCTTGGTCCAGAACTGCTTCATTTCAAGGATCATATTTTAGAATTTTAGATGAAGTAGCGAAAGCAAATGGATTTTCAATAAATACTCCTGTAAAAGATTTGCCAAAGCAAGCCATTGACGCAGTGCTTAATGGCGCGGAAAATACAGAATTTGAAGGAGTCATAAGTAATTTAATGCGCAGATATAAAGAAACTGATTCTGACTATATTCGTCGTGAATTAGAAACATATATGCGCGTAAAGAATTGTCCATCATGCCTTGGCAAGAGATTAAAAAAAGAAGCGCTTTCTGTTTTAATTGATGAAAAAAATATCGCGCAAATTACAGCATTATCAGTTGATGAAGCAGTAAGATATTTTAATGGATTGCCCGGCAAAAAAGTTCTGACAGATACACAGATGAAAATCGCGCGTCTTTTACTCAAAGAAATTACAAAACGTTTGTCTTTTTTGCAGAATGTCGGGCTTGGATATATTACTTTGAACCGCGCGGCGCATACTTTATCAGGCGGCGAGGCGCAGAGAATCCGCTTGGCAACGCAGATAGGATCAGCTTTGTCCGGAGTTGTGTATATATTAGATGAGCCGTCAATTGGATTGCATCAGCGGGATAACGCGCGCTTAATCAAAACATTAAAAGCTTTGCGAGACCTTGGAAATACTGTAATTGTTGTTGAGCATGATGAAGAAACAATTTTGTCCGCGGACTGGGTAATTGATATCGGTCCAGGAGCAGGAGAGCATGGAGGATGCGTTGTTGCGCAAGGCGCTCCTGATAAAATAAAGAAAAATTCTAAATCAATTACAGGACAATATTTATCCGGCAAAAAATCAATTTCTATTCCCACAAAAGAAAAGCGCGCGAATGGGAAAGCAATTTCAATCTTAGGCGCGAGCGAATTTAATTTAAAAAATATTGATGTTGATATTCCTTTAGGGAAATTAGTCGCCATTACTGGAGTATCTGGGTCTGGCAAGTCCACGCTTATGACGGATATTCTGGCAAAAGCGCTTCTAAAGCATTTTTATCGCGCGAAAGACTATCCAGGCGCCCATAAAGAAATTAAAGGATTTGACCATATTGATAAAGTAATTAATATTGACCAATCTCCGATTGGAAGAACTCCCCGCTCTAATCCCGCGACATATACTGGATTATTCACTCCTATCCGAGATTTGTTCACTCAAGCGCCAGAAGCAAAAATCAGAGGATATAGAGCAGGAAGATTTTCTTTCAATGTTAAAGGCGGAAGATGCGAGTCATGCGAAGGCGACGGAGTAAAGCGGATTGAAATGAATTTTTTGCCTGATGTTTATGTTGCCTGCGAGGAGTGCCATGGAAAGCGATATAATCCGCAAGTATTGGAGATTCATTATAAAGACAAGAATATTTCTGATATTTTAGAAATGACTGTTGAAGAGGCATGCCAATTTTTCAGAAGCATTCCGATCATTAGAACTAAATTAGAAACTTTGCAGGAAGTCGGGCTTGGATATATTCATTTAGGACAGCAAGCGACAACCCTCTCTGGAGGCGAGGCGCAGCGCATAAAGCTTGCGACAGAACTGTCCCGCAGGGCCACTGGAAGAACTTTATATATATTAGATGAGCCAACAACAGGACTTCATTTCGCGGACGTGGAGCGCCTTCTTCATGTTTTAAATAAGCTTGTTGATAAGGGAAATACTGTGCTTATTATTGAGCACAATTTGGATGTTATAAAATCATGCGACTGGATTATTGATCTTGGGCCTGAAGGAGGGGATAAAGGAGGAGAAATTGTGGCTCAAGGCACTCCGCAGGATGTGGCTAAAGAAAAGAAAAGTTTTACCGGGCAGTATTTGAAAAAGGCGCTTTGATTTTTGTCTAAAAAAATAAGCAGCTGAACCGTAGTTCAGCTGCTCTGGTGCTGGGCAACACTTTTTTTGCTCCTTCCTATCTCAGCCGAATTGCCAGACAGCCAGGGCTATAACGATACCTAGCCCGATAATGATGTACAATACTGTATAGTCTCTTTTTCTTCTTATTCTTGTCGGAAATCTATCGTATCTCATTATAACACCTCTTCTGGAGATGGTGGTGGGTATTAACGTAATGCGCTTTGCATTACTAGGTTCAAAGATCAACTTACTTGATTATAATACATTAATACTAGTATAAAATCATGTCAAGCATGATTTTTTTTATTGGGTATTTATAGGTCGTGGCGATTTGCCGCGTTTTTTGGTAGTATAAAGATACTATGGCAGAACTTGGACAGCTTATCTTATCAACTTTGGTGTATTTTGATATATTTGATTATCCTTTAACTTTGGTTGAAATACATAATCTGCTTTTGGATTTGAATGGCAGTCAAAGTCCCGTGAAATTAGATGAAGTTAGAAATACTTTAGACAGAAGCAGGTTTCTTGAAAAGCGAATCTGCCGCAAGAGCGGATTTTTTTATTTGCGCGGACGCGATAAGATTCTTTCAAGCAGGCATCAGAGATATATAATCGCGAAGCGCAAATTTGATTACGCGCGCAAAATTCTTGATATGCTGAAACATATTCCATTTACGCGGGCAATATTTGTCTGCAATTCGCTGGCTATTAATAATACAAAAAAGACAAGCGATATTGATTTGATTATTGTCGCGAAAAAACACGGAGTATGGCTGGCGAGATTATTCAGCTTGATTTTGCTGTCAATAATGCGTATTCGTCCCGCCTTTAATGAGGCGGGCAGGCCGGTGCATAAGAATATGAAAGACAAAATTTGCTTATCTGTTTTTGTTGATGAAGATCATCTTGATTTTTCAAGTTTGCGCATGGGAAAGCGGGATGTTGATTTTATGTACTGGGTATCTAATTTTTATCCTGTATATGATGAGCGCGGATTGTATCGGACATTCTGGAACATAAATCAAGAATGGCTTAAAAAAAGCCTTGTTAATTCAAGTCCATGCGTTGCGCATCCTAATCGCGTGATTCATGCTCAGACATTTATTCGCGCTTTAGCGGAATTTTTACTGCGTCCGTTCAGCGTGTTTGCCGCGATCGCGCAGAAAGCAAAGTTTCCAAAACAGATAAAAGAATTAATTAATCAAGATACGCGTGTTATTATTAAAGATGGTTTATTGAAATTTCATGTTAATGATAAACGAATGGAGCATTTGGAGATGTTTGTGAGGAGATATGAATCAGCTGTAAAAGCCTTAAAGCCTTAAAGCCATAAAAGACTTCTAAATAGATCTACGGCTCTATGGCTTTACGGCTCTATGGCTATTCTGAATAAAACAATTCAATACGGAACTTTGTTATTCGTATTTTTAATTCCTTGGCAGGCAAGATTGATTCTGTCCGAGGGCTCAATCAATGGCAAGTATTGGGAATATGGAACAAAGTCATTATACGCGACTGAAATTGCGCTTCTTGTTGTTTTACTGGCGCTTGTTGTCCGTTGTGCCATATATATTCATAAAAACAAGCCAAAGCTAAATGCTCGTCGCTTGTATTCGCCTGTAGGCGCTTTGCTTCTGCTGATAATCTGGGCAGGCGCATCTTGTGTTTGGTCTATAGATTGCTCTGTTGCTTTTGATAGATGGATTGCGCTGATTGAAGCAATTGTTGTGTTTTTGATTTTATCATCAGGAATTGTGAGCTATAAGAAGCTATGCTTAGCTATTATTTTGTCTGGCTTAATTCAGGCAAGTTTCGCGATTGCGCAGTTTTTACTGCAATCAGTGCCTTCTTCAACTTTGCTTGGAATGGCTTCTCAAGACGCGCAGAATCTCGGGGTCTCTGTTGTTGAGACAGATTTGCGCAGATGGCTTCGCGCGTATGGCACATTTCCTCATCCAAATATTTTAGGAGCATGGCTTGCGCTGTCTTTAGTTTTGTTAGTTGAAAAGATGAGAAAGCAAAGTCAGAATCTGCTGGATGTGCTTAACTATCCTATGCTCATAATTTTATTGTTCGGCTTGGGAGCAACTTTTTCCAGATCAGCGTGGCTTGGGTTTGGCATTTTTCTAGTTATCTTTGTTGTATGGCTTTTTATCCGACACGCTTGGATACAGGGGATTAAGATTGCTTTGATAACTATTTTGTCTGTTGCATGCTTTTACGCTATATTTCCAGAACCAATGAATACGCGTCTTGGCTTGCAAGCGCGTCTTGAAGTAAAATCCAATACAGAACACATGGCTTCAGTTGCGCAGGGCTGGGAAATTATAAAGCAGAATCCTTTGCTTGGGGTTGGAATGGGCAATTATGGCTTGGCTGTCCATGGCCAAATAGATGATGCGCAAGAAGCATGGTTTTATCAGCCAGTTCATAATGTTTATATCTTAATTTTGGCAGAGTTAGGGATTATTGGAATTTTACTTATGGCTTATAGCTTATGGCTTATAGCTTTCCATGGAATATCCAAAAAAACACTATTAAATGCAGGGGTCTTTTTCATTCCAATAATCGTGATAGCAAGTTTTGATCATTACCTCTGGTCTTTATATTCAGGAATGATGATAAGCGCTGTATATGTCGGAGTTTTGATTGCTTTGATCAGAAAAGAGCATAATTTAATCGGCTAAGCTTAGGTTTAGCCGATTAAAAGTGGCTAATATTAGCTAAAATATGAAAATATTGACAAAATAGCGAAAAAATCGCTTGACAAATTTTTTTATTTGATATATAATACTTTTCTAATATAGAAAATGAATGACCTTGAAAACTAATGCCTTGGCAGAGGCGACGAAACAGAGCAGTAATATTGCAAAAAAATCACCACGTGACCCAGTTGTAAAACAGCATCATCTGAAGTAGTCGCCTCTGCCTGTTTCATCTCTTGCATCCAGCATCCGCTGGACAAGTCTGCAGGAGAGTATTCCGCATC
>Ga0180009_10003193_pt1 | contig 18785 bp, 17 predicted proteins | sample OS_PC_MetaG_FD_123537 | JGI IMG/M metagenome (GOLD analysis project Ga0180009, IMG submission 123537) | Groundwater microbial communities from the Aspo Hard Rock Laboratory (HRL) deep subsurface site, Sweden - OS_PC_MetaG | ecosystem: Environmental > Aquatic > Deep subsurface > Groundwater...
CACCTGGTATTCGCCAACGCTCGATGGTCCGTCACCTTGACAGCCATGTGGACCGACTCCGCCAGGGTTGGTTTGGCCCAGGCCCGCCACCTGGCCCATCGGACGCAAATGCCTAGACACGCAACAGCGTATGGACACACCGCAAGCGGAGTCGGCGAGTACGTCTTCAACTACAACAACAACGGAACGCTGGACTTCGTCGACATGCCGTCCTTGAGCGCCACCGAGCAGTACGTGTTCGGGCAAAACGGACAGCTGGAACGCATCACCGACGGCACCGATCCCCTCTGGACCTACACCTGGGGCAGCGACGGCCAGATGTGTACCCGCGAGCAGACCGGCGAGGGGCGGTCCGAGCTGTTCTGGAGCGCCGACGGCCGGCTGACCCGGATCGGGACCCGCGATGGTACCGAGCACTTCGCCTATGACTCGGGCGGAAGCAAGATGGCCTACATCGATCTGCGCGGGCGGACCACTCTGTTTCTGGACGGCGTCGAGCTGAACACGGACACGGGCGAGAAGGTCCAGCCCTTCGAGATGCCGTCGGTTCGATGCGAGCTGCGCGACGGCGCACCCGATCCGGGGCAGTGTTTCTGGTATGACTACATGAACGTCGCACTGGTGAGCAACCTCGACACGGGCTACCTCTCGACGGTGCACTACAGCCCGTTTGGCCGGAAGCACGTCTCGCAGGGAGACGGTCCTCGGTTCGCCTTCAACGGGCAGGAGGAGGTGGGCCACGCCCGGCAGCTGCTCAACTACGGCTTCCGCCACTACGATCCCGACGCTCGCATCTTCCTCTCGGCGGACCCGCTGGCCATGGGCGGCATGCCGCCCGGCCTGACCACCGCCATGCACTCCTACTCCTACGCCGCCCAGAACCCGACGAGCATGATGGACATCCTCGGGCTCACGCCGGAGAAGTATCCCCCGTGGAAAACTCCGGATACAGCAACCCCCGACGCCGGAGTCGGCGACATGGGCGTGCCTGGCCCGGCCTCGTTGCCTCCGGTCCAGTCCCCCCTGGACGCGGGTGGGGTGGCCCACCCCATGGCCTTGCCGTCGGGGCCCATTTCCGGCGATGTCACCACCGCTGATGTCAGCTTCGCATCATGCGCGGCTGGCCCCGAACTCTGCCCGCGGGTCGAAGGGTTCCACTACAAGGAAGCGGAGTGGCATGCGATTCACACGGCAGGTCCCATCCTTGGTCCCTACGTCGTGGCGGCTGTCGTGCGTCTGGCGCAGTCGGCCATGGGTCTTGTGGCGCCGCTGGCGCCAGTGGTTGGGGTGGGGACACGCCTGGCTGCCAGGTACGGAGACAAAGCCCAGAGCCTCGGAGCCGCCGCATACGGATACGGATGGACACCAGCCGGAAGGGCGCTCACAGAGCACGCGATGGAGAGCCTGCCACGCCATGGTTTCAACATGAACAACCTCGCTCTTGTTGATAGAATCATCAACAATGCCGGATGGCGGATAGCCCAGGCAGATGGCGCCATCGTTCACCTGATGCGGGCCGGCCGTCGGGCCTATCATTTCGTGGTCGAGGGTGAGCATGGGATAGTGACCGGGATGTTGAACCAGTCCATGAGACAACTCTCGGCCTTTGCAGATAGATACGGCTGGGCAGGGTGGCCGTAGGCTGGCCGGTCCAGAGGAAGTCGTCAAGGGCCAATGAGGGAATACACGTTTGCATCTCTGAAGCTCCAGACCGAGGCTGCCGCGTTCCTGCTCGAGCTGGCCGAGCCGAGCGATGGGTGGGTGGATGCCAACATCCGGATCCTCCCGGAGACACCGTTCGCTGACTTCCAGTTCCGCGAGGTGCAAAGCTGGATGAACCGCGACGACCTCGGTACTCTTCGGGACAGTATTCGCCAGCACATTCGGAACATACGCGAGGGCCCGAAAGGCGACGTTCTCGACGTCATTCGCGAGATCATTCGCGATGATCGCAAGGGAGGCGCCAAGTTCAGGAAGCTCTGCTTGCCGCTGAACATGGGGTTCATGATCACGCTGCTGGCGGGAGAGGCGAGCGCCGAGGGAGACGGCTGCTTCACCGCTACGATCCTCGTCAACGCCGGCCTGGCCGGCGAGGACAAGTCAAATGGTTATTTTGGGTTCGAGGCCGTCGTCGACTTCGCCGATGCTGAGTCGTTCTGCGCGGAGATCGACGCCGTGCTGTCAAGAATGGGGGAGTGACCGATGGCTGCCGCCGAAATGCGCTCTCGGATGGCAGCCTTGCGTCCTTGCCAGCTGATCGTCCTGACTGCCGCGTTGGCCACTGCGCTCGCCGCGCTCTCCTGCGCCAGCCGGCCGGTCGACAACCCCAGTGATGCCCTCCACGCCACGGACCTCCGTCCGCCACCTGACACCCTCTCCCTCCCTCCGTCGAACGCCAACGGCTGGGTCTCCACCTTCGGTCCGAATGTCACCAAAATCTGCGCGGCCAAGCTCGACGGCATCGGGAACATCTACGTGTATGGCCAGTTCCGAAACGAGACGACGATCGCCCAGCAGAAGCTCGTCGCCGTCACCTCGGCCGGCAGCCTGCCGGACGATCCGTTCCTGGCCAAGGTCGCGGCCAACGGCGTGGTGCAGTGGGGCATCGCGTTCGGCGCGACCCGTTCCGCCGCCAACCCCTGGGGTTGGGAGTCACCGGGAGGCATGGCGCTCGATGCCCAGGGCAACATCTACATCACCGGCACCTACGTCACGCAGAACTACCCCTCGACCGCGCACCTCGGCGGCCGCGCTGTTACTACGGCCGGCAAGGAGGACGTCTTCCTCGCGCGGCTGACGCCCCAGGGCACCGTCGACTGGCTCGTCTCGGGGGGCAGCCCCGAGACCGACCGAGCGGCGGATGTTGCGGTCAGCCCGTCGGGGATTGTGCTGGTCACGGGCTGGATCGGCAGCGCGGCCAAGTTCGGCTCCCTCACCGTGCAGGCCCTGGAGAAGAACACCGGCTGTCTCGTGGCCTACGAGTCGGCCACCGGAAAGGCACTCTGGGCACACGCCGCGGGCGAAGTGCCGGTCTATGAGAGGGCATGGTCGGTCATTGCCCGCGACGGCGGCTTCCACGTCGCGGGCAGGTTCCGCAAGCAGGTCACTCTTGACGGTCAGACCGTACAGGCGAAGGGAGGCTTCGGCGGGCTGTACCTCGCGAGCCTGACGGACGGGGGCAAGCTGCACTGGATCGGGGAGGCGCTCTCGACCAAGCTGGACTCGAACATCGAGGTGTGGGACATGGACACGGACGGGGCTGGCGGCATCTACCTCACGGGCATGGTGGAGGGGCATGCGATCGTCGCCGGCGAGCTGCAGCCAGACGACGTGAATCCGCTCCATGACCACGGCTACCTGATGAAGACCTCGCCCACCGGAGCGGTCGAATGGAGCCTGTACATCGAACCAGAGGGACGTCCGGGTGTGGCGGTCCAGGGGCTGAAGAGCGGAGGGGTCGACTGGATCGGACTCCTCGGGAGCTACGTGAAGCTGGGTGACAGGACCTTGACCTCCAGGCAGCTCGCGTCCCTCGACGCCTTTGTCGCGCGGGTCGGACCGTCGGGCAACGTCCAGTCCCTGACATCGGTGATCGAGGCGGGCGCGCTAAACTCGGCCGCCATGGGCTGTGCGGCCGACGGCTGCCGCATCGTCGGGACGTGTGGCCCCGGGCAGTCCAGCCTGGACACCATCACCGCGCTGGGCATGCAGGTCCCCCTGGATGGCCGTGTCTGCGTCGTGAACCGGTACGCCGACGGCCAGGGACACTGAGATCGAGGAGGCAGAAATGAAGCACGGCGGGCTGGTGGGCATCGTGGCGCTCGTCGCCCATGTGGCGGCATGCGATACCGGGGCTGGCATGGCAGCGGGCGGAGACGAGGTCGTCGCGAGAAACGGCGAGATCGTGGTCACCAGGGCCGAGCTGCAGGCCGAGCTCGCCAGCACGGTCGGCAACACGAAGAACGTGCCGGCCCCGACCATGGACGCGATGGCCCGCAAGCTCATGCGGCGGCGGGCCCTCGCCGCCGAGGCCCGGCGCCGTGGTCTGGACCAGCAGCCCGCTATGAAGCGGCAGGTGGAGCAGATGCTCGTCGCCGCGCTCGAGCGCGAGGTGCGGCAGGAGGCCACCTCCGTGGTCAGGGTCACGAAGGCCGAGATCTCCGAGCATTACACCAAGAACCTGGACCGATTCACCCGCCCGCGTATGGTCTCCGCGGCGTGCGTGCTCGCGGGCTCCGAGGATGAGGCCCGAGAGCAAGGGGAGAAGCTCGGCGCCGCCCTGCGGCGCTACCAGCCGGACCTCCGGCTGGAGCGGCTGGTGGGCAAGGGGACGTCGATCAGGCGCTATGGCTACTTTGGCAAGTCCTCGGTGGCGGTGCCGCGGCCGGTGCTCGAGGCCGCGCTCGCTGCCAAGGCGGCCCCGTCGGTCCAGGGGCCGGTCCGTCTGCGCGACGACAGCTGGTGTGTGGTGCTGATCGATGCGATCCGGCCCGGGACAACCATCGCGCTCGATGCGGTGCAGGACCGTCTGCGCAACCAGCTCGAGCAGGAGGCTCGCCGCAAGGCCGAGAAGGCCCTGCTCTCCTCCGCGTACGACGAGGCCGCGACTCAGGTCGATCCGGCGGCATTCTGACTACGAGCCTTCGCCTTTTCGTCGAGGACCCGGGAGGCGACGAATGCGACAATCTCTGGCTGCGCCCGCAGCCCGGTCTTGTCGTAGATCCGGCGCCACAGGGTTTCGACGGTTCGGACACCGATACCGATCTGGTCGGCGATCCCCTGGTTGTTGATCCCTTCCATCCGAGCAGTGACCACCTGCGCCTCCCGCGCGCTCAGAGCTGGCAGGCAACGCGCGACGATCGCGCCCCATCTGCCCCGGGGCCGTGCCGCCAGGCGGACGAGCCGACGGAGCATTCGGGCATTGAGCGGCTTCGTCACGACGAGCGCGACGATCTCCTGGGCGGCGATCGATGCCTCGGTGTCGAGATACGCGGTGACCAGCACCACCAGGGCATCGGGAAACCGCCTCTGGATCTCCGGAATCAGAGCCAGGCCGCTGCCTTCCTGCATCACCAGGTCGACCAGCGCCAGGTGCACAAGGCCCGTGGCCTCGCGCAGCCATCCACGCGCCTCGGCCGGACTGTTCGCCGTGATCACCTCGTGGTGGTCCCGCTCCAGGATCCGTGCCCATGCCCGGGTAATGCGCGGGTCATCGTCGACGAGCAGAACACGCATGAGTCCCCTCCCCGTTTGTTGCCCACACGATAGCATGTTGGGGGGGGTAAAGCGCGAGCCGGCAAGGTGTCGAAGCCGGCAAGGCGCGGGCCGATCTTGCCGCGCTGCTCAGCCCCCGTCCGGACCCTCGGCGAGGAACGCCTCGAGCCGCTCGCGCAGGTGCAGACGGTCGGCCCAGCGGCGCAGGTAGACCGTATCGAGGGTATCGCGGCTCGCGGTGATCACCGTCTCGAGATCGAACGTGTCCTTGGGACGAAACGCGATCAGCTTGAGCAGGATCAGATCCTCGGGTGCCAACACGGGGACGGTATCGTCGCCGAGGACAAAACTGCGGGATCGGGTCAGCGCCTCGAGGTGGAGCGGCGTGTCGGCACGCAGGATGTCCAGCGCCACCGGCGGCGTACCCTCTGGCGGCAGCAGACGGACGAAACCTCCCTCGAGCAACTCCCGGGCGTCATCCTCCACCCGGTAGCCATCTGACCGGGCCGTGGCGAAAAACGAATCGATCTGCCCGGCGTCGATCTCGAGCAGCAGGTCCAGATCCTGGGTGACCCGTGGCTGGCCCCAGACGATGACGGCCAGCCCGCCGCCGAAGGAGCCCCGAAGCCCGGCACGTCGCAGCAGGGACAGGGCCCGGCCGAGGGCCGCTGCCAGGGGCCGGTCGAGGCTCATGGCTCGGTTCCGAGCAGCTGCCGAAGCCGGCGCTGCAGCTCGCGGTGGGACCTCGCGTCCTCTTCACGTCCGCGCTCCCAGGGCGGAAGGCGTGGCGCATCGGCCAGGCTGTGCCGCGCGGCCTCGGCGATGCGCCAGCTGTCGGCGGTCATGGCGTCGGCCAGACGGAAGCGCTGCTCGGCGGTGGAGGGGACCATGTCGATCCTGATCATAGCCCAAACGCGTCGCCGAAGGAATCCAGCGCCACCCGTCGCGGCCGCATTCCCGTCCGAGGCCGCCAGCACCAGATGCTTGAAAATCCGGTTGCCAGCGCAGAATTTTCAAGGTCAAATCATACGGTGATCGTCAGACGGGAACAGATCGAGTCGCTCGGCGGCCTGCTGCGGAGGCACCGGGTCGTGGCCATCGTCGGGGCACGCCAGGTGGGCAAGACGACGTTGGCGCGACAGTTCCTGGCACACCGTGGCGGACAGACGCATTTCTTCGACCTCGAGGATCCCGCGGACGTCGCCCGCCTCACGGAACCGATGCTCGCACTCAGGCCCCTCCGTGGGCTGGTGGTCTTCGACGAAGTCCAGCGCATGCCCTCGCTCTTCCCCGTGCTGCGAGTCCTCGCCGACCGCCCACGGTCGCCTGCCCGATTTCTCGTTCTTGGAAGCGCCTCACCGGACCTGATGAAGCAGTCCTCGGAGACGCTGGCGGGGCGAATCCTGTACCACGAGCTCGAGGGCTTCTCCATCGAAGAGGTCGGGACCAAGGCGCTGGGGCGACTGTGGCTCCGTGGCGGGTTCCCACGGGCCTTCCTGGCACGGTCGGAGAAGGCAAGCACCGAGTGGCGACGCGAGTTTGTTCGCACCTTCCTCGAGCGAGACATCCCCCAGCTGGGGATCTCCGTCCCTTCCGCGACGCTCCGTCGGTTCTGGTCGATGCTGGCCCACTACCACGGCCAGATCTGGAATGCCTCTGCCTTCGCCAGCTCGTTCGGGGTCGCCGACACGACCGTTCGCAGGTACCTGGAGCTGCTGACCGGAACCTACGTGGTCCGGTTGCTGCTGCCGTTCCACGAGAACGTCTCGAAGCGTCAGGTGAAGGCACCAAAGATCTACCTGGCGGACAGTGGGCTGTTGCACTCGCTGCTGGGCCTGGTGACGATGCGCGACCTCGAACGACATCCCGCGCTCGGGGCGTCATGGGAGGGGTATGCCATGGGGCAGGTCATCCGCCGCCTGGGCGCCAGGATGGAGGAGTGCTACTTCTGGGGGACGTATGCCGGTGCCGAGCTGGACCTGCTCGTGGTGCGCGGCGGCCGGCGACGGGGCTTCGAGTTCAAGCGCACGGACTCGCCCACGACAACCCGATCGATGCGGACGGCCCTCGGTGACCTGAAGCTGGGGCGCCTGGACGTGATCCATGCCGGGGAGCATACGTTCCCCCTCGACAAGAGGATACGGGCGGTCGCGCTCGCCAGGTTGCTGGAAGACGTCGCGCCCCTGCCCTGACGCACAGGTGACCGCTCAGCCGCCCTGGCGCGGCAGGGCGATGGAGAACGCGGTCCCCTCGGTCAGGGAGCTGATGAAGCTGACCTGCCCGCCGAGGTAGCGCTCGCCGAAGAGCTTCATGCTATAGGTGCCCAGCCCGCGCCCGCGGCGGCCCTTGGTGCTGAAGGAGCGACGGAAGATCTGGCCGGCCACCTCCTCGGGGATGAACCCGGGGTTCCAGACCGAGAAGACCGATTTGTCCGGCGTAACGCTGCACGACAGCCGGATCGAGTCGCCGGAAACGGTGGCCTCGAAGGCGTTCTTCACCATGTTGATCAGCACCCGCACCAGCAGGGCGCTGTCGGTCACGATCTCCTCGACCCGCGCACAGGAGACCTCGAGCGTCTTGCCGCTCACCGCCACGTGACCGGCGAAGAACTGGCGCACGATCTCCAGCAGCGCCCCGGGCTGCACCGGGAGCAGCTCGGGTTGCAGCGTGCCGCTCTCGGCCTCGCCCAGCGAGCGCTGGTCCTGCACCTCGCGCCGCAGCCGGTCGCAGATGCGCGCGATGCGGTCGAGGATCTCCTCGCTGTCGGCGCCGGTCGGATCGTCCTGCAGCAGCTGGACGTGCCCGTACAGGCCCGTGATGGTGTTGAGGATGTCGTGGAAGAACACCCGCTCGAGCGCCTCGCGGCGGCGCTCGGCGCTTACGTCACGCAGGCTGACCACGGTGAGCGACTCTCCGTCGAGAGTCAGCGGCGCGGCCTTGACGCTGAACTCGAGCGGTTCCTGGCCCTGCGCCCGCGCCACCGTCAGCAGGCAGTCGCCGGCGGTCGCCTCGCCGCTGTCCTGGCAGGCCAGGATGGTCCCCGCCGCGCCGCACCCGTCGCACTGGGGCGAGCTGCCGCAGCCCGCCCCCTTGGCGTTGACGCAGCCCAGGGCCTCACCGGGCAGGCAACCCACCACCGTACGCAGCGACTCGGCGCCGATCAGCCGCAGAAGCTCCTCGTTGGCGAACAGCACCTGCCGCTGGCGGTTGAGCACCATGGCCGACACGCCCGCGACGTTGAGCACGCTGGAGAGCAACCGATGGCTCGCCACCACGCGCGCGGCGGCCTCCAGCTTCTCCAGGCTGGCGCGCTCCACCGAGGCGAAAGCTCCCGACAGCTTCTGCACCTTCTGCATCACTAACAGTTAACGACAATTTCGGGCGATATTGAACAGGCTTGTTTGCCTCAGCGCAGCAGCAGGTATAACAGCACCTGGACCAGGACCAGCGGCACCACCCACAGCCGCAGGTCGCGCCAGCGTTTATCGTCGGGCGCGCCGCGGTAGACCATGCGCCTCGGGCGGGTCAGGGTCCAGATCAGCAGCAGCAGGTAGATCGCGACCGTGATACCCACGCCCCACGCCACGCTCGCACCGGCCAGCCAGTCGAAGCTCATGGCGCCTGCTCCTCGCCGTCGTCGCCGAGGACCAGCCCGCGGAGCTGGTCCGCCGGCAGGGAGCGGGTCACGGAGCTGACCAGCAGCAGGGCTACCAGCGCCGCGAGGAAGGACCACCACGCGATGTACAGGTAGTGCAGCTTCAGCACGGCCTTGAACCAGATCGCCGCCGCCAGCCCCACCAGCAGGCCGGCCAGCCCGCCGGCCGGGCTGGCCCTGCGCCAGAGCAGCCCGCTCAGGATCAGCGCCAGCGTCGGCCCCTGGAACAGGGAGAGGAACGACTGGAACGCGTCGTAGATCGTGCCGTAGCGCGCCACCACCGGCACGCAGGCCACCCCGAAGGCGATCACCCCCAGCGACGCCAGCCTCCCGGCGCGCAGGTAGTGGCGGTCGTCTCGGTCGCGGGCCAGGAAGCGACCGTAGATGTCCCGCGTGAAGATGGTGGCCGCCGAGTTGGTGTAGGAGTCCACGCTCGACATCAGGGCGGCGAGGAATGCAGCATACATCAGGCCCCTCATCCCCACCGGCAGCAGCTCGCCAATCAACTGCGGGTAGACCCCGTTCGGGTCACGGTCTCCGAGGAGCACCAGGCCGAGCAGCCCGGGCAGCACGAACGCCACGGGGACCACAGTCTTGAGCAGGGCGCCGAAAACCATCGACGAGCGGGCGGACCACTCGTCGCGGGCCCCGAGGGTGCGCTGGACGATGGCCTGGTTGCCGACCCAGTAGGCGGGAGAGAGCACCATCCCCAGCCCGAGGATGATCCCGGGCCATGGATAGCCGGTCGGCTTCCCCGCGCCGTCGCGCAGCCCCGCTGGCATCAGCAGCTGAAGGTGGTGACGGGTCGCCGGGCCCCTGCGCGCGAGGCCGGCCCGCAGCCCGGCCAGCCCCCCGACGCGCGACAGACCGACCGCGGCCAGCGCCAGGCCTCCGATGAACAGGATCACGCACTGGATCACATCGGTGAGCACCACAGCCTCGAGCCCGCCCCCGGTGGTGTAGACCGCGACGACGGCCGCGGTCAGCCCCACCGACAGCCAGCGGGGCCAGCCCAGCACGCCGAGCAGCATCTCGGCCGAGGCCTGGAAGAACACACCGAGGGCGGCGGAGAGGAAGACCAGCCAGACCAGGGCCTGAATGCCCTGCACCGCCGCACCGTAGCGCCGCCCCAGGTACTCCGGGATGGAGAAGACGCCGCTGCGCCAGTAGAGCGGCGTGAAGAGCAGCCCGCCCACCACCATGGCCGGGATGCAGCCGATCCACTCGTAGTTGGCCTGGGCCACGCCGTAGCGGTAGGCGGCCGCCGTCCCCCCCACCATCTCCAGTGCGCCGATATCCGAGACCACGACCGACATGCCGATGGCCCAGAACGGCAGCCGCCTGCCCGCGATGAAGAAATCGGGCGCCGAGTGCACGCGCCGGGTGAGGTAGAGGCCCAGGACCAGGGTCCCCAGCAGGTACAGACTGACGACGGTGATGTCGAGTCCATGCATCGGCGGATCATCGCCCGGGCAAGCCCCAATCGTGGCCGAGAACGGTGCAAAGCTCAACTCCTCAACCATCGGCTTGTGGTGGCCCACCGAGGCGGTTATAAAGATAGGTTCGATGAGCGACGAAACCGAGAACGAGACGACCGCTGTCTTCGCCGGCAAGTATCAGCTGCTGGAGATCGTGGGAGCGGGGGGCATGGCGACGGTCTGGCGCGGGGTGATGCGCTGGGCCGAGGGCTTCTTCCGCCAGGTCGCTGTGAAGCAGATCCTGCCATCCCTGACCGAGAACACCAAGTTCGTGCGGATGTTCATCGAGGAGGCCCGCGTGGGCTCCCAGCTGCAGCATCCGAACATCGTGCAGATCCTCGACTTCGGCCGGGAGGAGGACACCTACTACCTGGTGATGGAGTGGGTCGACGGGCTGGACCTGCGCCGGTACGTGGAGGCCCACGAGGCGATGGGCCAGCGGACTCCCTGGCCGCTGGTGGTCGCCATCGGCGTCGAGGCGCTGCGCGGGCTCTCCGCGGCCCACGAGCGCATCGACCACTGGGGCCGCCGGTCGCCCGTGATCCACCGCGACCTGACGCCGCAGAACATCCTGATCGGCATCAACGGCGTGGCCAAGATCACCGACTTCGGCCTCTCCCGCGCCAAGGACCGCGCGCGCATCACCGATCCCAACATCGTCAAGGGCAAGCTGAGCTACCTGTCTCCGGAGGTGGCGTGGGGCAAGGAAGCGACGGCGCAGAGCGACCTGTTCTGCCTGGGGATCGTGCTGTGGGAGGCGCTGAGCGGCCACAAGATGTACGACGGTCACGACGACGTCCAGATCTTCCAGGCCGCCCGCGCCGCCGAGATCCCGGACATCCGCCAGCACCGCGACGACCTGCCGGTCGAGCTGCTGGAGTTGCTGGAGTGCACGCTGACGCGCGACATGGACTTCCGCTTCGACTCCGCGCCGCAGATGCTGCGGTCGCTGACCCACGTGCTGCGCCGGGCCGGCAAGCCGACCGACGCCCCGGTGCTGTCGCAGAGCGTGATCGAGGCGCGCGCGGCGCTGGGCCTGCCCGCCGCCAGCACGCTGCCCGAGGATCTGCTGGCCGAGGCGTCCCGCGCGCGCACGCCGCCGATCCCCAGCGAGTAGCGGGCTAGCGAACCCAGCGCAGGCTCGCGACGTACGCCTCCCAGTCGCGCTTGAAGGCCTCCATGTCGGCGACGCCCAGCACCTGCTTCAGCGTCTCGTAGCCGGTGGGGTCCTTGCGCCGCCGGTCGAGGAAGCTGCGGTAGTAGCGCCGCAGCAGCCCTTTCTCCTGCAGGTAGTACAGCAAATAGCGCGACTGGCCGTAGTTGGTGCCCGGGTCCCGCTGGTAGAACTGCACCGTGGTGCGCGAGGTGAGCCACTTGAACGAGGGGACCGCCTTGCGGCGGATCGCCTGCTGCAGCCCCGGGAGCCGCCAGTTGGTGTAGCCCCAGATCTTGCCCTGGCGCTCGCCACAGGCCTCGTAGAGCGACCCCAGCCCCTCGTTGAACCAGGGCGGGGCGTCGGGGAAGTTGGCCTCCACGAAGGGATGGACGATCTCATGCACCAGAGTGCCCCCGCCGGTCGAGATGTTCATGATCAACGCGTCGAGCTCTTCCGAGTAGAAGCCGAACGGCGTCCCGGGCCGCTGGCCACTCAGCTTCACCGTGCTGTCGGCATAGCTGCGCCTGCCCTTGAACAGCCAGATGTCCAGGATCCTGTTCGGGTCGCGCGCGAAGTAATCCTTCTTCAACAGGTCCACGGCCCACTTGACCGTGGATCGCGCCCGGCGCCGGACCACGCCGGGGGCCTCGTCACCGACGACCACGAAGGGAGGCTGGATCACGACGGTGAAGCGGCCACGCAGCCGCCTGTCTCTGATCTTCTGGCGCAGCGCCAGGACATGCTGGGCGTAGCCGGCGGGCGTGTGCGGCGGGCGGCCCTGCACCGACGGAGGCCGGATGGTCCCCGGCTTGAGACGAATGCGCACGACGGTCCATCGACGCGTGCTGTACTTGAGCGGCCACAGCTTGAGCAGCTGCTGGCGGGCCATGCGGCGGTGCGCCGCCCTGGCCAGCGCCGGCTCGTGATACACCACCTCGTCGGTCCTCGCGTCATAGCCCAGCACCAGGCGAAAGTGCTCCGAGCTGCCCGCGCTACCGTCGTAGCGGGTGCAGACGATCGAGGGGGTCCCACGCGCCAGGTCGGCGTGCAGCGCCTTGAACTGGGCCTCGAGCTCGACGGCGGACCGGACCGGCCGGACAGTGTACCACACGGGGCCCACATCGAAGCCGATCTGCTTCAGCCCATGGACCAGCTCCTGCGTCACCGCGCCGCGGCCGAGGGCAGGGTCCACGCCGGTCGCGGCGAAGACGTCATCCTGGGTATGCCTGTGCCCGAGCTTGCGCAGGGCCATCTCGGCGCAGGCCTCACCGCAAAAGTCCGGTCGCTGCCGCACGTGCGGCACGTTCTCGATCTGCACGCTGCGGTAGCCAGGCTGCGCGGCGGGCGCCGCTGCACCCAGCAGCGCGATACAGATGCCCAGTATTCGTCCCATGTCCGTGGTACGGCCCGGCGGGCCATCCTCTTCCTGCTCAGCCCAGCTCCCGGATCAGCGCCCAGGCCCGCTCCACGTGACGGGCCTCGGTCCAGGTGCCGCCCACCGACAGCCGCAGCGTCAGTCGGTCGTGGATGCGGGTGTGGGTCAGCAGCAGCTCCCCCGACGCGTTGAGCGTCTCCATGATGCGAAGCGTGGCCTCGTCGCCATCCCTGTGCCGAAAACAGACCAGGTTGAGTGGAGGCTCCAGCGCCAGGTCGAAGCGCTCGTCGCTCTGGACCCACGAGGCGAACGTCCGGGCCAGCTCGATGTGGCGGCGTACGTGGTACTGCAGCCCCTCGATGCCGTAGTACCTGAGCACGAGCCAGAGCTTGAGCGCGCGGAACCGTCGCCCCAGGGGAACCTGCCAGTCACGGTAGTCGATGACCGCGCCGGACTCGGTCGCCCTGTTGCGCAGATACTCGGGCAGGATGGACAGCGCCCCGATCAGCGCGGCGCGGTCGGCGACCCAGAAGCAGTCGCAGTCGAAGTTGGTGAACATCCACTTGTGGGGGTTGAAGCAGTAGCTGTCGGCCAGCTCCACTCCATCGTGGATCCAGCGCTGCTCGGGACAGATCGCAGCCGTGCCGGCCATGGCGGCGTCGACGTGCAGCCACAGCCCGCGGCGCCGGCAGATCTCGCCGACGGCGGCCACCGGGTCGACGGCCCCCGAAGATGTGGTCCCGACGGTGGCGCAGACGAAGAAGGGCGTCGCCCCGCCCTCAGCGTCGGCGACCACGGCCCGCTCGAGCGCCGGCGCGAGCATCGCCCCCCGGTGGTCGACCTCCACCTGGCGCAGGTTGTCCGACCCGATGCCGGCGATGCGCACTGCCTTCTCCACCGACGAATGGGTCTGGGTCGAGGCGTAGGCCACGAGGGTGCGATCGACGCCCGTGCGGTTGGTGGCCAGGCCGGTGGCTCGCTCGCGCGCCGCGATCAGCGCGCAGAGCGCGGCGCTGGAGGCGCTGTCCTGGAGCGCGCCGCCGCCGTCGCTGGTCGAGCGAAACCGGGCCGGGAGGCCCAGCATCTGCACCAGCCAGTCCAGCACCCGGGTCTCGAGCTCGGTGCAGGCCGGACTGGTGGTCCAGAGCATGCCCTGCACGCCCAGCCCCGCCGAGAGCAGCTCCCCGAGGATCGCGGGCCCCGACGCGTTGGCCGGGAAGTAGCCGAAGAAGCCCGGGTGCTGCCAGTGGGTGATGCCGGGCAAGATGATACGGTCCATGTCCCGCAGCACCGCCTCGAATGGCTCGCCCTGTGCCGGCGGCTCCGCCTCCAGCGCGTCGTAGACCTCACCCGGGCTCACGCGAGACTGGACCGGAAGCTGCTCGACCCGCTCCATGTAGCTTGCGACCCACTCGACGACCTCGCGGCCCCGGCGGCGGAACTCGTCGGGGGTCATGTGGTAGCTCATCTCAAAACGATCCATGCCGGCTCCTCGACGCTGGATCGTAGGGGCCCGCCAGCCCCTTTGCCAAGGCACAATGCGCTCGCATGCCCCTGTCGCTCACCAGAAGCTCGCTGCTGGCGTTGGCTGGTCCGGCCCGAAGGGCCGACTCCCCGCCGGTCAATGGTTCCAGCGCCAGCTGTTTTGGTGCAATACTGTCCCTGATGCAGGTGGGTCGCTACCGGATCATGGAGAAGCTTGGGGCCGGGGGGATGGGTGTGGTCTACCGGGCCCGGGCGCTGGGTGCGGACGGATTCCAAAAGCCGGTGGTGATCAAGCGCATCCATGGCCACCTCGCCATGCGCCCCGACCTGCTGCGCCGTTTCATCAACGAGGCCAAGATCGCCATGGGCATGACCCACGGCAACGTGGTGCAGGTGCTCGATCTGGGCAAGATGGGGCGCGAGTACTTCATCGCGCTGGAGTACATCGACGGCCGAGACCTGCGCAGCGTGCTCAAGCGCTGCATCGAGATCAAGGAGTGGCTGGCACCCGAGATCTCGCTCCACATCCTGTGCCAGGCGCTCCGCGGGCTGGACTATGCGCACCGCCGGACCGACCCCCGGGGACAGCCCCTCGGCATCGTGCACCGGGATGTGACGCCGGCCAACATCCTCTGCTCCTTCGAGGGCGAGGTGAAGCTGACCGATTTCGGCATCGCCCGCGCGCTGGCCTGGGCCAGCTCGACCCAGGCCGGCGCCATTCGCGGCAGCATCAAGTACATGTCGCCGGAGCAGGCACGGGGCGCCACCGTGGACCAGCGCTCCGATATCTTCTCTGTCGGGGCCGTCCTCTACCTGCTGCTCTGCCGGGCTCACCCCTTCCCCACCAACGACATGCAGGACGTGCTGGACCAGGTGCGGGAGGCGGCGTTCCTCACTCCCGCGGAGCGAGGGGTGGAGCTTCCCGAGGAGCTCGAGACGGTGCTGCTGACCGCGATGGCCAGGGAGCCTGACGATCGCTATCCCACCGCGGCGGCGATGCTGGCAGCGCTCGAGAACTACCAGCGCACCATCGCGCATGCCACATCCTCCGATCTGCAGGCTCTGATGCAGCGGCTGTTCGAGGGCGAGATCGTCACCGCCTCCGACAGCGTCGACCGCCTCGTGGGGGCCGAGATCGAGGTGGCCGGGGATCCCGGCCATGACCCGCTCGGGCTCTCGGTCTACTCGCTCGGGAGCACGCAGGCCGACACGGTCTCGGCGACACCCAGCGGGCTGGATGTCGAGAGCCAGGCGCAGACGGTCTCCGAGCCGGACCCTGCTCTGCTGCCGGGCGGCCACGCGCCGTCCACCGGTCCGGGGACACCACGAGACCCGTCCGTCACGGAGGCGTTCGCGGCGCAGGCCGGGCTCGGTCGCTCACGCCTGGTCCTGCTGGGTCTGGGCGGCCTGTGCCTGCTGGCCGTCGGGTCAGGCGTCGCGATCTGGCTCGGGCGCAGCCAGCCACCACCCGCCGCCTCCACGCTGGTGGTGAAGACCGACCCGCCGGGCGCTCACCTGCTGCTCGAGGGCCAGTCGGTCCCAAAACGCTCGCCCGTGGTGCTGCCAAACCTCCTGCGAGGCAAGACCTACCGTGTCTCGGCTCGCCTCGACGACCACGCGGACGCCGAGGCCCGCGTCCCGCTCGACAGGGCCTCCCACTCGGTCAACCTGCGGCTGCGGCGCACCGTCGGGCGATTGTCCGTGACCAGCGAGCCCACCGGCGCCGCTGTCCTCGTCGATCAGAGGCCCTGCGGCCACACGCCGCTGACCCTCAAGCTGCCCATCGGTCGTCGGATCAGGCTCGCCGTGCAGCTGACCGATCGCAGCTGGTCGCAGGAGCTGTCGCTGAGCCCACAGAAGAGCGACAGGGCGCTCCACATCGACCTCCCGCCCACCAGGAGCGTCCAGCGTCGTACCAGGCCGCCGAAGACGAAATCGAGGGGCGCGGGCTGGGTCCGCATCGATACTCGCGCGGCCCGCGTCGAGGTCCACGAGGGCGGTCGCCTGCTGGGCACCACCCCATGCCGCGTCCAGCTACCCGCCGGCATACACGCCCTGCGGCTCTTCAGCCGCGGGCTGGACCACTCGGTCACCCGGCAGGTCAACGTCCATCCAGGCGCGGAGGTCGAGTTCGTCGTCGACGAATTCGGCGGCTTCATCCCGGAGCGCCCCGCAGGGGCGCGAGGACCCGAATTCAAGCCCCGCAAGCGCCGCGAAGAGTCCGAGCTGCTCTCGCCCTACCCCGCCGACCGGCGGGGGCCCTAGTGGCGGCTTCACCCGGCCTCGCCGCAGGTGGCGGCCACCTGCGGCTGGTAGTGGGTCTCGAAGAAGCCGCTGTCGAAAGCCTCGCGCGCCAGCTCCGGCTCGACGCCCTGGACCTGGTCCAGCCAGTACTGGGCGATCTGGCTGGCGCCGTGGTGCTCGGCCAGCGACTTGATCAGGGGGACTGCAAGCGGTCGCTGGTAGGCGTCCCATAGCCGCCGAATGACGTGGTTGAACGCGTCGGGCTGCGCCGACTCCCGCAGTCCCAGGATGCTCACGACCAGGGGGGCGGCATCCTCGTCCCGGATCGCGCGCTCGACCGCTCGGTCGAGGGTTGGTGCGAGCACCCGCCACAGCACCGCCAGCAGCGCCAGCCCCCCGAGGACGATCCAGATCCAGGTCGGCATACTCCAAAGCTAGCCAAGGTCGGGCCCCCAGTCAAAACCATACTGAGTGCTACCCCCGGCTCGACCTGTCCTCTATACTTCCCGTGTCATGTTCGACCTGCTCAGCAAGCTCGACTTCTCCGGCGCAGGGAGCACACTGCATCGGGCGTGGGGCCTGCTCAGCCCCCTTCCGGGCGGCAAGCAGCTGTTCAACCGCCTGATCGGCCTGATCAACCCCTACACCGGGTCGATCGGCGCCGAGATCCTGGAGCTGGCCCCCGGCCACGCTCGCGCCCGCCTGCGCGAGCGGCGGGCGGTGCAGAACCACGTGGGATCGATCCACGCCATCGCTCTGATCAACCTGGCCGAGGTCACCAGCGGCCTGGCGCTAATGTGCGGGCTGCCTGACGACGCCCGGGGCCTGCCGATCCACCTCGCCATCGACTACCACCGAAAGGCCCGCGGCGTGGTCACCGCCGAGTGCGACTGCGAGCCGCCAGCCACCAATGCCCCGCAGGAGATCGAGCTGAGCTGTGCCATGACCGACGCTGGCGGCACGCTGGTGGCCACCGCCGCGGCGCGTTGGAAGGTGAGTCCGAAACGGCGCTAGCGCCGGGAGTCAAAAAACCGGTCCACCTCAGATTTTGTTGGAACGGATCGCGGGTCGGAGTGTCAAAGCCTTGCTTATGGCCGGCCCACACTGGACTCGACCGCAGCACCATCCCCTCGCGGTTGATCGTCTCTCTCCACCTGGGGGTCCCCTCCCCCACCTCGCCGTTGCCACGACCGCCGCGACCTGCGATCTGGCAGACATTGGGGTGTCAGACCCGAGGCTTGACACCCCCGCCGACCTCCCCCGCAGGTGGGCCGTTGTCGCACCCCTCGTCGCCCTGGCGCCCCTGGTGACCTATCGCCTGCTCGAGTTCACCACCAGCTCGTGGAGCACACCGTGGGGTCCCGTCGCAGAGCATACGCTGCCCCCCCTGTGCATGCTTGCGGTGACCGTGCTGCTCTGGCGGCAGATACCGCCCCTGCCCGGTCAGCGGGATGCCCCGCCTTTCGGTGGGGTGGGGGTCTCCGTGGCGGTGGGAGTGCTGGTCGGCACTGGCGCGGCGTTGATGAACCTGCTGATGATGCTGGCCGCCCGCACCGAAATCGGAGCACAGGGAATGGCCTCCATCGACCCCGGGGCGGCAGCGCTGGTTGCCCACGTGGTGCTCCTCGCTCCTGTCGCCGAGGAGTTCGCCTTTCGTGGGCTGATCTACCGCATCTTCCGCCAGAACATGCTGCCCTGGAGCGCGACGCTGCTCTGTGCGCTGATCTTCGGTCTGATGCACGTCCAGCTGAGCAAGGCGGTGTGGGCCTTCTTCCTCGGCCTGATCACGGCAGTGTCCTACGAACAGACACGCTCCCTGCTGACGCCGATCCTGATCCACGCCCTGTTCAACGCCGTCCCGATCGGCGTGGCGGTGCTCCGCGCGAAACCCGACGACACAGGACCGATCTGGCTCGTCCTCGCGCTGGTGGGTGTGATCTTCAGCCTCTCGGCCCGCAGCGCCCGTCGCAGCTCCGAGGACACACTGACGCATTGACCCCCGCCTCGTTTGTCCGTGAGCGGCGATATGCGCTAGCCTCGTCTGATCGTGACCTGGCTGCACCGCTTCATCGGCACCACCGTCTTCGGCTCCCTGCCGGTCTACCTGGCCACATGCCTCGTCATGCTGGTCGCCGAAGGGGTCTACGTGCTGTTCGGCTTCGGGGCCGGGCTGATCGC
>Ga0180009_10003194_pt1 | contig 18784 bp, 17 predicted proteins | sample OS_PC_MetaG_FD_123537 | JGI IMG/M metagenome (GOLD analysis project Ga0180009, IMG submission 123537) | Groundwater microbial communities from the Aspo Hard Rock Laboratory (HRL) deep subsurface site, Sweden - OS_PC_MetaG | ecosystem: Environmental > Aquatic > Deep subsurface > Groundwater...
AGAGCGGCGGAAGGCCCACCGCAGGCTCCCGGGCCGTTCGTGGTGCCGGCATCGGGACTGCAGCCGGGAATCACGACGGTCTCCTTCTCGCTCACGAGGGCCCGGCAACACCCGGGCAGCACGCCGGCCTCCAGTTGCTCCACGGCGCCCGGGCACGGTCCCAGGCCGTTTTCGGCCCAGGTTTCAGGCCGGCCTTCGGGGCCGGTCAGGATGATCAGGACCCCGTCGTAGCTGCCGTATTCGACCAGCCTGGCGCCTGCCTCCCGGATGAGGGTCTGGGGATCCCGGGCTTCACGGATCAGCCGGCTGACGGCCCGCAGGGCCAGCAGCACCCGGTTCAGGTGACGGATGCGCTCGGCGGCCTCCTTCTCGAGGCTGATGTCCTCCATCGCGCCCATCACCCCGACCATGGCGCCGGACCCGTCGAGAAGCGGCGCGGTGGACAGGCGGCCGGTGAACCGGCTGCCGTCCTTGCGGAGGCGGACCACCTCCCGGCCGAGGAACCCCTGTCCGGCCTGCAATTGCCTCCGGTACTCCTCGTACTCGGCCTGGTAATCCTCCGGGACGATGGGCAGGGGTCGGCCGAGGATCTCGGTGTCCGACCAGCCGAACACCCGCTCGGCCGAGGAATTCCAGGTCTGGACCCGGCCCCCCGTGTCGATGCTGTACAGGGCGACCGGAGAGCAGGCGATCAAGGAGCGCAGGTATTCCTCCCTGGTCCGCAGGTCATCCGTGCGGGCGGCCACCTGCCGGCGCAGTGACCAGGACCAGGCCAGGACCACGAGCAGGATCGCCAGCAGTGCGCCGAGTCCCAGGGCGGCCCGGCGCAGGAGCTCGGGGGTCAGCAGGTGGTCCTCGCGGTAGACGCCGAGCCACTTCTCCCGGATGCGGCGGTACTCGCCGCTTTCCTCCAGGGCCTTGAGCCCTTCCCCGAACTGGGCGAGCAGGGCCTTGTTTCCGTTGCGCACGGCGAAGCAGTAGTCGGGGGAAAGCAGGGGGCGGCGGCCGATCTCCAGGTCGGTCCACCCTTCCTTTTCGATCCAGTACAGGGCGGTCAGGCGGGAGACCAGAGCGACGTCCTGCCTGCCCTCGACCACCTCCTGCAGCGCCTTGCCCTGGGACTCGACCGTCGTCAGGCCCTGCTGCAGGCCGTGATCGAGGGCGAAGTCATGCATGATGTCCCCGGTTTCGGCGACGATCCGCAGTCCCTGGAGACCCCGGGGATCCTCGGGAGGCCGCACGGGCCCCTGCCGGTGAACCACCGCCACGCAGGAGTTCACCAGGTGGGGCTGGCTCAGGTCGAAGCTGAGGTCCCGCGCCGGGGAATAGAACATCCCCTGCACCACGTCGATCCTGCCGTCGAGCAGGGCGGAGGTGATCTCGGGCCAGGGGCCCAGCCGGATGTCCACCTCGACGCCCACCTGCCTGGCGATCGCGCGGGTCAGGTCGACGTTGAAACCGGTCGGCCGGCCGATCTCGTCCAGATATTCGTAGGGGGGATAGTCCCGGTCGCCGCCCACCAGGATGGGCCGGTCCGAAGGAAGCTCCAGGGCGGCGAACCACTTGTGATGCAGGTGGCGGAAGGTCCCGTCGGCCATGACCAGGGCCAGCCCCTCGTTGAGCATGGCCAGGGTCTCGCGGTCCCCTTCCTTGACGGCGAAGCAGAAGTCCTGCCGGAAGTCCTCGAGAGGCCTGGGCACGATCTCCAGACCATCCAGTCCGGCCTGGGTGATCAGACGCAGGGCGACCAGGTGCTGGCTGACCACGGCGTCGTGGCGCCCGTCGGCCAGTTCGCGGAGGGCCTCCTGGAAGCTGGACGTGGTCCGGATGGTCAGGTCGATGTCCTGGCGCCTGAGGTATTCCTCGGCGTTGTCGCCCTGCATCACGGCGACGGTGCGCCCCGCCAGGTCGGCCATGCCGTGGATGCCGGAAGTGCCCCTGCGCACCACGATGGCCCCGTGCATCGTCATGTAGGGGAAGGTGAAGTCGAAGAAGTCCTCCCGCTCGGGCGTGCGTCCCACCAGGGGCAGGACCGCCACCTCGCCCCGCTCGAGCCACCCGCGGACCTCGGGCCAGGGCCCCGTCCGGAAGGTGACGTCGCGGTCCACGGCGGCCAGGGCGGCGCGCAACAGCTCGACCGAGAATCCGTCCGGCGACCCGTCGGGTTTCACGAGGCAGAAGGGAGGATAGTCGCTCTCACAGGCCGAGGGGACCACCTCGCGGGGGGCGGGGGCCTGCTCGCCGCCGGTCTCGGCAGGGTCGGGATTCCCGGAGGAGGGGGAGGCCAGGAGAGCGAGGAGGAAGGCGAGGGTCAAAATTTTCCGCATGACAGCTCCGTAAGGGGAATTCCGGTGGATCATGACTGCATCCTATCATCGGAACATCTTCAGGGAAAGCATGGGAAATGGGCCAGGGGACGGTTTTCGCCCCCGGTGCGGGGCCGGGTTCTGGCGCAGGATTTCGGCGGTCTTCATAAATTTGGATAAAGGGATCCTTTTCTCCTTTTCTTGCGGCTCCCAATAGACTACAATTTTACTAGGAATAGATCCCGACCCCGGTCCGGGCTCTCCAGCTCCTGGGCCGGGGAGCCCGCGGGGGTGGAAGACCCGGTGCGCGGGGATGCCTTCCCTTCTCTGGAGGAGGCCCCGCCCGCAAAGGAGATCGACGATGACTGGAAGACTTGGTCCGATCCTGCTGGCAGCCTTCATCCTGGCCGGTCTGGCCGGCTGCAAGTCCGGTTCGGAGGAAAAGGCGGCCGGCGGGAGCCCCGCGGAGATCGCTGCGGCATTGAACGAGGGACCCAGAGCAGCGGAGTCCATGACCCTCAACCCGGGGCTGGCCTCCTGGGGCGAGCAGCTCTTCAAGGACAAGGCCTGCGTGACCTGCCATGCGGTGGGCGAGCGGAAGCAGGGGCCCGACCTGGCCGGCGTGGCCGACCGCCGCACCGAGCGCTGGATGAAGCGCCAGATCATGGACCCCGAATGGATGCTCAAGAACGATCCCATCGCCCGCGGGCTGATGGCCGAGTACGCCCTGCAGATGGCCAACCAGCAGGTCAAGGACGCCGAGGCCAACGCCCTGATCCAGTACCTGCTGCGCGAGACCCTGGCCGGGCGGTGATGCGCCTGGCCACGATCCATCGACATTCAGGAAGGAGACCATGATGCGCCGATTCCCGACCCCAGACCGGATCCTGATGGTGTTCGCGGCGGCGGCCCTGGCGGGGCTGCTGGTCAACGGTTGCAACGGCGGCGGGGGCGGGGCGGGCGACGCTACCGGGGACGCGGCCCGGCGGGTCTACGTGGCCCCCGGCGAATACGACGACTACTACGCCTTCCTCTCGGGCGGCCACTCCGGCCAGGTGTTCGTCTACGGGCTGCCCAGCGGCCGCCACCTGAACACCATCCCCGTGTTCACTCCCGAATCAGCGAGCGGGTGGGGCTTCGACGAGGACTCCAAGGCCATGCTGGGCGGCTTCCTCTGGGGTGATGCCCACCATCCGGGCCTCTCGGAGACCGCCGGCGACTACGACGGCCGCTGGTTGTTCATCAACGACATGGCCAACGCCCGCATCGCCCGCATCGACCTGGACGTGTTCAAGACGAAGCAGATCATCGGACCGTTGCCGAACGTCTCGGCCAACCACGCCTCGACCTTCGTGACCGAGAACACCGAGTACGTGTTCGCAGCCAGCCGCTTCTCGGCCCCGGTGCCCAACACCTACCAGTCCATCGCCGACTACAAGAACAAGTTCAACGGCGTGATCGCGGCGGTGGCCATCGCCGGGGACGGGACCATGAGCCTGGACTTCGAGGTGCTGACCCCGCCCTTCCACTGGGACAAGTCCGACGCGGGCAAGGGCCCCAGCCACGGCTGGGTCTTCTTCTCCTGCTACAACTCCGAGCAGGCCTACACCAAGCTCGAGGTCAATGCGAGCCAGAACGAGCGCGACTTCATCGCGGCGGTGGACTGGCGCAAGGGCCGCGAGGCCGTGGCCGCAGGCAAGTACAAGGTGATCGAAGGGGCCAAGGTCATCGACCCGGCCGAGGTGCCGGGTCTGATGTACCTGCTGCCCACGCCCAAGTCCCCCCACGGGGTGGACGTCGACCCTTCGGGCACCCGGATCATCGGCAACGGCAAGCTGGCGGCCGTGACCGTGGTCCACAGCTTCGAGAAGTTCCAGCAGGCGGTGACCGACAAGGACTTCATCGGGGAGTACGGCGGCATCCCCGTGGTGCGGTACGAGGCGACGAGAGTGGCCGAGGTCCCGGTGGGGCTGGGCCCGCTGCACACCCAGTTCGACGGCCGCGGCTTCGCCTACACCAGCCTGTTCCTGGACAGCCAGGTGGCCAAGTGGAGCCTCGACACCTACGAGGTGGTGGACAAGGTGGACGTCCATTACTCCATCGGGCACCTGACCGCCAGCGAGGGCGACACCAGGCATCCCACCGGCGAGTGGCTGCTGGCGCTGAACAAGATCTCCAAGGACCGCTACCTGCCCATGGGGCCCACCCACCCGGAGGGGGCCCAGCTCATCGACCTGACCCGGCCGACCATGGAGCTGATCCTGGACATCCCCACCTACATGGAGCCCCACTACGGGCAGATCATCAAGGCGGACAAGCTGATCCCCAACGTCAAGGTGATCTTCCCCATCGAGGAGAACCACCACGCCCACCGCGCCCTGAACGAGGAGGAGACCAGCATCGTGCGCGACGGCAAGGACGTGCACGTCAAGATGGTGGCGGTGCGCACCCACTTCTATCCCGACACCCTGACCATCGACCTGGGCGAGACCGTGTACTTCCACGTGACCAACGTGGAGCAGGACCGGGACATCGCCCATGGCTTCGGAATCCTGCGCAGCAACGTCGACTTCCAGATCGAGCCGGGCGAGACCAAGACCGCCAAGTTCAAGCCCGAGAAGGCGGGGATCTACCCCTTCTACTGCTCGAACTTCTGCTCGGCGCTGCACCAGGAGATGCAGGGATACCTGGCGGTGCGGCCTTGATGGAAAGGACGTACAGGTGACCGCCAGGAACGAAAGGCGGCGGGGCGGTCGCGGGACCGCCCCCGCCGGGGCGTTGCGGGGCGCCGTGGGCTACGCCAACGGGCGCCTGCTCCGGTGGCAGCGCCTGCTGGTGGGCATGGTGGCCGTGGCGCTTTTGCCGGTGATGTTCCTGCCCGTGCTGCCCATCTGGCGGATCCACATGGTGGCGCCCCAGTACCGCGAGGGCCTGGAGATGCGCATCTACGCCGACGACGTCAGGGGCGACCTGCGGAACATCAACATCCTGAACCACTACATCGGCATGCAGCAGATCTCGGCGGAGAACTTCCCGGAGTTCGACTACCTCCCCCATGCCATCACCGCCTTCGGAGCCCTGGCGCTGGTGGCGGCCTGGGTGGGCCGGCGCTGGCTCGCGTTCCTGGGCTGGCTGGGATTCACGGTGTTCGGCACCGTCATGATGCTGCACTTCGCGGGCTGGCTGCACGATTACGGCACCAACCTCGACCCCAAGGCCGCCCTGGACTTCGGGGCGTTCACCCCGCCGTTGCTGGGGACCAGCGTCAAGGGCAACTTCGTGGTCAGCTCCTGGCCCCACGCCGGGGGCTACATCCTGGTGCTGGCCGGCCTGCTGGGCCCCGTGCTCGCCTTCGCCGACCTGTGGCCGGCGTGGCGGCGCCGCGGGCGCTCGGGGGCCCTCCTGCTGGTGGCGATGGCGGCCCTCACGTTCCGCGGCGGACCCGCCTTTGCCGCCGAATTCGTGGACTACCGCCAGGCCCCCCGGATCAGTCCCCTGCAGGATCTGGTGAACGCGGCGGCGCCGGGCGATACGTTGACCCTGCCGGTCGGGGTGCATCTCGGGCAACTGGTGATCGACCGGCCCCTGGTGGTGGTGGGGACGCCGGCGACCGTCCTGGACGGCGAGGGCCGCGGCACGGTGGTGGTCGTCAAGGCCGCCGGCACGGTGCTGCGGGGATTCGCCGTGCGGAACAGCGGCTACGACCTCCTGCTGGACGATGCGGCGGTGCTGCTCGACGAGTCCGACGGCGTGCTGTTGGACCGCCTGGTCATCGAGGACGCCAACCACGGCATCTACGTGCGGAACGCCCTGAAGCCGGTGATCCGCGAGTGCCGCCTGACCGGCCGGCGCGGCCGGGTCCACCAGGAGAACCACGGCAACGGGGTCCACATCTGGCATGCCCGCGGGGCCCTCATCGAGGGCAACGACGTCTCCGCCCACCGCGACGGCATCTACCTGTCCTTCGCCGAGGAGGCCACCGTCACGGGCAACCTGTTCCACGGGCAGGACCGCTTCGGCCTGCATTCCATGTACAGCCAGCGCAACGTGATCACGGCGAACCTGTTCACGGCCAACACGGCCGGCACCGCCCTGATGTTCAGCAACCGCATGCTGATGGAGGGCAACCTGTTCGCCCACAACCGGGGCCACCGGACCTACGGGCTGCTGCTGCGGGACTGCAGCGACTCGCGCTTCGTCCACAACCGGCTGGTCGACAACACGGTCGGCCTGTTCCTGGACGGCTCGAACCGCAACATCTTCACAGGCAACACGATCTCGGAATCGGGGTGGGGCGTGATCGCCTACAGCAGCTCCGAGGACAACGAGTTCACCCGCAACAACTTCCTGGACAACGACTACCAGATGTCCCTGGACATGCGCCGCACCAGAAACCGCCTGCAGGTGGACGGGGTGGGCAACTTCTGGAGCGACGCCCGACCCTACGATCTGGACGGCGACGGGCTGGGAGACGCGCCCCACCAGCCCGTCGGGTTCTTCGCCTTCGTCAGCAAGCAGTTCCCCGACCTGACGGTGTTCGCCGGTTCGCCCGCGGTCGTGGCCCTGGACCTGGCCCAGCGCTCGTTGCCGGCCCTGCAGCTGACCGAACTGGTCGACCCGCATCCCCTGCCCGCGCCGGTGCCGCTGCCGCCCTACACCGGGCCTCCGCTCCCGCTGACGGGCGGGACCGAAGACGCAGGGAGGTTGCCCCTGGCCCTGGCCTCGCTGGCCGGGACGGGCGCCGGCCTGGCGGTTCTGCGGAGGCGGCGATGATCACGGCCGCAGGGCTGCAGAAGAGGTACGGGGCGGTGCACGCCCTGCGCGGGGTGGATTTCACGGTGCGGGAGGGGGAGACCTTCGGCATCATCGGCCCCAACGGCGCGGGCAAGACCACCCTTCTGAAGGTGCTGCTCGGGCTGGTGCGTCCGGATTCCGGAACCGTGGCCATCGCCGGGGTGGATCTGGCCGCCGATCCGGTGCGCCTGCGGCGGTCGGTGGGCTACGTGCCCCAGCGGGACGGGTTCGACGAGGGGGCCACGGGCCGGGAAGCCCTGGAATTCCTGGCCGGCCTGCGCGGGGTGCCCCGGGACGAGGTCGCCGAGCGCGCCGCGGCGGTGGGCGTCGGCAAGCTGCTGGACCGCCCCGTGGGGACGCTGTCCGGCGGCCAGCGCCAGCGCCTGAGCGTGGCGGCCTCCCTGCTGGGGGATCCGCCGGTCCTGCTGCTGGACGAACCCACGGCCAGCCTGGATCCCCGCGCCACCGCGGCGTTCCGGACCCTGGTCGCCGAACTGGCGGCGGCGGGGCGGACGGTCGTGCTCTGTTCGCACTTGCTGGACGACGTGGAGCGCCTGTGCGGGCGCGTGATGGTGCTGCTGGACGGCAGGGTGGCCGCGGTCGAAACGGTGGACCGCCAGGCCGCGACCCGGCCCCCCGGGGGGCTGGAAGCCCGTTTCCTGGCGGCGGTGGGCACGGAGGAGGTGGACGAGGAGGATGACGATGACGATCACAAGTAGGATCCCGGCTGTCCTGTTCGTGGCGGTCGCACTGATGGGATGCGGGGGTGCTGCGGACGATGGTCCCCCCGACCTTTCGGGCGGCGACCTGCGCTGCGCGGCCTGCGGAATGGCCGTGGCCGATCCCCGCTACGCGGCTGCGATCCGCACTCCCGAAGGGGAAATCGCGGCTTACGACGCCATCGAGTGCGCCGTGCGCGACCTGCGGACCCGGACCGGCGCCCGCGCCCCGGCGGAGATCTGGCTGTCCGACCTGCAAACGGCTGCGTTGCACCCGGCGGCGCGGATGACCGTGGTCCTGGCGGACTACCCCTCGCCCATGGGGGGCGGCTACGCTGCTTTCGCCGACCCGTCCGTGGCCGCAGCCGAGGCCGATCGCCGGGCCGGAGTGGCGGGCTCCCTCGATCAGTTCATCGCCGGGGCCCTGCGCCGGCCCGGGAGCTGAGCGTGAAAGGACTGGGCATCGTGGCCCTGGCGGCGCTTCTCGGAGCGGCAGGGCTGGCCCTGCTGGCCGATCGGCTGGGCGGCCGGGGTCCGCAGGAGGCGCCGCCTGCGCCTGCGCCCGTCCACGAGGCGGCCATCGAACTGACCGCCGACGGCATGATCCCACCCAAGCTGCGCGTGCCCAAGGACCACGAGCTGCACCTGCTGGTCAGGGCGGCCCCCGACTCTCCCGAGGGGATCCTCACCGTGGGCGGCTACCCCGATCCCTCGGTCGCCGTGGACATCGGACCGGGCTCGTCCCGGGAAATGGTCTTCCTGTGCGACCGGCCCGGGGACGACTTCGCCTTCCTGCTGGGGGGGCGGGTGGTCGGCCGCCTGGAAGTCACCGGCAGCCATCTCGAGGACGGTCACCAGTGAACGGGTGTCTGATGGTGGCGCGCGAAAGCCTCCGCCGGGTGTCGGCCGCCCGGGCGATCCTGCTGTTCGCCGTGCTGTTCGGCGCCCTGGCCCTGGGGCTCAGCTTCTTCGGCCTGGCCGGGCAGAGGGCGTCGGGGTTCCAGGGCTTCGCCCGCCTGACGGCGAGCCTGCTCAACCTGGTGGTCTACGTGGTCCCCCTGATGGCCCTGATGGTGGGCACCACCGAGGTGGCGGGCCGCCTGCATCACCTGTCGGTGGTCCTGGCCCAGCCGGTGGGCCGGACGGCGGTGCTGCTGGGCAACTACCTGGGCGTGGCCGGGGCCCTGGCGGCTGCCCTGGTGATCGGCCTGGGTGCGGCCGGAGTGCTGGTGGCCCTGCAGACCTCGACCGCATCGGTCGGCGGATTCCTGGCCCTGGTGGCCACGGCCCTGGCGTTGCTGCTGGCGTTCCTCGCCGTGGCGTTCCTGCTGGGGGTGGTGTTCCTGGACCGGCTGCGGGCCATGGGCGCGGCGGTGGTGTTCTGGTTCGCGGCGGTGGTGGGTTACGACCTGGCCGTGATCGGCGTCAGCTCCCTGTTGAAGGGGGTGGCGCTGAAGACGGTGCTGCTGCCGGCGATCCTCCTCAACCCCGTGGACCTGGCCCGGGTCATCGTGACGTTGGCCGGGGGCCGGGGCGCCCTCTTCGGGCCGGCGGGAGCCGCCCTGGTGGACGTGTTCGGGGGACCGGGGGGAACCGCCCTGGCGGCGGGGGCCCTGGCGCTCCACGTCGTGTTGCCCCTCGGGGCGGCGGTCGTGGTGTTCCGGCGGAGGGATCTGTAGGGTCCGCTTGACCGGGGAGGGGGCGAAGACACCCCTTCATTTCGATCAATCAGACACCAGCCGGGTTCGCCCGAACCCGGCTGATTCATGATTCTTCAAATCCCGAGGCCGGCCCGCAGCGGAGGAAAGGGGTTTGTTCTTCGACTATGAAGGTTCGGACCAGGTCTGATGTCATGATTCCGCAGGGGGTCGTCGATCGGCCTTGACCCCCCGCAACCTGTCCCGCGCCGAATCCCCCAGCCGCCCCATGGCGTAGATCACGAGCATCGACAGCAGCATCCCCGCCGCCACGTCCACGACGTAGTGGTAGCGGCAGTAGACCGTCGACATGCACAGCAGGACGAACAGCAGGGTCATCCACCAGCGGTGGCGGGGGAACCACACCCAGGTGTGCCACCAGGGGACGAACGAGGCGGCCACGTGGGACGAGGGGAAGGCGGCGCCCAGGATGGCGCCGTTTTCGTGGATGTGGCGCATGATGTCCGTGAAGATCCAGCCGCCCACGTCCACGTACCCCGCGCGGAAGTACTTGGGCCCCCAGGCGGGAAACAGGGTGTAGAACGTGTAGCAGATGAGCATGACCGCGCTGAGGTCGCGCACGAAGGCGCGCACGGCGTCCCAGCGCAGGTCGCGGGGGACGCCGCGGGCCCGGAACACCAGCACCAGGAAGATCACCGCCAGGAAGTAGTAGCTGAAGTAGGCGAACTCCATCAGCTCGTGGAACCAGGGCCAGGGCCAGGTGCGGGACCACTCGAGGCTGGGCTGGAAGCCGAAGATCTTCTGCTCCAGGTCGATCAGGGCTGGATCCAGGCTGTTCTCGAAATCGAAGAAGATCAGGCCCAGGTATTCCATCTCGGCGTAGAACATGGGGAAGATGGCCGGCAGGTAGGCCTCGCCGAGGATGCGCGGCAGGAACCGGCGGCGCGAACGCAGCCAGGGGGGGATGAACCAGATGGCCAGGGCCAGGGCGCCGTGCACCAGGGCGTTGGTCCACGGGCTGGGGAAGACCGAGGGCTTGAGCACGGGATAGAAGGCGCTGATCAGCAGGTAGGCCACGGCGTAGCGGTCGATGTTCATCCGCCGCAGGGACAGGTGGGTCAACCGGCGCCTCAGGGTCACAGCCATCCTTCTTCCCGGTAGAAGGCCAGGGCGTCGGCGAGACCGGGGCCCAGGCGGTGCCGCGCCTCGAATCCGGTCGCCTCGCGCAGCCGCGACCCGTCGCAGACCCAGCCCGGGACCTCCAGGTCACGGAGGCGGTCGCGGCGAAGGACGGACATCCCGCCGCGCGTCAGGGGCCTCAGGACCGTGGCGACCGTCTTGAGCAGTCCCAGGGGGATCACCACGGTGCGCACCCGCCGGCCGCAGGCTTCGCCCAGGGCATCGGCCAGCCCGGCCCAGGTGTAGCCGGCCCGGCCGTCGTCCACGAAGAACGTCCCGGTGGCCGTGGGGGTCGCGACCAGGGCCACGGCGGCCCGGGCGGCATCGCGGCCGTCCACCAGGGACAGGCCCTGCATCGGACCGCCGAAGCGGGCCGTCCAGCCCCACCGGGCGGCCTTCAGCAGGGGAAGAAAGCCCCGGTCGCGCGGTCCGTAGAGGGCGGGCGGGCGCAGGACCAGGCAGCGGAAGGGCCAGCCGCGGCCGACCAGTTCCTCGGCGGCAGCCTTGCTGCGGCCGTATCCGGTGATGGGGCGGCAGGGGTCGTCCTCGCGGGCGGGGCGGTCCAGGCCCGCAGGCCCGTGGGCGGCGAGGCTGGACACCAGCAGGAAGGCCCGGTCGCCGGCGCCCCCGCCCCAGGTTTCACGGCAGGCCTCCAGCAACACCTCGGTCGAGTGCACGTTGGCCTGGAAGTAGGCGGCCTCGGAATCGGCCGCGACCAGGCCCGCGCAGTGGATGACCGCCGCGGCGTCCTGGACGAACGCCTGGCAGGCCACCGGCGATCCCAGGTCGACGTCGACGATCTCCAGCCCCTTGCCGGAGAGCCAGCGGCGATCGCTGGTCGGCCGCACCGCGCACCGCACGCGCCACCCGGCTTCCAACAGCGCGTCGGCGATGTGGCTGCCGAGGAAGCCGCTGCCGCCGGTCAGGGCGGCCAGGGGCCGGGCGTTGGGGGCAGGGGAGTCCATCACACCGGCCGTTCGTAGACGCGGTAGGTCTTGTAGCGGTCGCCGCCGTAGCCCTCGAGGATGCGGTTCATGGGGATGTTGTCCTCGAGAATCCACGAGCACTCGCCGGCGGTGATGCCGCGGGCGAAGGCGGCCTGCATCGTCCTGAAGACCATGGCCACGTCCACGCCCAGCTTGCGGTGCTCGGACAGCACGCCCATCAGCGGGGTGCGCGCGTACCGGATGCGCCGCTTGGCCAGCAGGAACTTCAGCCAGCCGAAGGGCAGCAGCCTGCCCTTCAACGGCTGCAGCGCCTGGTTGAAGTCGGGGATGGTCAGGCTGAACCCGATGGGCCGGCCGTCCAGCTCGGCGATGAGCAGGAATTCGGGGTCGACCATGGACTTCATGTCCTTGGCCATGTAGGCGAACTCCGCGTCGTCCATGGGGATGAACCCCCAGTTGCGGCTCCAGCATTCGTTGTAGAGCTCGCGGACCAGCCCGGCCTCGGCGAAGAAGTTCTTCATGTCGAAGGGACGGATCACCAGACCCGGCCGCTCGAGGATGCGGTCGATCATCTGCCGCATCTTCTCCGGGACCTCCCCGCGGGTGCGGATCTCCCAGGCGAACAGGTCCTTCACCCCGGTCAGGCCGAAGTCCTCGAGCTGCTTCTCGTAGTAGCGGGGATTGTAGGGCATGCCCAGCACCGGGCGGTCGAAGCGGCCGGCGACCTGGAGCCCGTACCAGTCGTGGTTCGAGGTGAAGCAGCCGGGACCGCGCATGACCTCCATGCCGCGCCCGGCGATCCAGGCCCGGGAGGTCTCGAGCAGGGCGGCGGCTGCCTCGGCGTCGTCCTCGACCTCGTAGAAGCCGAAGAAACCCACCTTCTCGTTCCAGTGCTCGTTGTTGTAGCGGTCGATGCAGGCGGCGATGCGCCCCAGGATGCGGCCGTCCCGGCGCGCCAGCCACAGCTGCGATTCGGCATGGTCGTGGAAGGGGTTCTTCCTCTTGTCGAAGAAGTGCTTCTGTTCGCTCAGCAGGGGGAAGACCTGGTTGGGGTCGTCGCGGTAGATGTGGTGCGGGACCTTCAGGAAGGCGTCCAGTTCGGCCGGGGACTGCACCGGCTGGATGGTCACGGCCATGGTCATGCTCCTTGCGGAAAAGCCCGGGCCCCCTGCGGGATCCCGGGCTGTTCGAGCGGCAAGCCCGGATCAGGCGGGGATGATCCCCAGTTCCCTGCCCACCTTGACCATGATGTCCATGGCCTTGTGGATCTCGTCCTCGGTATGGGTGGCCATCAGGCTCAGGCGGATCAGGGCGTTGCCCTGCTCCACCGCGGGGCTGACCACCGGGTTGACGAAGACGCCCTCGTCGATGAGCCGGCGGCACATCTTGAAGGCCATCATGTCCTCGCCGACCACGGCGGGGATGATGGGCGTCTCGCTCGGACCGGTGTCGAAGCCGGCGTCATCGAGGCGCTCCCGCATGATGTCGTTGTTCCGCCAGAGGGCCTCGTGTCGCCAGGTCTCCTCGAGCATGACGTCCACCGCCGCGGAGACCGAGGCCACCGAGGCGGGGGGCATGCTGGCCGAGAACATCAGGGCCCGGGCCACGTGCTGGATGTAGTGGATGGTGTCCGCGTCGCTGGCGATGAAGCCGCCGACCGAGGCCAGGGACTTGCTGAAGGTCCCCATGATCAGGTGGACCTGGTCGGTCAGGCCGAAGTGGTTGCACGTGCCGCGGCCGTGGTCGCCGAGCACGCCCACCCCGTGGGCGTCGTCCACCATCACCACCGCATCGTACCTGGCCGCGAGCTCGACGATTTCAGGAAGCCTGGCGATGTCGCCCTCCATGGAGAACACGCCGTCCACGATGATCAGCTTGTTCATGCCGACGTCGTTCTTCAGGACGAGTTCCAGGTTCTCCATGTCGTTGTGCTTGAACTTGCGCACGTCGGCGAAGCTGAGCCGGGCGCCGTCGATGATGGAGGCGTGGTCGGTGCGGTCGACGACGATGATCTCGTTGCGGCCGGCCAGGGAGCTCAGGACCCCCTGGTTGACCATGAACCCGGTGGAGAAGACCAGGGCCTTCTCCTTGCCGACCAGGGCGGCCAGCTTCTCCTCGAGTTCGATGTGGATGTCCAGGGTCCCGTTGAGGAAGCGGGACCCGGCGCAGCCGGTCCCGTACTTGGCGATCGCCTCCCGGGCGGCTTCCTTGACCCGGGGGTGGTTCGTCAGCCCCAGGTAGTTGTTGCTGCCCAGCATGATGACTTCCCGACCCTTGTACCGGACCGTGTTCTCCTGGGCCGACTCGATGACCCTGAAGTAGTTGTACAGGTCGGCGGCCATCAGATCCTTGGCCGGACGGAACTGGTGAACCTTGTCGAGAAGCCCCATGCGTTTCCACTTCCTTGAAATAACAAAGAGCGAGGGCGCATCACGCCCCGCCTTCCGGATCCTGAGGCTCCGAAAATAGCCCCCTGCCGGGATCCAGACAACTAGAAAACCTCGGCGGCGAAGACCTGGAAGCGGGCGCCCTGCCGCCAGGCGTCACGTCCGAGACCGGCCTTGAGGCTCAGGTGGTCCAGGGTCGTCTCCAGATCCCACCCCTGTTCGGACGCGACCTGGGGCAGGAAGACGGACCGGCGGCCCGAATGTTCCAGCACGATGCCGTGGCGGCCGATCTCGATGGCCTCGGGGCCGGGCACGGGCGTCAAGGGCGTCAGGGCCGAGATCTCCAGCTCCAGATGGCCCAGTTCCCCGGCGCCGACGGGCTCGAAACGCGGATCGCCGACCGCCGCGTTGGCCGCGTTCTCGACCACCGCCTGCACCAGCGGCTCGATCCCCTCGATGAATCCGATGCATCCCCGCAGCTGCCCGCCGCTGGTCAGGGTGACGAAGGCGCCCCGTTCGCGGCGCAGGGCCGGCCCGATGACGAAACCGGTGTCGGCGGCGACGCGGTCGGGGTCCGGCGCAGGCAATCCGGTCGCCGCCGCGGCCACGGCCCGGCTGGCAAGCTCGCGCAGGAAGGCCTTGTCGGCGGGGGTGAGGTCACCGCCCGTGCTTTCACTCATGGGCTGGTCCTTCCGGGGGGGATCCGGTCCCGCTGCAGATCAGCAGGGCGGCGTAGCTGACGGAAAGGGAGTAGTCGCCGTCGCGGTCGGCGCTGCGGGCGTAGTCGAGCAGGGCGGCTTCGTATCCGGCGGGAAGGCCGCAGGCCAGCGCCAGGGCGGCGGCCTCGAGCCCGCACATGGTGATGCCGGTGCTGTTCCCGTACTCCACCAGACCCGTCGGCTCGTTGCCCAGGATCTTCAGGATGGCGCCGGCGTCCAGCCGCTCGATCTGCTCGGGCACGTCCCGCCTGAAGGGGACGTACCCGAACGAGGCGCCGTAGTGGGTGAAGTCGGTGGAGACGAGCAACAGGTCGTCCTCGCCGAGGATGGCGCGCAGCGCGGCGGCGGCTTCCCGGCGGCGATCCTCGCCCAGGCGGGGCACCAGCATGGGGACGAGGGAAGGCGGCGTCTCGGGGCGCAACCGCTGCAGGAACGGCAGCTGGATCTCCACGGCGTGCTCGTCGGCGTGGGCTCGGTCGTCGACCGCGAAGGCCGGGCAGGCCGCCAGGGCCGCCACGGCCGCCGTGTCGACGGGCAGGGTCCCCAGGGGGGTGGCGAAGGCCCCGGCTCCGCTGAGGGCGATGCGGTCGATGGCGACCCGGTGATTGGGGGCCAGGAGGAACACCCGGTTCCAGCGGGAATCCCGCACCAGCCCGAAGGCCTTGCCGGCGGTCGGGGCGCTGTAGGGGTAGCCGGCGTGAGGGACCACGGCGATCAGGGGCCGGCCCGATGGCCGCAGCGCCGGGTCGGCCAGGTCCAGGCACCGGTCCACCTCCCGGGCCAGGACGACCGGGTCGCCGGGATACCAGGACCCCGCGAGGACGGGAGGGCGGACGGCGGTCACGGGGCGGCCTCCAGGGGGAAATCCGGGTTGGAACCTCAGGACTTACGGCGTATCATATAGCAGGACTGGACAAAAGGGTATCCCCAACCCCTCAAGGAGGGCCGATTTGAATATCAAGCAGAACCTCAAGGGCGAGATCATGGTCCTGAACCTGTCCGGCAAGATCATGGGCGGGCCGGATCACGAGAAGTTCCAGAGCGAGATCAAGACCCTGGTCAGCGATGGGTACGTCGACGTCCTGCTGGATCTGAGCAAGGTCAGCTGGGTGAACTCCACGGGTCTGGGGATCCTCGTGTCCGCCTACCATACGCTGAAGAAGAACGGCGGCACCCTGAAGATCTGCAGCGTGAGCGACCGCATCGACAACATCCTGAACGTCACCCAGTTGAAGCTGGTCTTCGAGACCTTCGAGGATTGCGAATCCGCCCTGGCTTCGTTCGGCCAGGGATGACCACCGAGGAAGCTACCTTCCGCAATCCGGCGCTGACCGTCGACGGGGTCGTCGTCCATGACGGTCAGGGCGGACCGGCCGTCCTGCTGATCCGCCGCGGCTTGCCGCCCTTCGCCGGCTCCTACGCCCTGCCGGGTGGATTCGTGGAGTACGGGGAGGACATCGCCGACGCCATCCTGCGCGAGATCGCCGAGGAAACCGGCCTCAGGGGTGTCGCTTTCACGCAGTTCCGGGCCTTCGGGTCGCCCGGCCGGGATCCCCGCGGCCACACCGTGTCCATCGTCTACACGGCGGTCCTGCGGGGGGAGCGGCCCCCGGTCGCGGGGGGGGACGATGCGGCGGAGGCGCGGTGGTTTCCGGTGGGAAATCTGCCGGACCTGGCCTTCGACCACGGGGAAATCCTGCACCAGGCCCTGACAGCCCTGTCATTTCTCAAGGAGTCCGAATCGTGAGCAGCAAGTTGAATCCGGAAACGGTCATGGAGGCCCTTCGCCAGGTCAAGGTTCCCGGCACCAGGGTGGACGTCGTCTCCGTCAACCTCATCGGCGAGATCAAGGTCACCGGCGGCGAGGTCGTCGTTTCGGTGGTCAAGACGACCGAGAAGGACGAAACCATCACCGCGGTCCGGGAGGGCGTCGCCCAGGTCGTCTCGGCGCTGCCGGGCGTCCTGAAGGTGGACGTTCCGGTGGACGACCGGTCAGCCCCGAAGCGCAAGGCCCCCGCCGGTCCCCACGGCCAGTCCCCCGATCCCTTCGCCGATCGCAAGAAGCTGCCGGGTGTCGGTCGCATCATCGCCGTGGCCAGCGCCAAGGGCGGCGTCGGCAAGTCCTCCGTCGCGGTGAACCTGGCTCTGGCCCTGCGGGACCGCGGCCACCGGGTCGGCCTGCTCGATTCCGACGTTTACGGCCCCAGCATCCCGACCATGCTGGGAGTCACCGGGATGCCCGAGGTCACCGCCGACCGCAAGATCTTCCCCGTCGAGTCTCACGGCCTGCAGGTCATCAGCATGGGCCTGCTCATGCCGCCCGACCAGCCGGTCATCTGGCGCGGCCCCCTGGTGTTCGCGGCGGTCAAGCAATTCCTCAAGGACGTCCAGTGGACCGGTCTGGACTACCTGGTCGTGGACCTGCCCCCCGGAACGGGCGACGCGCAGCTCACCCTCGTCCAGCAAGTTCCCCTGAGCGGCATCGTCATGGTCACCACTCCCCAGGAAGTGGCCCTGGCCGACGTGCGCCGTGGGATCAAGATGTTCCGGGACGTGGACGTGCCGGTCCTGGGCATCGTGGAGAACATGAGCTACTTCATCTGCCCGGGCTGCGGGGACAAGCACGACATCTTCGGCCTCGGCGGGGGCGCCGGTGTGGCCGCGCAGTTCGGTCTGCCGCTGCTGGGGGAAATCCCCATCGATCCGCTCATCCGCAAGGGGGGCGATGCGGGCAAGCCCGCGGTGGACCAGGGCGACAGCCCCACCCGCGAGGCGTTCCTGGCCCTGGCGGCCAGGGTGGAGGAACTGGCCGTGGATCAGGCCGCCAAATCCTGACGAGGGGCGGAGAGGCCTACCGGTCGCCCGGCCGGGCCTCGGCCGCCTCGGCGGGGATCCGGTAGAAGCGCCGAAGTTCCTCCAGCCGGCCCTGCTCTTCCAGCCTCCGGATGCCGTCATCCAGGATCCCGGCCAGCCTCCGGCCCTTGCCGGAGGTGGGGGTGAAGGCGATGTAGCAGGCGCTGCGCCGGGGCAGGGTGCCGGCGGACCGGATGCGGTCCGCGAACCCCAGGTTGCCCGCGACGTAGCGCACCGTGCCTTCGTCCCCGGCCAGGACGTCGATGCTCCGGTTGACCAGCTTCAGGATGTTCTGCCGCATGGGGAAGGTCCCGGATTCCGCCTGGACCAGGGCGGGGTTGCCGGCGTTGCGGCCGATGTAGTCGTTGAGCCACTCCACGTAGTCGTAACCCTCGATGCAGCCCAGGCGCCGGTCCGTCAGGGATTCGGGCCCCCGGAACTCCCAGTCGGAGCCGGCCAGGGTGAAGAAGGCGACCTGGCTGTACAGGAGAGGCTCCTGGGGGATGACCAGGCCCATTCCTTCCTCGGTCGTGGCGGCGATCGCGCCGTCGTATCGCCCCTCGCGGGCGCCTGCCAGGGACTCCTCCCAGGGCAGGATCCTGTATTCCACCCGGAAACCGAGGGGCTCGAAGACGGCCCGGGCGACGTCCACCATGTAGCCGGCGTTGGTGTCGTCCCCGGCGCAGTTGTAGGGAGGCCAGGCGTCGGCGGCCAGGATGATGGTGCTGTCCGGCGGGGTTCCCGGAGAGGTCGCCAGGGGTTCCTCGTTGCTCGCGGGCGCGTCGTCGCCCCCCGAGCAGGCGGCCAGCGAGAGCAGGCAGAGGACCAGGAGGGCCGGCGGGAGGCCTCCTGCAGGCAGCGGCCGTCGTGTCATGAGGAATAACCCAGATCCTTCAGTCTGCGGCGGATGGTGTCGTCCAGGTCGCCCCATGATCCGTCCGGCCGGTCGCCCTCGGCCCCCGTTCCCGATCGTTCCCAGCGGGCGAGAACCTCCTGCAGCGACCTGACGATTTCAGGGCGGTCGCCGGCGGCATCGTATCTCTCCTTGCCGTCCTTCTCAAGATCGAAAAGCGCCAGAGGCCGGCCGTCGCGGTGGGAGATCAGTTTCCACGGCCCCTGCCTGGCCGCCACCAGGTCGGGGCCGTAGGCGATGGCCTCGCTGAGGATGATGTGGCCGTCTCCGCCGTCGTCGGCCCGAGCGGTCGCCAGGGACCGCCCGGTG
>Ga0180009_10003195_pt1 | contig 18779 bp, 15 predicted proteins | sample OS_PC_MetaG_FD_123537 | JGI IMG/M metagenome (GOLD analysis project Ga0180009, IMG submission 123537) | Groundwater microbial communities from the Aspo Hard Rock Laboratory (HRL) deep subsurface site, Sweden - OS_PC_MetaG | ecosystem: Environmental > Aquatic > Deep subsurface > Groundwater...
GCGACACCGTCGCGTCCAGCGGCAACACGGCAAGGCCGTGGGGCGCATGGTTGGTCGTCGTGGCCGATTCGCGCCATACGAGCGTCCTTGATGCGGAGCTCCTCGCGGAGCATCGCGACTTCCGCCGTCAGTCGTTCGCACTCTCCTGCGAGCCGCACGCGGGCGATCGGGCTGTTGACGCACCAACTTCGCACGTGGACGATGGCGAAGTGGGCCAGAGCGATGACTTGCAGCAGGCTGGAGCTGACGTGCTTCGGCCAGTAGCGGGGAAGGGGGACGCTCACGTGGCGAGGTTCGCGGTGACTTGTCGATGGTGCAAGTCTCGGAGGTTCACTCGCTCGGCTCGCGCAAGTGTCCGTCCAATCGGACCTGGATGGCGATCGGCAAGCGCCGATGTTGTTCCCCGCGGGCACCTCGGCCTGGATGGTCGGAGACGCCGGTCCGGCCGCGATGTCCGCGGGGCTTGCGGGCCAGCCTCCCGATAGTCTGTTCCAGCCAATTGAAACGTGCGGTAGGAGTGATCCCATGAAGATTTCCGCCCGTGGTCGGAGCGTGCCACCCTCCCCGATTCGAAAGCTCGTCCCCTTTGCCGAGAAGGCGAAGACCGAGGGCGTTCACGTCCACCATCTGAACATCGGCCAGCCCGATGTGGTCACCCCCGCAGCGTTCTTGGAAGCGGTCGCCAAGTTCCCCGAAAACGTCGTGGCCTACGGCCATTCCGCGGGATTCATCGAGCTGCGAGAAGCGATGGCCGCGTACTATCGACGCGTGGGTTACGACGTGCAGGCCGAGCACGTCACCGTCACGACGGGCGGCAGCGAAGCGATTCTCTTCGCGCTGATGTCCATCTGCGATCCGGGCGACGAGGTCGTCTGCTTCGAGCCGTTCTACACGAACTACAACGGCTTCGCGGTGGAAGCCGCGGTCCACCTCCGGCCCCTGCGGTGCGATCCGGATGGCGGCTACCACCTGCCTTCGCGCGAGGCCATCGAGCAGGTGCTGACGGACAAGACGCGCGCGATCCTCGTGTGCTCGCCGAACAACCCGACCGGCACGGTGTTGTCCAAGCAGGAGATGCAGACGCTTGTCGACATCGCGAAGGACCGCGGCCTGTACCTCATTTCCGACGAAGCCTATCGGGAGTTCATCTACGGAGACGTTGCGCATACGGGCGTGCTCGACTTCCCCGAGATCGCCGATCGCGCTGTGCTGATGGATTCGCTCAGCAAGCGCTACAGTCTGTGCGGCGGCCGGGTCGGTTGCTTGGTCACCCACAACGAAGAGCTCAGCCGAACGTTCTTGCATCTCGGGCAGGCAAGACTCTGCCCACCGTCGCTCGAACAGTACGGGGCCATCCCCCTGATGACGTTGGGCGACGAGTACTTCGCCGAGGTGCAGCAGGAATACCAGCGCCGTCGTGACACGGTGATGCGTGGCCTCGCGCAGATTCCAGGGGTGCGTGCCCTCACCCCCGAGGGCGCGTTTTACGTGATGGCGCGGTTGGGCGTGAAAGACTCCGGTGACTTCGCGCAGTGGCTGTTGACGGACTTTCGTCGCGACGGCGAGACGGTGATGGTTGCGCCCGGCGATGGTTTCTACGCGACGCCGTCGTTGGGGTTTGACGAAATTCGGATCGCCTACGTGTTGGAGGTCGACCAACTCGAGCGCGCGATGAAGTGCCTGCACGAGGGGCTCGAGGCCTACCGAAAATTGAAGCGGTGACGATTGGGTGGCACGGCCAAACAAGCCTGCACGCGCCTCGGAGCGTTGGTTTGGCCGTGTGCGAATTGCCTCTCCCACGGCCAAGCATCGCGACACGATGAGGTACGGCTTGCTTGGCCGTGCCACCCGAATCGGCTCCTGATCAAATTGTCGTGCTTCGGGGGCGGATGATCCGTGCTCGACACAAGCCGTGTCTCCGAACCTTCCCCCGCCTCCCGTCGACCATCACCCAATCAATTCCGTCATCTTTCGCATAGTTGCGAAGGCTGGCCGCCGACGTGCCCCATCTCGTCGGATGTCCTCCCCACAACTCATCGGGGATCTACCGTTCTAGCAGAGAAAGAAGCGCTTGTCGTCCGGTTGACGGCGCCCTGTACCAGCCTAGAATGCCGCGTTGTCCATGGGCGCGGAGGCGTCGTTTCCGTTCCCGGGCACTCCGCCTGAGGCATGCGCGGCACTGCGTCCCCTGGGCCCCACGAATCGTAAGGAGCACGCCGTGAGCGGACGGACCAAGTTTATCTTCCTGACCGGGGGGGTCGTGTCGGCGATCGGAAAGGGACTGACGGGTGCCTCTATCGGGGCGCTCATGGAGGCACGCGGCCTGCGCGTGACCAACATGAAGCTCGACCCCTACCTGAACGTCGACCCTGGAACGATGTCCCCCTTCCAGCACGGCGAAGTTTTCGTGACCGACGACGGTGCGGAGACGGACCTCGACCTGGGGCACTACGAGCGGTTCACGCAGACCACGGCGAGCCGTCGCAGCAACTGCACTTCAGGCAGCATCTACGAGGCGGTGATTTCGCGAGAGCGAAGGGGCGGCTACCTGGGCGCGACGGTGCAGATCATTCCGCACGTGACCGACGAGATCAAAGAGCGCATCCGCGAGGCGGCGAAGGGTTTCGACATCGCCATCTGTGAGATTGGCGGTACGGCGGGCGACATCGAGTCGCTGCCGTTCCTCGAGGCGATTCGCCAGATGAAGGTGGAGCTTGGCAAGGAGAACGCGCTGAGCATTCACGTCACGTTGGTGCCGTACATCGCGGCCGCCGGCGAGCTCAAGACCAAGCCCACGCAGCACTCGGTCAAGGAGATGCGCGAGATCGGCATCCAGCCCGACATCCTCGTGTGCCGTTCCGATCGCCCGCTCGACAAGTCGATCAAGAGCAAGATTGCGCTCTTCTCGAACGTCGATGTCGAGTGTGTCATTGCCGCGGTGGATGTCGCGTTCATCTATGAGCTTCCCCTGCTTCTGCACGATGAAGGGATCGATGAGCAGATCACGGATCGCATGAAGATCTGGGCGCGTGCGCCGGATCTCGAGGTGTGGAAGCGCACTTGCGAGCGGTTCAAGAAGCCGAGCAAGGGAGCCGTGCGCATCGGCGTGGTGGGCAAGTACGTCAACCTTCGCGACTCGTACAAGTCTCTCAACGAGGCGCTGATTCACGGTGGGCTCGCCAACGACGTTCGCGTCGATCTCGAGTATCTCGACAGCGAGTTGATCGAGAAGAAGGGGGCCGAGGAGACGCTCGTGGGTCTCGACGGCATCCTGGTGCCTGGCGGGTTTGGTGAGCGCGGGGTCAACGGCAAGGTCGAGGCAATTCGATATGCGCGCGAAAAGCGCATCCCCTTCTTCGGCATCTGCCTCGGCATGCAGCTGGCCGTGGTGGAGTTCGCTCGCAATCGACTGGGCTTGCAGGACGCCAACTCCACGGAGTTCGAACGCAACACCCAGCATCCCGTCATCGACCTGATGCCCGACCAGCGGAACATCACGGACAAGGGCGGCACCATGCGGCTGGGCGCCTACCCCTGCAAACTCAGGAAGGACAGCTTGGCGGCGTCGATCTACGGCTCCACCGAGATCAGCGAGCGGCACCGCCATCGCTACGAGTTTGCCAACGCCTACCGTGAGCAGATGGAGGCCGAAGGTCTCTTGCTCTCTGGAACGTCCCCGGACGATCGTCTTGTCGAGATGGTCGAGCTGCCCGAGCACCCCTACTTCGTTGCTTGTCAGTTCCATCCGGAGTTTCGAAGCAAGATCATGAAGCCCCACCCTCTGTTTGCCCGCTTCATTCGCGCCGCGATGGAGTATCGTACGACCGATACCCGGGACGGGGCAGTGCGGGAGCCCGACGTCGTCAGTGTGAACTGACTTCGCCCGCTTCACTCACCAACCCATCGAACATCGCCCACCTTCCTCGGAGGATCCCATGAACGATCTGGCGAACGAGTGCCTGGAAGCCTTCCCCAAGTGGCTCGAATCTCTCAACGAAGACGCGGTGGTGCTCGCCTCTCTCCTGACGGCCGAATCTATCCCGGAGTCTGCTCGCCGCTACGTTGCCGGGTCACTCAACTACCTCGCGAAGTCGCTCGACCTCATCCCCGACGGCGTTGAGGACCTCGGCTACCTGGATGACGCGTTCGTCATGCGTGTCGCGGCGAGCCTCGCAGTCGAACAGGATCCCAGCGCACGTGACGCCGACATTCGAGGCCTTATCGCCAGGTTCGCGGATGAAGCGCAGCTCATCGAGAGACTCCTCGAAGACGACTACGCCCGACTCGTCAAGTACGTCCGCGGGCTCGAGAAAGGCGCAGCACGAGGTCACACCGTCGACGAGATCATCTCCGATCCATCCGTGCGCGGTGATGTCATCCGCGACGTGCAGGTTTGGTCGAAGTCGTACAAGACCCCGTCCTTCACCAAGGACGAGCAAACCTTGATCAAGCTCAAGTCGTTTCTGGCTGCAAAGCTTCCCTGAATAAAGGGCCCCGCCGCACTGACGCCAGACACGTTTTCGAACGAACGGGTTTGGTAGACTAGCGCTACCAGCGCGTGCCGAAAAACGGGTGGCACGGCCAAGCAAGCCTCTGAAGGACTGCAAGCGTCGGCTTGGCCGTGGGCGGTAAGAGACTGCGCAAAAGCCAGCGAAAGGCGCACGCTGCGAGAGCTAGGACTACCTGACTTCGCGCGATTGCGTGGGGCGCCTTTCGGAGTACGCCTGCATCAACTCGTTCATCAGGTCCCGCACCTCGGGCTTGCTCTTGAGGTGGGAGATGAGAAGGCTCGAGACGTCGGAGAAGGCTTTTTCGAAGGCCAGGCCTTCGCGTGTGCGAGAAGCGACCTTCTCTCGTCCTGCCGCCAGATCCTCTTCCAAGGCTTCCGCATAACGAGCGAGTTGACCGCGTAGCTCGTCGATTTGACGGCGCAGGTCACGGGCGACCGCTTCTCGAGAGGTCTTCTTTTGCTGGAGCTTGTCGAGTTGTTCACGAATCGCGGCGGCGCGGGCCTGTGCCCCACCCGCGCGTTCGAAGATCGCTCGATTGAAGTTTCTCGACTTCTCCGCGGCTTCTGCGGCGTGGACGGCTGCGGCAGCCTCCCGGTCCGCGGTTCGCAGGTCCGTTGAGATACGTTCGGCGTCCTCCTGGTACGCCGCCACTTCGCGCAGCACGCGTGACTCCTCGTGCGCGAGCTCTTCGACCTTGCGCCCGATCTCTGCTCGCAGTGCCCGACCTCGCCGCTCGAGCGCTTCGAGCTTGCGCGTGTGGGTGGCGACCTCGCCCTCCAGTCGGCTGGCTCGCGCCGCGAGCTCCCACGCCTTGGAGACCCCATCGTCGAGATCCCGCGGCACGTTGCCCTGGTGATATGCGCGGGCCACCATGCGCGAGAACAGAGCGGCACGGTTGGCCCACTCGGTGACGCCCTCGGTTTGTGGCGGCGGCGGCGGCGGCGGTGCGGCGCCCGAATCGCCTCCAGGCGAGACCTCCCAGTTGCGCGAGGGGAGCGTGCGTTGAAGCGCCTTGAGCTCTTCTTGAAGATGGTGAGCATCCAAGAAGCGCTTGCGGGGATCTTTCTCGAGGAGCCGATAGATGATCGACTCGGCGGCCGGAGGTAGGTCCGGACGAAGCTGTCGAGGTCGGGGCGGGGGACCGTTGCGCTGCATCTCCAACAGGGTCTCTCGATCCGACGACTTGAACGGCAACTGACCGCAGCACATCTCGAAGAACAACACGCCGAGCGCGTAGAGGTCGGACTTCGGTCCCGCTTCCTCGCCGCGCGCCTGCTCGGGGGACATGTACTCAGGCGTTCCAAATACCGCGCCCTTCGGCGCCAATCGTGGATCTCGCGCCAAGCCGGCCAGTCCGAAGTCCAGGATCTTGACCGAGTCCTTCCGACCTCCTTTGACCGTGAGCATGATGTTGTCGCTCTTCAGATCGCGGTGCACGACGCCCAAGTCGTGGGCACGCGCGAGCGCGGCACACATCTGCTCGAGAATGTCCACGGCTCGCACCAGGGGAAACGGCCCGCGTGCGATCTCGCTCGAGAGCGAGATGCCGACCAGGTACTCCATCACCAGGTAGAGCTCGCCTTCCTCCGTCTCTCCGATGTCGTGGATATCCACGATATGGGCGTGGTCGACCCGGTTTGCAGCACGAGCTTCTCGGAGCATCCAGGCCCGAAGGTGAGTCTCTCCACGCAGATCGGGACGGATGAGCTTCAGCGCCACCACACGGTCAATCAGAACGTGTCTCGCTCGATAGACAACGCCCATACCACCTTCGCCGATGCGCGTTTCGAGGCGGTATCGACCCGCGATTACTTTTCCGAGGTTTCGATCCCCGGCGCCGCCCTTAACTGGTGCGGTGTTGGTTGGTTGCATGCGATTCATCAGTGAGTTGTTGCCGCGCGGTCATGACCGCAAACTCAGTAGCCCGATGCTACCAGTCTCGCGCGCTCAGGTGGAACGGTTCGTGGCTGGGGACCGAGATTCCTGGCCCTAGGTGCACACGCTCGCACATCCAGCACAAGGGACCTGTCGATGGCTTTCAGAAAGTGGCTTGGAACACCGGAAGGCGAAGCTCGGTGCTCTGATCGACGCCGAATTCCTTCATTTCTAGCGGCGTGTACGTCGGTCGGACCTCGACGGCAGGCACACCCATCCGGACGCTGCCATCATGCAGATCGACCAACGACATCGGAATGTGCGGTCGGTGGGTATTGACGCGAGCCGTTCGTGTGTCCTTCTTCACCGGCGCCGCCGCGCCCGGAGGGGTAGCGGTCACGGAAGTGCCATCGGGCTGCTCCGTGGGTTGGGGCGGTTCGGTGGCCGGTCCGGTGTCCGCGCCGGGCTGGTCCTCGATGTAGAAGTCCGGGGCTTTGTAGGAAGTAGCCTGCAGCACAGCCACGGTGGTTGGAATGAGCAGCGCCATTCCACCGGCGAGCATGTAGTACGACGGCTTTGGGCTGTCGCCTTGTTCGATGAAGTAGCCGCCGACTCCGCCTGCCACGGCGCCACCGAGACCTCCGCCTACGTAGGCCCAGGTGTCTTGGACGCCGGCCGCGGCTTCGATGGCCATGACGAGCTCGCCGCCGAGGAGTGCTCCACCGGTGATTCCCTTGCCCGTCGCACTGATACCCGGTTCCTCGGCCAAAGCATGGCCGGAGGTCAGACAAAATGATGCGGTAACGACAGAGAACAGGAACGTCTTTCCAATGACGCGACGAACGATGTTGTGACCGGTCATGAGATCCCCTCCGCGGAGTGGTGCTGGGCCTACCTGGCCCAAGGAAGTACCGAGTGCGAAGGCTAGCACGGGTCGCGAATCGATCCTACCGTGGTGCAAAACGTCCCTGCTGCCCTGTGGATTGCCTTGTTTGGAACAAACAGCCCGACCATCATGCAGCCTGCCCCCTCGGATCGCCACCATGCTTCCCCACCTCGCCATCCGGACTCTGCGGACCGTCGCCTGGGTCGCGCTGATTTGTTCGCTGTTGGGGATGGGTGCGGCAACCGTCCGCCTGCTGCCGTGGCTCGTGTCGGATGTCCCCCTGAGCGTGAGCCTCGCCTTCTTCCGGTCTCTCGCGCTCGCCTCCACCGAAGTCGCGCTCTTCATCGCTCTGCCCCTGGGCTGCGCACTCGAGGTCGCCCGCTGGGTCGCGGACGGCACCGCTTCCACCCTCCGCACCCTCGGCGTGAGCCCACTGCGACAATCGTCCAACGTTGCGGTCGTGGGCCTCGCGGTGAGCCTGGTTGCTCTGGCGGTGTCTACCGAATCCGCAAACACGGCCGGAGCTCCGGGCGACCTGTCCAACGCTCTGGTCGACGCAGCCGCTGTTGATGCTTGCCGTACCGGTCGCGCCGCCCGTGTTCCCCTCGTCGACGTGGCGTGGCTTTGCTCCAGCGGTTCGCCTCGGCTGGCCGGTCGCGTTCCCGTGCGTGGTGCCGCTGCCATGGTCTGGACCGCTGCGAATGCTCGATTCTCCAGCGATCTCACGCAGCTTCAACTCGATGACGTACGCTGGACCGTATCGCAACCAGCAGTCACCATTCACGCCAGGCACGTCGTGCTGACCGGCTTCGCCCCCTGGCTCGTACCCAACCACGTATCACCTGGGCTGCGCGGTGTCGCAACCGCCCTTGTGTCCTGGCTTGCGGCGGTTGCTGGCGCATGGGCGCTGCTCCGGTGGCCCTCTCCGTCCAGAGCACGGGCGCTCATCGTGGGTATCGCCGGGACGCTTGGGTTTCTCCTCGTGGGCGGAACCGTCGTCGGTTCGGCGTCCTGGTCCGGTCTGCCCCTGCTGGTCATCCTCGCTGTGGTGGTACCCACTGCGGTTGCGCGGGTCACCGCGTTCGCTCGGTTGCCCGGAACCCTGGCGGGTGGTACGAAGCGGGACGTCGTGCACAAGCCGACGACTGAGATATCGGATGGGTAACATTGGGTTTGCACAGCTGCTGTTGATTGCACTGATCGTCTTGTTGATTTTCGGTGCTACTCGTCTGCCCGAAGTGGGCCGAGGGCTGGGCCGCGGCGTGGCGCGCCTCCGACGTGGCATGCGTGACAGTTCTGCGGAGAGCAAAGCGGTACTGACCGCGGCACCTTCCAGCAGCACCAAGTCGCGCCGACGTCGGGGCCTTGCGGCGTAGGAGTCACATCCATGGGAAATATTGGACCGGGACAGCTCCTGCTCATTGCGTTGATCATCTTGTTGATCTTCGGCGCAGGGCGCATCGCCGAGATCGGCAAAGGACTCGGCGCAGGCATCAAGAACTTCAAGAAAGGTCTTCGTGAAGAGGAAGACGACGACCCCAAGCAGTTGAAAGAGAAGAAAAAGTCGGACGACGACAAGGACGACTAGAGCCTTGGTCGGATCCCGCGCCGCCTCGTCCCAGGCTCTCGACGGGTGAGCGCAACGCCATCTGAGCCTGTCCTTCCTCCCCCCAAAATCTCCTTTCCGGATCCGCACCGTGTGACGCAGGGCTTCGTGGACTGGGTCCCGTGGACCTATGTCCACATAGCGCTGTGAGCCTTCAGGGGCGTGGGTATCGGGAGCACAACGACATGCAACCAAAGGAACATTGTCGGAGTCCCTTTCAATGTGTGTGCGGCTTGCTATCGTGCGCACCCATGAACCCTCCCGTAGGTCTTGCCGTAACACTTCGCGTTCGCATGAGTGCGAGCGATGCCTATCAATCCAATGGTACCGTGAGCCCCGCGCGTGTCCTCGAGCTACTCGCGGACGTCACCACCGAGTTGATGATTCGACTCGACGGCGACGAGGGCTCTCTGCGCGGGCTGCAGCAGGTAGAAATGCTTGCGCCTGTGTTTGTGGGCGACTTCATCGAGGCCACTGGGGTGATCACGAAGATCGGCAACACGACTCGACAGATCGCCCTGGAGGCACGCAAGGTCGCCACCTATGCCCGCGAAGACGACCTGCCTCTGACCGCAGCCGATGCCCTCGCTTCGCCTCCTCTCGTCTGTCGTGCTGTCGGCACGGCGGTCGTTCCCCGTGCGCTGCAGCGACGCCCCCGTCTGGTCTTGGCCGCGCTTCCGGGGCGGCAGGATTCGACTCGGCTTCCGCAGGGGCACGTGGTGGTGACCCCACCGCCCCATGTCGTGATCACGCCGCCGAGGCAGACGCCGCCGGAGATCATGATCGCCGCGTCCATCATGGGAGGCGGCGTGACCAAAGACCACACGTCCTTCGCTGCCACGACCCCCGAGGAAATCGCGCGGGAGGCCAAGCTCTGCCGCGAGGCCGGGGCGAGCGTGGTCTATCTCGGCATCGACGATCTCGCGGCCAACGATGACGTGATCGCGTCTCGGATGACCGAGATCGTCGCCGCCGTCCGCGCCGTGACCGATGTCGTGATCATCGTGTCTTCCGTCTGCCCAGGACCCGCCGATGCGGCGCGCCGTCTGCTGCTCTCCGAGTGCGGTGCGGACATCGTCACGTTGGCGACCGGTTCCTTCAACTTCGGGGACGCCCTGGTGGAAACGCGCCGGAGCTTGGTGCGGGAAGTCGCGTCGAGCTTGCGCGATGGCAACGTCCCCACCGTGGCCGAGACCTACGAGTTGGGCCACCTGGAAGAAGCAATGGCGCTGGGTCGCGAGAAGTTGCTGACCTCGCCGCTGCGCCTGCAGTTCGTTTTCGGTGTTCCCGGCGCGCTGGGTGCCCACGAAAACACCGTCCGGTTCGTATCCGAACGCGTGCCCCGTAACGCGATTTGGTTCGCCGCTGGTGTCGGGCGCCATCAACGTCGCGTCACCGAAACCGCCATCCGACTCGGTGGCCACGTGCGCCTCGGACTCGCTGACAACATCTACATGCGCAAAGGAGTGCTTGCCGAAGGGTCCGCGCCCTTCATCGAGCGAGCTGCCACGTTCGCACGCAATGTGGGACGTCAGCCCGTCGACCCCACGCGGGCCAGGGTACTCCTTCAATTGGTGTCCAAGACCCCGTCTACGCAGACTGAGCCGACGCCCGAGGCCTCCGACGTCTCGGAACCGAAGGAATCGGAAGCCGACGTCCCGCGCTCTGAGCAGCCAGCGCAGTCGGAGCCGACGCCGAACGCGGAAGCCGGCGAAAGCAATGCCTCGGAATCGTCGCAAGGCGATGCTGAAGGAAACTCGCAGAGCTGATCCGCTGGTAGTCCGCCCGTCCCCAGGCGGTCCGGCATCCGACCTGCTCTCCGATCGAGCGGAGCGGATTGCAGCGAATTTGACTTTTGGGGTGCCGACTCGCTAGCCACAGCATCACGTGAAGCTATCGATTCGGCGCATTCCATTTCGCATCCGTCTCGTTATGTTGGTGGCGGTGGCCGCCGCTTGCGCTCGGTTTGCGCTCCCTGGCCCCCCGGACGCTACCCTGCGCGGGGTCGCCGACGTGCTTGGCGAATCGGTTGGCGGCCTGGTCGAGCCCAGCGACTTCGTCTGGGAATCGAGCCGCGGCATCGTCGCTGATGCCCTGCTCGGCCGACGGATTGTTTTCCTCGCGAGAGCCCGACCGGATGCGCCTCGCGATCTCTATCGCGCTGCGGTCCGCGTCACGCTGGAAGGCAAGCCCGTCAACGTGCGCGAGGTCGTCAACCTCACCGACTCACCCATTGGCGATGAGCAAGGCCTGGTCGCCAACGCGCGCCACGCGGCTTATGCCACGGTCGCGTTTGGTGCCGTGCAGCAAGTCACCCTCCTGGATCTGAACGGGCACGAGCGGGAGCCGGAAGGCACGGTCGATTTGCTGATGGGCTGGTTGACCAACCTGCAGACCACCGGCTCGATCGCCGGGCTCGGGCGCACCGAGGTCTCCACCAATCTTCAAGCCAAGTCGGTGAGTGTCAGCCTCGACGACGAGCTGCTCGGCGTGACGATTGATGGTGGACGAGCGGCGTTCGCCGTGTCTTTGGCGTCGGGGGAAGTCGTCTCCAAGGCGCACGATCGGTTGGCCGTGTCCTCCATGCGTGTGCCACAGCTCGCCAAGCCCCCGATTCTTTGGGCGGTCGACACGGTTCGCTCCGCGACCGGTCCGGAATTCATTGCGTGGTTGGAGGATAACGTCTTCGACGCGCGGGACATGGTCAAGCGAGCCGGGTATCAGGCCTTCGGTGAGGACGAGGAGATCGCGGAGGTCACGACGGACACGGTGGCGCCACCTCCGCCTCCGCCCGAGCCAAAAGAGGTCGGGGCGGACGGATTCGGCAGCGAGGTGTCCTGGCCCCCGCAGGATCTGCGGACGATTTGGAAAAAGCCCGAGGAGAACGAAGGCGCTTGGCGCGAGCCTCGGCACAAGTTCCTCCAGAAGAACGAGATCCCCGGCGCGGCCGAGGCGGCCCCTTCTTACTTCTATCAGACCTATGTGCGGCCCGATCCCAAGCGACCTTGGTCCAAGGTGTGGTTGGTCGCCATGGATTCGCGCCAGCTCGATCTCGGCATGGAAGGCGGGATCGAGGATCCCAAGCCGCTCACCGGAGCTCGTGGCGAGGGACGCATCCCGCGCGATCCGGAAATCCTCCATCGCGCCGTTGGTGCTTTCAACGGCGGATTCAAGACCACCCACGGCGAGTACGGCATGATGGTCGCTCGACGCGTGCTTCTTCCGCCCAAGCCGGGGGCTGCCACGATCATGGTCACGGACGATGGGCGCACGGGGTTCGGCACGTGGCCCAACTCCGACACCATCCCTCAAGACATGCTCTCGTTCCGCCAGAACCTCGATCCCCTGGTGGATGAGGGGCGCCTCAACCCAGCGAATCGCAAACAGTGGGGGTGGCACCTGCACACCACCGGGATGCTCACCCACCGTTCGGGCCTGTGCCTGACGTCGACGGGGAACATGGTGTACGCGTGGGGACCGGAGGTGACCGGTGAGACCCTTGGAAACGCGATGATCCAGGCGGGGTGCACCTATGCCGTTCATCTGGACATGAACCCGCGCCACACCGCGTTTGCGTACGTCGACGCTCGCAAACGTCGGCAAGCGGAGTTGTTGCATCCGGGCATGGAGGTGCTCGCAGAGCGCTTCATCGTCTGGTCCCCCAAGGACTTCTTCTACTTGACCCTCAAGCGATTCGGACCTCCAGAGGTGGCCGGCGTCGAGTGGACAGCGGACGAAGGAACGCACCCACCTCCGGACTGGGCCCCCGCCATTTTCCAAGGAACGATGAAGACCCACGGTGGGGCACAGGTGGAGTTGCGGATGTTCTCCTCCAAGCGAACGGACTTCCGTCTTCGGGCAGGGACTTCTCCCGGTCAGGACCAGCTTGGACGGCTCGAACCTGAGTTGGCCGGGCGCGTGCTCGCCGCCCTCGTCACGGGAGCGGGCGCCGGGGCTGACCAGGCCCTACGGATTTCCGGAACCGAGCTGGGCACCCCCTCGTCCGGGGCGATCGTCTGGGTCGACATGGACGGGCGACTGCATGTTGTTGGCCCAAGCAAGCGAGGTTCCGTGCCTGAGAAGGCTGACTGGATGGAGCTTCCCCTGCTCTCGGAAGGAACAAACATCGCGCCGGCTGCTCGTACCAAGGGGCACGATCGTCATCGCACCGCCGTCTGCACGACCCAGGATGGCACGACCTGGATGGCGCGTTCCAAGGCAACGTCCTATGCGCCGCTCGTGGAGTCGCTCCAGAAAGTGGGCTGTGAGGTGGTTGCATCGCTGGACCGCGGGACCGAACGCGCCACCAAGGTGTACCGAGCAGGCACGTCCGAGCCGCCCGTGGATCGTTACGACGTACCCGTGCTCTACGTGCTGGGCACTGGCTTGAGCCCGAGCGCATTCCGCTGGCACGCCGACTGATTTGGCCGGCTCAGACCATGGCCCGTAGCGCGTTGCTGTGCGGGGCGATGGAATAGCGATCGCGGAGGTTTTCGGGATACCGGACCGGCCGAGACGGCCAGGCTACCACGGCTGAAGGCTGAAGGCTGAAGGCTGAAGGCTGAAGGCTGAAGGCTGAAGGCTGAAGGCTGAAGGCTGAAGGCTGAAGGCTGAAGGCTGAAGGCTGAAGGCTGATGGCTGATGGCTGACTGATAGCTGACTGATGGCTGATAGCTGATGGCTGAAGGCTGATGGCTGAAGGCTGATGGCTGCCCGGGTAGAGACCTGGGTCAACCGAGACCCTCGGCCTTGGGCCACGTCGCGCGAGGTCTCTGAGGTCAAAGAAAAACAGCCTGAAGAATCGAGACGTTGCTTCGCGGCCAGTGTGGGTGCTCGTTTACCCACGGGGCGGCAGATTGGCTACTTTTTTGGCGGGTCTTGTTTGGGCGCCCGTACGGAGGTGTAGCGGGGAGCTTCCCCCGGACCTGAAACGTCGGTCCAGTGGGTGGCGATCTGTCGAACGTCGAGGTGGACGAACGAACTGTTGGGGTAATAGCCCACACCACTGCTCGCCAAGGTCTGGCAGTAGTCTCGGAGCGCCTCGTTGGGAACGTCTTCGATTCGGAAGTCCAGCGCTCGACCCAACGTGTGGTTGGAGCGCGTGGTGTAGTGGTTGGAGCTTTCCTCGCGATAGCCGCTGACAACGATGATCCGCCGCCCACCGAAGTGGTCACTGACTCGCACGATCCTCTCGAGCAGACCAGGGTCGGTGGTGTGGGTCTTGGCGGTGCGCTGATCAAAGAGCAAACCGTCGACCTTTTCGACGGCTGACGAGATGGGCCGGCCCCTTCCATCGAGGATTCTGCCCCGGAACGTTCGGCCCCCCCGAACCATGTGCACGACGCCCGAGCGCTTGGGCTTTCGAGCATACGCGTTGCTAGGACGCCGTTCGGCGTCGACCTGCTTGAGCTCCCCGTTGTCTGGCGTGCAGGGGAGGCGGCGTGATCGTTGTCGCTCGGAGGACCGCCGCGTGAGTGGCACGACGAGGCAGGAGCCGACTTTGAGCGCTTCTCGTGGCTGGATGTGGTTGGCGTCGCGGATTGCGCTCACACTTGTTCGGTAGCGGCGCGCTATTTTGCCCAAGGTATGGCCGCTTGCGACCACATGGGTCGTGAACCCGTTGTCCTCGTCTGCGTCGGTGTCGGTCCCTCTTTGTTTTGACGGGGCCTGTCTCGCGGGGGGCTTGTCGTCCTCTTTTTTCGTCGCTTCCGGTTCCGGGATGATAACGCGCTGTCCGAGCTTGAGCGGGTCACGCCGTCGGATCTTGTTGGCCGCGCAGAGGGCCTCGACGGTGGTGTGGTAGCGCTTGGCAATTTTCCCGAGGGTGTGCCCGGGCCCCACGACGTGGACGCGCTCGGCGGCTGCCGGTGTCGCGATTGTCAGGATCGCCAGCAGCAGGACCGCACCGGCGAGGGCCGGTCTGAAGAATCGTCGAAGGAAAAAAACCATAAAATTCGCGGGTGGATCGAGATTTGGATGCTTGAGGCTTAGCGCCGTGGCTGCAATGTGCAAAGCGGTTTTTTGACCAACTCGCTGTCCGGATGCCACACTTGCAATTGCGCGATTCTCCTGCGTACGGCTGCACGTGCTCAGGACAGACAGCGCCAGGACGGTGACGGATGTCGGAAGGTAAAAACCTGGTCGGAGTCGATATCGGATCGAGCTCGATCAAGGTGTGTGAGATCAAGGAAGGGCGCAAGGGTCGCACGCTGCACAAAGTGGCGTACGCGCCATTGCCGCCGCAGACCATCGTCGACGGGCACGTCATGAACACGGGCGTCGTGACGGAGACCCTCACGCAGCTGTTTGCAGAAAACAAGATCAAGCAGCGAAACGTGGCGATCGGCGTGTCGGGGCAATCGGTGATCATTCGCAAGATCACCGTTCCCATGATGACCCCGGCCGAGCTCGACGAGCAGATCCAGTGGGAAGCGGAGCAGCACATCCCCTTCGACATCAAGGATGTGCAGATCGACTACCAGGTGCTGCGAAGGCATCCGGATCGCGGTCAGATGGATCTGCTGTTGGTTGCAGCCAAACGTGACGAAATTAACGACTACGCTCAGTTCGTGCGGGAGGCGAAGCTCAAGCCTCTGTGCGTCGACATTGACGCTTTCTGCGTGCAGAACTTGTTCGAAGCCTCGATGGGCGTCCCGCAAGAGCAGACGGTTGCGCTGTTGAACATGGGCGCCAGCTTGACCTCGCTCAACATCGTGTCCGGAGGGACGAGCGCGTTCACCCGAGACATCACGAGCGGCGGTAACACCATCAGCGAGGAGATTCAGCGGGAGACCGGACTGAGCTTCGAGCAGGCGGAATCGTACAAGTTTGGCGACACGGCTGCGGGGGATGGCGGCACCGGGGTCGACAAGGGCGGCATGGTGCCTCAGCAGGTTCAGCAAGTCATCGACGCTGCCTGCGACAACATTGCGGCCGAGATTCAACGCTCTCTCGACTTCTTCATGGCGACGAGCGGGGAAGCCGAGATCAACCAGGTCTATGTCACCGGCGGCACCGCGAACTTGTCCAATCTTCGCGCAGCGATCCAACGTCGCGCCCGCGCCCCGGTCGAGTTCTTCAACCCGGTCGAACACCTCATCATCGATACCAAGAACGTTCGTCAGGACGTTCTGCAGGCGCGCACCGCGCAGCTCGCGGTGGCCATCGGGCTGGCGCTCCGCAAGGACAAGGAGAAGCGCTCGTGATCCGGATCAACCTGCTACCCCAAAAACGCGAGGCACGGCGCGACGCCGGACAGGGTTGGCTTGTCGCCGTCATGCTGGTCGTAGCAGCCGAGGTCGTCGTGCTCGGGCTCTACCATCAGTTCAAATTGCAGGAACTGGCTAAGCAGAAGCAGGTGAATTCCGAGCTTACCAACCAGATCTCGCAGATTGAGGCGACGGTGAAGAACCACGCCGAGGTCAAGAAGAAGCTCGAAGTGCTGCGGGCGCGTGAGGAAGCCATCAAGAAGCTTCAGACGGCGCGATCCGGTCCGACCGCGATCTTGCTCGAGCTTTCGAGGCTTTTGACGATGGGCCGCGGCCCCAGCATCTCTCCCGAAGAGTTGATGCAGAAGAAGAAGGACAATCCGCAAGACGTTCACAACGTCAGCTGGGATGCACGTCGATTGTGGCTCATGTCGTTCAGAGAGCAGCAGCGGGTGGTCAAGCTCGAGGGGTTCGCCCGTGACGGCGAGGACGTCTCGGAGCTGGCCCGGCGCATGACGCTCTCCAAGTACTTCACGGACGTCATGTTGCTGCCGGCCCAGCGCGTAGTCGAATCAGAAACGAAGCTGGATGTGGTCAAGTTCCAGCTGCAAGCCAAGGTGAGGTACTAAGCATGGCAGCCGCAAAGTCATCTGCGCTCGCCCGCTTGCCCACCGTTGCCAAGGTTGGCATTGGAGTCGGCTTCGTATTGCTCGTAGCAATCGCCTACTTCATCGTCTTCTACAGCGACGTATCCAGCTCAATTCGGAGTGCCAAGTCCGAAGAGGGGGCACTCCGGGGCAAGCTGGCCGATGCGCGTAAGATCGAGTTCGCATATCACCAGGACCTCGCGGAGCTCAACGAGCGTCAACAGCGACAGCGGGAGCTCAACAAGGTGCTGCCTGAGACGGCGGCGTACCCAGCGTTCTTGTCATCGATTCAAGGGGTGGCAAACGTGTCTGGGGTGAGTCTCGTCGCGTGGGCGCCGATGGAAGAGTCCAACCAGCAATTCTACGCCAAGGTGCCGATGAAGCTGAAGCTCACCGGTCGGTTCCATCAGATTGCGAAGTTCTTCTACGGTGTCGGTCAACTCGATCGCATCATCAACATAGAAGACATCTCCCTGGGCGGTCCCAAGGTCGTCGAGGAGGACATCATTCTAGACGTCGACTGCCTCGCCACCGCATTCAGAAGCCTTCCGCAGAGCGCACCTCCGCCCAAGGCGCCGACCAAGAAGAAGGGAGGCAAGAAATGAGTTGCACCTGGCGATCCCTGGTGTTGATTCTGGCCACCGTCGTGCTCCTGGCTGGATGTGGCGACGACAAGAGCAGCGGCTTGTTCTCGGACACGCCGCCGCCGCCTCCCCCCCCGCGAGGTCCGACCGCTTCGCCGGTTGCTTCCGCGGACGGTGGTGCGGACGCGGGCGATGATCAACTCGTATTCCGCGAGGAGGACTTCGTGGAGACCGAGCTCAGCCGAGACCCGTTTCGCTCGTTCATCAGGTTGTTCGCCGACGAGAACAAGTCTGCGGCGAAGACCCAGCGTGACGTCCTTCTCGACCGTTACTCCATTGATGAGCTCAAGTTGGTTGGCATCGTGACGGGTACCGCCGAGCATCGAGCCATGCTCGTGGACCCCACGGGAACCGGGTGGATCGTCCACCGCGGCCAGTTCATCGGAAAGGCCGAGTTGGTCCGGGGTACCGGTGGCAGTGGTGCCAGCTACGAGCTCAACTGGCGCGTGGATCGTATTCGCGACGGGGACCTCGTCCTGGTTCGTGAAGACCCCGCACACAGTGATATTCCTCCCGCCACCCGGGTCATCCCCCTCCGGCCGGAAGACACCACCGCCGGCGGCTGACCATTTCCTCCCCCAAGAACCAACCCCTCCCCAAGCGCCAACCGCGGCGACGCCCCGCGCTCTTTCCGAACCGCGGATTCGAAACGCCGTGTCGAGAAACGCGCGACGCGACTCCGAGGCGAGAATCCGGGAACGCTGCGGTAACTTTCGCAAATGTTCCCGAACTGCTTTCTTTCGTGCATAAGCGTGGCGCGGCGCGACCTTTTTGCGTCAATTGACGCAACCATAATTGCCACGAATTTGGTCCGTTTTGGTGGGGGAGGATACGATTGCCACGTAGCTGTGGCTGAGACTCCGCATTCTGCGGGGTCTGTCGCGCGGGAGCCCAAAGATGAGGTTTTCTCGAGGAGCGTCGTCCTGGACCGTTGTGCGGGCGTTGATCGCCGCACTGGTCGTATCTGCCGCCCCAGCGGCATCTGCAAAGGACGCGCTGAATCACGTTCGGACCGTTTCGATTCACCAGACGGGGCAAAGAACCTCCGTGGTCGTCGAAGCGAGCGCACCACCCCGGTTCAACGCGCAACTTGCCGCCGGAGGGAAGCGACTCATCGTCGATATCTCCAACGCAGATGTCGTTGCGGCCATACCCGCAGTGACCGACACCAATGGTGTCGTGGGCGGGGTGGTCGTTCAGCCCTATGCGACGCCGGCGGGCAAGACGACCCGCCTCTTCATCCAACTTCGACAGAAAGCGGCCTATCGCATCCGCGCGGAAGGCACGCGTCTTGTCGTCACATTGGAACCCAATGAGGAAACGAAGGCCGCCCCGCTGGCCCCGCGGGCTGCCCCGCCCACGAGGACGGAGGCCCCAGCTCCGGCTTCCGAGGGCGCTGCCA